>Ga0316187_10004490_pt1 | contig 12089 bp, 7 predicted proteins | sample CroRivburrow1_MG_FD_204927 | JGI IMG/M metagenome (GOLD analysis project Ga0316187, IMG submission 204927) | Coastal sediment microbial communities from Maine, United States - Cross River worm burrow 1 | ecosystem: Environmental > Aquatic > Marine > Coastal > Sediment | place: USA: Maine...
GAGGCATCATGTTGCACGATTGATATGATCTGTAAAATCAGGCACATCACGATCATAAGTTCCATCGAAAAGGGGAGAATTTATTAAATAATCAGCAGAGGCAATATTGCTCGCGACAGGAATATTCCATACAACAGCCAATCTCAAAAGAGCTTTTACATCCGGGTCATGGGGTTGTGGTTGAAGTGGATCCCAGAAGAAGAATAGCATGTCGATTTGTTGATCGGCTATTAGCGCACCAATCTGCTGGTCACCGCCAATTGGACCACTTTTCAGCTTTTTAACGGTCATATTAAGGGCCTTCTCTAATATTTTGCCTGTTGTTCCGGTAGCATATAAAGTATGGTTTTGGAGTTTCTTTTTGTTAGATTTTGCCCAGCTTACCATTGCCGGTTTTTTATGATCATGTGCCACTAAAGCGATTCTCTTGCTATTCATTTTTTCTAAAGGATTATGTTGACTGATTTAGTTGTTTCAAATTATAATTAATTGTAAATTAAAAATAATAAATGATACAAATACAATCTTTTGTGGGTGTAAAAGATGAAGTATGAAAAGTATTCAGATTTTTTTAAGAATTAAAAGATGTGAGGAACTACAAGAGATCTCGCTGGCTCCCATTCAAATTGATAAAGAAGGCCAGTTACCTTTGTCAGATATTCTTTGGGAGTCTGCCGGAGAATATTTTCTGGAGGCATTTCAGTGTGGTGTAAATCCATCCATTTGTTCCATTGAAAAAGATCCAAGAATCGTGAATGAAAAGGAAGAAATTGCCTTAATGATCCTGGATGAATTGAATAAGGAGCACTACCTTCAAATGACTGAAAACTAACAGGACTTTTCCAGGAAAAGATAAGTGTAGCTTTTTTCATTGTCAATCAGGATGGATCTGGTATTTTCGAAAGTTTTTAAATAATCCAGTTTCAAGATCTCTTTCAGTACGCTCTCTGTTAGAAGATAGAAATCTTCGTTTCCCGCAAAATTTCTACTTTCTTTATCGTTTTGTTGATGATTATGGGTCAGGCCAATTTGGCTTTGTACTGAAAGAAACAGTAATCCGCCGAATTTCAACATGCGAAACAATTGTTCGAACCATTTAAAAAAATCATTCTGGTTTTTGGCTGAGTGTAAGACATTTATACAGATTATGGCATCGAAAAACTGATCAGGAAATGGGTTTTCTTCAATAGCAAAATTTTGTATGTTCTCTGCCTCAAAAGTTTTATTTAGTGATTTGCAATATAATTTAGCCATTTTTACAGCATCGGCATTATCATCAATACCGTATATATTGAAATCATTTTTAATGAAATAAACCATATTGCGCCCTTCCCCGCATCCGGCATCCAGAATCTTCATTTGCTTGTGGAAGCGGTTTTTAAGAATCTGATCGATCAGGATCAGGTCAGCATTTCCCAACGCACTATTGAGCATTTTTACATCCATATTCCTGAAATGTCAAAAAAATCTGGCACTTTTGTTGATTATAGTAACAATTATAACGTTTGTTATATCAATTGAAGCATATATTCGTTTAAATTCAAGTATAAATTTCTTTTTACAGAATGAATAATTATAAAATCAGACGATTAATCCTGCCATTTGTTGTTCTATTCATATCGGTTGCCACAAGCAGTCACACGAATGATAATGATTCAGGAATATTAATGCCTACTGATCATCAGAAAAAGGTCAGCATGGTAGTATCCACTATTCTTGAGAAATATCATTTCAAGAAAATGCAGATTAATGATTCATTATCATCTATCATTTTTGATAATTATATTGATGGTTTTGATCCAAATAAAATCTACTTTCTTCAGGAAGATATAGATGGATTTGAGAAATACAGGTACACTATGGATGATGGCCTCAGGTCAGGTGATCTAACTGCAGCATTTGAAATATATAATGTATTTCAGGAAAGATATACAACCAGGACAGAATACGCTATTCAACTAATCCAGGAAGAGTTTGATTACGCAAAGGATGAAGTGATTGTAATTGACCGGGAGAACACTGAGTGGGCCAGCAACAATGATGAGCTGGATAAATACTGGAGGAAATATATAAAAAATGAAAAGTTGACCAGGTTACTGAATGAAACGGAAGAGGAAAAAGTAGTTGAAAACCTGACTAAGAGGTATGAAAACCTACTCAACTGGCTGGTAAAACTAAAAAGCGACGATGTATTTCAAATTTATATGAATTCTGTTTCTGAAGTCTTTGATCCGCATACCAATTATTTCCTCCCAATAACTTATGATAACTTTATGATTGGGATGAGCCAGAGTCTTGAAGGAATTGGCGCTAGCTTGCAATCAGATAATGAATATACTAAGGTGGCTGCGATATTACCCGGAGGACCTGCGTTTAAAAGTAAACTTATTGTGAAGGATGACCGTATCGTGGGTGTTGCCCAGGGAGAAGATGGTGAATGGGTGGACATTATTGGATGGAGACTTGATGAGGCGGTAAAGATCATTCGTGGCCCCAAGGGATCTACTATACGTTTGAAAATTTTGAAAGGTGAAGATGGATCAAATGCAAGGCCTGTGGAAATATCGCTTGTAAGAGATAAAATTAAAATTGAAGAAGCAGCCCCAACACAAGAGGTTATGACCATCTATCGCGGAAGTAAGCCCTACCGAATAGGAGTAATTACCGTACCCTCTTTTTATCTGGATTTTGAAGGTCTCAGAAAGGGAGATCCTGACTATAAAAGCACTACAAAAGATGTTAAAAAATTACTGAGCGGTTTAGAGAACGATAGCATTGATGCAGTTCTGCTTGATTTAAGAAATAATGGTGGCGGATCGCTTGCCGAAGCTATTGAACTTACCGGACTTTTCATTCCCGATGGACCTGTAGTTCAGATTAAAAACACAACCGGAAAGGTTGAGGTACAGGAAGATGAAGATGACAAATTGTATTATGATGGCCCACTGGCAGTATTGATCAACCGGTTTTCAGCCTCCGCATCGGAAATCTTTTCTGGAGCTATACAGGACTATAAAAGGGGAGTAGTTATTGGCGAGCAATCTTATGGTAAAGGAACCGTGCAAAACCTTCTGGATATTGACAGGTTTCTGCCATCATGGGAGGAAAAACCCGGACAGGTCAAGATGACAATAGCCAAGTTTTACAGGATTACAGGTAGCAGTACTCAGAATAAAGGTGTCACCCCTGATATTGAATTGCCATCAAGGTTCAGTGCTGAGGAGTTTGGTGAGAGTGCCCTGCCAACTGCACTTCCATGGGACCAGATCTCATCATCAAAATTCACATCTATGAATTCAATCGATGATCATATCATTAGAAAACTGGCAAAAGAACATGAAAAGCGATTGAAGGATGATCCTTATCTTGTCGAGTTGATAAACCAGAATAAAGACTTTCAGAATATGCAGGAACTTAAAGAGTTAAGTTTGAACATGGAAATAAGAAAAAATAAACAGGAAGAACTCGAGCAACTGAATGCAGATAGGGAAGCACTGTATGGAACACTTCGTGAAGGGGAGACAGATGAAGTGATTTTTGAAGAAAGCGAAGTTGAAGATGCTTACCTTAGGGAAGGACTAAACATTATAGCCGACTGGCTGACTTTTAGAATTGGATAAAGATTTGGCATTATGGATTCAACACAAGAGTTAGAAAGGTCATATCATTTTGACTTATACCGCCGGTTGCCTGTTACCCTCGTAAAAGGTAAAGGCATATACGTATGGGACTCAAATGGAGATAAATACCTGGATTTTCTTTCAGGAATTGCAGTTAATGCACTTGGCCACAGCCATCCTGCTATAGTCAAGGCTATCAGAATTCAATCACAAAGATTAATTCACACTTCAAATATATATTATACCATACCCCAGGCACGACTGGCCAAACTTCTTTGTGGCTTGAGTGGATATGAAAGAGTCTTCTTTTGTAATTCGGGATTGGAGGCAAATGAAGCTGCCATTAAACTTGCACGTAAGACAGGGAATCAAAAAGGGAAAATGGGTCCTATCGTTTCTTTTACCGGAGCTTTTCACGGAAGGTCTGTTGCTTCCATATCGATGGGATCAGAAAAATTACAAAAGGGTTTCGCTCCTTTACCTGCGGGATTTCTGAAATTACCATTTAATGACCTGAAGGCTGCTAAAGAAAATATAAACAAGGATACAATAGCCGTATTTGTTGAAGCTGTACAGGGAGAAGGAGGTGTTATTCCTGCTCAAAAGGATTTTATTACAGCACTTCATCAACATTGCAGGGAGAATGATGTCCTCCTTATTTTTGATGAGATACAAACCGGTTTCGGACGAACTGGTAATTTGTTTGGTCATATGCATTTTGGAATAAAGCCCGATATCATAACAGTTGCAAAAGCCCTTGGTGGCGGTTTCCCAATTGGGGCTGTATTGACTACCGATGAAATATCCAGAGGTTTTACATATGGTGACCATGGTACAACATTTGGTGGGAATCCCCTGGCATGTAGTGTAGCTGAAGCAGTCGTTACAACCATAATAAACAAGGAACTAATTGAAAATGCCCAAAAGCAGGGCATTTACTTATTGTCCAGGTTAGAAAAAATGACCAGGAAATTATCTGTTGTAAATGAAGTTAGGGGAATTGGACTTATGGTTGGAGTCGAACTTAAAGTTCCTTGCCGACCGATTATGATAAAAATGCTGGAAAGAGGGTTCCTGGTAAACTGCACCTCTGAAAAAACAATCAGGCTTTTACCTCCCTTAATCGTAAGAAAGAGGGAAATTGATAGCCTGGTCAAAAACTTATACCGCGTTTTATCCAGGGAAAAGATATAGGCCTTTTGCTGACATTTTTTGAATGAAATAGATTTAATGGATTAATAATTTTTTTAACTAGAATTCAATAAATCAGCAAGATTTTGTATTTTTGAGGGCTTTTACTCTAAAAAATTGCAACTTTGCAAGTTTTTACCCGGAAAACAATATTTTATTGCAAGAATTCCGGTCATTTCAATATAATATTCTGTTAAGAATAGATCTGTAAGCAATAATAATTTGCTTTTGCAGGTATTGGGGTAAGATAATTTTTTATAAAAATTCAAATAGATGACAATACAGAAGAGAAAAGGACTGTATGATCCAAGTATGGAACATGATGCGTGTGGGATTGGTTTTCTGGCCAATCTGAAAGCAAAGCGGACTCATAAGCTGGTTGAGGACTCGCTAATCATGCTGAGGAATATGGAGCATCGTGGTGGTTGTGGCTGTGAGCCGGAGACAGGTGATGGGGCAGGTATTCTGGTCCAGATTCCTCATGAGTTTTTCGAGAAGGAATGTGCCAAAATTAATATAGAATTACCTGAACAGGGTAAATATGGAGTTGGAATGCTATTCTTCCCTAAGGACGAAAACATCAGGGAAGAATGCAGGACCATTCTCAATATAAATATCAGGAAGATGGGCTTTAAGTTATTAGGTTACCGTAAGGTTCCTATTAATAGTGAGGGCGTAGGAAATACCGCTTTATCATTAGAACCTCAGATAGAGCAAGTATTCGTGACCCATGAGGAAATTTGGGATGATCCTGAAGCTTTAGAAAGGAAATTATACGTTTTAAGACGTCATACGACCCATACAATTGCTAATAATGTTAAAGGGAATAATGGATTTTTCTATATACCAACATTTTCCGGCAAGACCATATCCTATAAAGGACAACTTACTACATTTCAGTTAGAATCTTATTTTACTGACCTGATGGATCCGAATGTACTGTCTGCATTTGCGTTGATCCATTCAAGATTTTCTACAAATACTTTCCCCAACTGGAAGCTTGCCCAACCATTCCGTTATATTGCCCATAATGGTGAGATCAATACCATCAAGGGTAATGTTAACTGGATGCTTTCCAATCAGACACTGCTTGAATCTACCCTTTTTACTAAAGAAGAAATACAAATGCTTCTTCCTATATGTGATTCATATCATTCAGATTCAGCAAATCTTGATGCAGTGATCGAATTACTGGTTATGGGTGGGAGGTCACTTCCGCATGTTATGATGATGTTAATTCCTGAAGCATGGCAGGAACATGATCAAATGGATCAGAAAAGGAAGGAATTTTATCAGTATCATGCTGCCTTAATGGAGCCATGGGATGGTCCGGCCTCCATATGCTTTACAGATGGAAAAATCGTGGGCGCTACCCTGGATAGAAATGGTTTACGGCCTTCCAGGTATTGCCTCACAGAAGATGGTCTTGTAATCATGGCATCAGAAGCCGGAGCGCTTCCTGTTGATCAGTCAAAGGTTGTGCTTAAGGGAAGGCTTCAACCGGGAAGGATGTTTATAGCGGACCTTGAAAAGGGAAGGATCGTAAGTGATGAAGAGGTGAAGGAAGAAATCATTTCAATGAAACCATTTGATGAATGGATCAAATACAATGAGATAGGGATAGATGAAATTCCCGAGGTTGAAGAGGATAGCCATCCATATGATCCCACATCATTACTCAATAAGCAAAGGGCTTTTGGCTATACTTCCGAAGATTTGAAAATGATACTGGCACCTATGATTGAAGATGGCAAAGAACCGATCGGTTCTATGGGCGCAGATACACCATTGGCCGTATTATCTCATAAGAGCCAACATCTTTCCAGTTATTTCAAGCAGTTGTTTGCCCAGGTCAGCAATCCACCAATAGACCCCCTCCGTGAGCGGATCGTCATGTCGTTATATACAAGCCTGGGGAGAACCTGGAACATATTATCTCAAACGCCACTTCATGTCAAGCAGATATATTTACCACAACCAGTTATCAGCAATTCTGAGCTTAATAAAATTCGACATATAAAACATACGAATTTCAGGGTTAGCAGCATTGATATAACATTCGATCCCAAACAAGGAAAGAAAGGACTGGAAAGCGCCATTAAGAGGATCTGCAATGATGCTGATTTTGGCATTATTCACGATGGAGCTAACATTCTAATACTTACTGACAGGGCAACGGGTAAGGACAAGGCCCCAATACCCTCTTTACTTGCAGTAGGTGCAATCCATCATCATCTGGTTAAAAATGGACGAAGGGTCAGGGCCGGTCTTGTGCTTGAAGCAGGTGATATCTGGGAAACACATCATTATGCAACTCTCATAGGATATGGGGCCAACGCTGTTAATCCCTACCTTGTTCTGGATACTGTAAGGGACATACATGATAGCACGCTTATCAGTAAGGAGCTAACGCCTGAACAAGCTGAGAAGAACTATATCAAAGCTGTTGGTGGAGGATTATTAAAGATATTTTCTAAAATGGGAATATCTACACTACAATCTTACCACGGTGCGCAGATCTTTGAAGCCATTGGATTGAGCAAATCAGTTGTTGATAAATATTTTACAGGAACTGTTTCGAGAATTGAAGGCCTTGATCTCGAGGGCATTGCTAAGGAAATTCTTGTCCGACATAGATTGGCCTTCCCTGAAAAGCCTATTCCGGTTAACACCCTGGAGGTCGGTGGAGTATACCAGTGGATGAGACGTGGAGAGGAGCACCTGTTCAACCCGGATACTATCTCACTCTTACAACAAGCCTCCAGAAATGACAGTTATGAAATATATAAGCAGTACGCTGAAAAAGTAAATATTCAATCTGAGAAGGCCATTACACTTAGAAGCCTGCTGCAGTTTTCTGAAAGAGATCCTATACCACTGGAGGAAGTTGAACCTAAGGAAGAGATATTCAAAAGGTTTGCAACAGGGGCCATGTCATTTGGTTCTATTTCACATGAAGCCCACTCCACCCTGGCCATTGCCATGAACCGGATTGGGGCTAAAAGCAATAGTGGCGAAGGAGGAGAAGATGAAATTCGATTTAAACGCAAAAAGAATGGAGATTGGGAGCGATCAGCCATTAAGCAAGTGGCTTCCGGACGGTTTGGTGTGACAAGTAATTATCTTACTAACGCCAATGAACTTCAGATTAAAATTGCCCAGGGAGCGAAACCTGGTGAAGGGGGCCAATTGCCGGGACATAAGGTGGATGAATGGATCGGTCGTGTTAGACATTCTACACCTGGAGTAGGATTGATTTCTCCACCCCCGCATCACGATATTTATTCTATTGAGGACCTTGCCCAGTTGATATACGATCTTAAGAATGCCAACAGAGAAGCAAGGATAAATGTTAAACTGGTATCTGAAATTGGTGTTGGAACCATTGCCGCTGGTGTTGCCAAAGGCAAAGCCGATGTGGTATTGATAAGTGGATTTGACGGCGGCACCGGAGCATCGCCAATGAGTTCAATCCGGCATGCCGGATTACCGTGGGAGCTTGGCTTGTCAGAAACACATCAGACCCTTGTCCTTAATGACCTTAGAAGTCGCATCACAGTTCAGGTGGATGGTCAGATGCGAACAGGAAGAGACTTAGCGATCGCTACCCTATTGGGTGCTGAAGAATGGGGTGTAGCTACTGCTGCATTGGTTGTAGAAGGCTGTATTTTGATGAGAAAATGTCATATGAATACCTGCCCTGTAGGAATAGCGACTCAAAGACCGGAATTACGTAAAGTATTTTCAGGAAATCCAGACCATGTGGTGAATTTCTTCACCTTCCTGGCCGAAGAACTGAGAGAAATAATGGCTGGGCTTGGATTCAGGACTATCAATGAAATGGTTGGACAAGCTGACATCCTCAGGGTTAAAGAAGACCTCGATTTCTGGAAATTGAAAACCCTGGATCTGAAACCGATCATAACAAAGATAGACGCACCAGAAACAGTAGGTTTGTACAAACAGATGGAGCAGGATCATGAACTTGACCGGATCCTGGATCTGACGCTTATTGATATTTCGAAACCAGCATTGGAAAATGCTGATCCTGTAACTGCGGAATTTGATATCCGAAATACTGATCGGGCAGTAGGCGCCATGTTATCAAATGAGATCTCCAAGAAATTTGGAAGTGTAGGATTGCCTGAGGGAACCATAAATATCAAATTAAGAGGATCAGCTGGACAGAGTTTTGGAGCCTTCAGTACAAAAGGAGTACGATTCGAACTTGAGGGCGAAGCCAATGATTACTATGGAAAAGGATTGTCCGGTGCTCAATTGATCATTTACCCTGATCGAAATGCAAAGTTTGAAGCCAAAAAGAATATAATTATAGGGAATGTCGCATTTTATGGAGCTACTTCCGGTGAGGCTTTTATCCGCGGTATGGCTGGTGAACGTTTCTGTGTAAGGAATTCGGGTGTTACAGCTGTTGTTGAAGGTGTGGGTGATCATGGATGTGAATACATGACCGGTGGTTATGCTATTATCCTAGGGCCAACAGGAAGGAACTTTGCCGCTGGAATGAGTGGCGGGGTAGCTTATGTATATGATCCCGAAAATATATTCTCTATCAATTGTAATAAAGAGATGGTTGATTTTGATCCTTTAGAAGAAGAAGATTTAAGTAGATTACAAAGGCTTATTAAAAATCATCGATCTTTTACCAACAGTGGCATAGCCAAAGATATTTTAGAAGATTTTGAAAATGCTGTTCAGAGTTTTGTAAAGGTAATGCCAAGGGATTATAAAGCAGTATTATTAAAGAATAAAGCAAAAGAACAGGCAATAGTTTAAGATATAAATACATGGGAAAACCAACTGGATTTTTAGAATTTGACAGGGAATTGCCAAAGGCAAAAGATTCCAAGGAAAGAATAAAAGATTATAAGGAAATATACCTGGATTTTGGTGATCAGAAAACCTTAGATCAGGCAGCAAGATGTATGGACTGTGGGGTACCATTTTGTCATAGTGGTTGTCCTCTTGGGAATATTATTCCTGAGTTCAATGATGCTGTCTACAAAGAAGATTGGGAAAAAGCCTATCAGATCCTGAGCTCCACCAATAATTTTCCAGAGTTTACAGGCAGGATATGCCCGGCACCCTGCGAAGCCTCGTGTGTTTTGGGTATCAATAATCCTCCTGTTACTATAGAATATATTGAGAAATCTATTGTAGAGAAAGCCTTTGAATTAGGATTTGTTAAACCACATATTCCTGCTAAAAGAACAGGTAAAAAAGTCGCTATTGTAGGTTCCGGGCCTGCTGGCCTGGCCGCAGCCTCTCAGATGAATAAAGCAGGGCATTGGGTTACTGTATTTGAAAGGGACGACCGAATTGGTGGATTGTTGCGATATGGCATTCCTGATTTTAAACTGGAAAAATGGGTCATTGACAGAAGAATCAACTTAATGATGGAAGCTGGTATTGTATTTAAGACCAATTCTGAAGTTGGCAAAAACGTGAATGCCAACGAATTGATGGTCGAATATGATGCCATTTTATTATGCGGAGGTTCTACTGTTCCCAGAGATCTTCCGATTCCTGGGAGGGACTTGAAAGGCATCCATTTTGCGATGGAATTCCTTACTCAACAAAACAAGCGAGTTGCAGGAGACAAATTCATGAGAAAAGACGAGATCTTTGCTACCGACAAAAATGTAATCGTAATTGGTGGAGGTGATACCGGATCAGATTGCGTTGGTACGTCTAACCGCCATGGAGCTAAATCAGTAACACAACTCGAATTATTGGCAAAACCTCCTGATAACAGAAATGGAAATAATCCCTGGCCTCAATGGCCAATGATATTAAGGACTTCTTCATCCCATGAAGAAGGATGCGAACGACAATGGTCGATTTTGACCAAGGAGTTCGTTTCTGATAATAAAGGTCATGTTAAAGGACTTAAGGTGGTGGATATTAAATGGACTGCTAATAGAAATACCGGCAGATCAGAATTCAAAGAAGTTCCCGGAACTGAAAGGACACTACCTTGCGATCTTGCATTGCTTTCGATAGGATTCGTACATCCGGAACATGATAATGTGATTGGTCAACTGGAAATCTCTGTTGATGATAGTGGAAATGTGGCTGACAACGGATATCAAACCAATAATGATAAAGTGTTTACTGCAGGGGATATGCGAAAGGGGCAATCACTTGTGGTGTGGGCCATCGCTGAAGGAAGAGAAGCTGCCAGAAGTGCAGACCGCTTCCTGATGGGAGAGAAATCTCTTCTTGAAGCAAGAGACGAATCCTTGTGGGAGCTTGCCTGAATCAATAAATATAACGATCTAAAAAGGGGATTCAATTCTAATTTATTGGGTCCTTTTGTATTTTTTTTAAGTACTACAGTCCCGAATTATTGTGAAAAAATTTTTAATTTTCATTAAAAATATTACATTTAAAGCTTCCATTTGCTTTGTGTTAATTTCATTTATACCAAAAATTTTTGTTCTTGAATGGCCAAGCTTAAGAATATAATCAAACAGCTCTCAGTCGAAGACTATCAGGCAATTTACGAATCCTTGAACGAGAGTAATGCTGAAAAGTCAGCATATCTGCTAAAATCCATGAGGGAAAAGCATCAGTCTGATGCCAAGGTCATGGAAGAGTTGGAAGTAAATACAAATGCATATTATACCCTCAGATCAAGGTTGAATCAAAGGATCGAGGAATATCTGTTACAACAGATGGATAATCCAAGGGCCGATATTCTCAAAAAAGTTGCTAATATAAATGAGATCCTCTTTACTAAAAAGAAGGCCATCGCAATTGCAACTTTAAAGAAACTGGAAAAAGAACTACTGGATTATGATCTGTCAAATGAACTGACCATTGTATATAAATCACTTAAGAAATTAAATATAAATGGGAATGATTCATTTACCTATTCACAACTTTACAACAAACATGTAGCCTATACCCTGGCGGTTGACAAGGCCGAAGACCTGCTTGCGGAATATTTTAAAAAATATGGTGTTTTTGCCATGATGGGGAGAAATGAACGCTCTGACCTTGAATTAAAATTATTACGTACAGAAACCAATAATGTAACTAAACTGTACGAATCGCACAGATTGTTTGTATACCAGAGTTGCCTGAATATATTTCACAGGTTATTTGTGGAGACAGACGAAGAACTGGAGATGGAGCTGGAGCCTATTGAGGATTTACTAAATGAGATCCAGAAAATATTTCAGTTTTATGAACTTGATTCAAATTACTATCATCTTCAAAATGTTTTTGAATTCCTTAAGCTGGAATATTATA
>Ga0316187_10004491_pt1 | contig 12087 bp, 6 predicted proteins | sample CroRivburrow1_MG_FD_204927 | JGI IMG/M metagenome (GOLD analysis project Ga0316187, IMG submission 204927) | Coastal sediment microbial communities from Maine, United States - Cross River worm burrow 1 | ecosystem: Environmental > Aquatic > Marine > Coastal > Sediment | place: USA: Maine...
CTGTACGGCCGCCCGGGTGACATCAGGGACCACGGACCTCCCTTCCCCGCCGTTGGCGCCTTCGGGTACCTCGCCGCTGGGGACGTCATCGCGGTCGGCGCCGGCGTCGACCATGTGGCTCCGGGCGATCGGGTGAGCTGCGGGCGAGCTTGGGGAGCCCATCGTGAGCTGCTCGATACCGATGGCGCGTCCGTCATTCGGATTCCAGAAGACATGAGCTATCTCGAAGGAGCTGCCTCGTATTGGGCCGTGCCTCCTTTGGCAGGCATCCTCGCCGCTGCCCCCCGCTTCTACGCCGACACGGCCGTAGTCGGTCTGGGGCCGCTCGGACTCAGCGGCGTCCAGATTCTGACCCGATTGTCGCGCCGGGTACTGGCTATAGACATCGTGGCAAGCCGCGTCGCCGCCGCCGTTCGCTACGGAGCAATCGGGGTTGATGGTTCCGTAGTCGACGCGACCGAGGCAAGCCGAGAAGCCATGTCGGATGGGCCCGAGGTCGTGATCGAGGCCTCCGGAAGCCAGGCCGGTCTCGAACTTGCCTTCGATATCGTTCGTCCGCTGGGAACGGTCGCCCTGGTCGGCCATCCCCCGCCCCTGGATGGCTTCGACCTGTTCTGGCCGATGCAGATCAAGGGGATCAAACTGGTGCCACTCCATCGAGAGACGGCGACGTCACCGCAGGGAGGTGGTGCCGGTAGCCCACGGGCGACCTATCTACCAGACGTGATCGAGATGATCAGCCGCGGAATCATCGACATCGCCGGCATCACGACGTGGGTGGTACCGATCGAGCAGGGCCCTGAAGCGATGGACCTGCTGCATTATCACCCCGACCGCGTCCTTGGCACCGGCTTCGCCTGGGAGCCGGATCAGGTCCGGGATCTCGACCGGTACGACGCGCTCACTGCCGAGTTCCCATCCAGTGGTGAGCCAAGCGCCTGAGGCCTACGGCGTGTCGTAGACGATGATCGAGCGTCCGTCGATCTCTCCTTCTCGCAGCGCCCGCACCGCTTCGTTGATCTGGTCGAGGTTGTCGTATCGACGTGACACGAGCTTCTCCAACGGCAGCTTGCCTTCTTTGAACCACTCGACGTAACGGGGCATCACCTCTGCCGGTCGCCTTGATCCTCCCATTGAACCAATGAGCGACCGCTCACCGAACGGGAACAACCGCGGCCTCTGTAGTGGCAGATCGGTGTAGCCGATTCCGACGATCACCGCCGTGCCCCCGCGCGACACACCGAGAACGCCTGCCTTCACACTCTCAACCGCCGGCAACGTGGCCGCTTCGAGGCCGATCGTATCGAACGCAAAGTCCACGCCGCCGCCGGTCAGCTCCTTGATCGCCGCGGGAGCGTCCACGATCGAGGCATTGACCGTGTGGGTCGCCCCCAGCTCCCTCGCATAGTCGAGCTTCCGGCCCTGGAGATCCACTGCGATGATCGGACTCGCCCCAGCGATTTTGGCCCCTGCCAGCACGTTCGTGCCGACGCCCCCCACGCCGAACACCGCTACCGATTGCCCCTGCTGCACATTCGCCGTGTAGAGGGCCGCACCCACTCCGGTAATCACCGCACATCCGATGATCGCAGTCACATCGGTCGCGACATCATTGGGGAGCGGCACCACCATCTGCTCGTTCAATAGGGCATGGTCCGCCCATGTGTAGACGTCGTCGGCCTCGTACTCGTCGCCGCGCCAGCGGAACTTGGTCCGGGCCGCCGCGGTTTGTCCCGCCGGCAGATCGCGCGGCACGAATTGGATCATCACCCGTTCGCCCACGCGGACGTGCTCAACCTTCGAGCCCGCCTCGAGAACCACACCCGTGGCTTCGTGGCCCAGGAGCACCGGCATCGGTGCCCGCAAGTTGAAGATCTGGTGAAGCTGGGAGTGGCAGATGCCCGTCGCGAAGAGCTTGACCAGCACCTCCTCGTCGCCCGGGTCCGCCAGCTCGATCTCCTCGACCAGTAGTGGGGCCCCATGCTCCGCCTTGATCGCGGCTCGCGTCTTCATCCCGCACCTCTTCCGGCTCGGCGGTCTTCTCACCAAATATACGCGGCCGCTCGACGGGAAATACTCTGGGGAGTCACATGCACCATGAGGCCCGCCGGAGCACCTGTGGACCAACGCAGAGTGCGCCACGTCGCTAGCCGCGGTTCCCGCGTGCGGGGCGTCGAGTTTGGCGCCAGCCAATCGAAGGAGCACTCGCACTCCCTCGAGTTTGGCGCCAGCCAACAAGCACTCGCACTGCCCCGAGTTTGGCGCCAGCCAAACTCGCAAGGAATCCGAAGGATTCCCGTGGAGCTGAGGGGATTTGAACCCCTGACCCCCTGCATGCCATGCAGGTGCTCTGCCAGGCTGAGCTACAGCCCCCAAATGGGATCGGCATTGTATCAGCACCCCGACGGGCTGCGGCTCACTAGCCCGAACTACGCTTCTGCCGCCGCCGGCTCGTACGCGATGCGGGGGGCGTCGGCCCAGAGGAGCTCGAGCGAGTAGTAGTCGCGGGTCTCGCGATCGAACGCGTGCACCACCACATCACCCAGGTCGAGCAACACCCACTTGCCGTGCTCGACGCCTTCGCGGCGCAGTGGCCGCCGATCCATGGACTCCTTGAGAACCCTCTCGACCTCGGCCACCAGGGTTTTGACCTGGCGCGACGAAGCACCGGTCGCGATCACGAATATGTCCGTGACGACGAGCAGGTCCGAAACATCCAGGAGGAGAACATCAAAACCCTTCTTGTCGCTGATTGCGGCCGCGGCAGCTAGCGCTGCGTTCTTGGCGTCGAGGCTTGCGGGAATGATCAGCTCCGGAGAGTTGCGATGTCTTGACCCACGATGATAGATAGATCCACGACGCCTGACGGCGCGACGACCTCTAATTGGACCATCCTGACTCCGAGGATGCCGGCTGCCGCCTCAGCGGCGTCGAGATTGTCCCGACCCTGGGAGATCACAACGGTCTCCTCGAACTCGAAGTTCTCCGCGTTGTCTGTCTTGATGACGTGGAACCCGGCAGCCACCAGCGCCTCAACCACCGACCGCGTCGTCAAGACCTCGCCGTTGCCGTTGAGCACCTCGACGCGAGGGCGCTCGGCGCTGCCGAGAGCCAGGTGGGCGAGGCGATCGGCCACGAAAGCGGCCACGTCGGTCTGCGCGAGTTGGAAGCCGTCATCGGCGCCGGCAACCGCGACCGGGGTCACGGGCACGAGCAGAATCACAACTTCTCCGGCTGCGGCCGCCCTGCCGAGCGTGACAGCTGCCGGACCGTCGCCGAGGATGCGGGCCGCCGCTGAGCTATCGGTACTCAAGTTGTCGAGTACGCCACGCCAAACTGCCGCTTGTCGCTCCAGCCAGTTGACCTGACCGGACTCGCCCCGTTCAACCAGCAAACGTTCGGCGAGCGCGCCGTCGTAAGACCCGGCGCCCGCATCGGCTATCTGGATGAGATTCCCGCCCTCGTCGGTGAGGACAACGGGTTCCTGCAGCTCGATGTCAATCGGGTTGTTCAGCGCCGATCCGAGCCGGCCGGGCGGGAATTGTGCGACCCGATCCACGCGCGTGCCGAGCGCGTTGGCGACGGCTATCCGGGCAAGTTCGGGGCCCTCGAACGCAACCGCGTCGGCGAGAGGAAAGTCGCCATAGCCGGGCAGGAGATCGAAGAGGCTGGTCGGGATCACGGTCAGCGAATCCGGTTCATCGTCGGCAACGGCTACGAGGGCGATGGCGCCGACCCGGCCATCAGGGTCGGTGCCTACCAGAAGCAGCGACTCACTACCGCTCCCCTGCTGCTGTTGCTGCTGAACAGCTGCCAGGCTCGGGATCTCGGCGACCTCGTCCTGCAATGCAGTCGTCCAGTCACTCCAATTGGCGACCAAACTGAGGATCGCTACAAACACAAGGATCAACACCACCGTCGCTGCCACGTCGGAAGCGGGCGACGTCGCGCGCGGGACCTCAGGTTGAGTTGACACGATGCAGCCCAACGGCATCGGCGTAGGCTCGCACCGACTCCGGCATGAGGAATCGCACCGACTTGTCGGACTCCAGCCGCTGGCGAATCACCGTGCCGCTGATATCCAGCTCGGGGCCGTCGAGCCATACAAATTCATCGGGTCCGAGTGTCTCGGCCACTTGCTGGCGTGTGTGACCGGGCCGCGGCATCACGGCGATCCTCGCCCTCTCAGTTACCTCCCCGTGGCGCTCCCAGGTCGAAAGGCGCGAGGCAGCGTCGGCACCGAGGATCACGACTAACTCCTCGTGCACCGGAAAGGTGCGCAACGTGTCGGCCGTGTAGGTCCATCCATCACGATCGACTTCGCGGGCGTCCACCTCGAAGTAGGGGACGCCGGCGATCGCGAGCCGGGTCATGTCAAGGCGACGGCGGGGATCGCTGACCGACCGATCGTTCTTCTGCCAGGGAGAACCGGCGGGCATAAAGGTGACCACGTCGAGGTCGAGCTGCCGGTAGGCAACTTCGCCCATAAACAGGTGACCGAAATGAGGGGGATCGAACGTCCCGCCGAGAATGCCACGTCGCACGGGCGTGAGGATAGGCATACGAGAGGCGCAGTGCCGCAGCCGGCGACCACGAGCAACTCAACCATCTCAGAGGATCCTGGTACTGGCCGTTGAGCCGAACCGAGAAGTGGAGAGCAGCCATCCCGTGGTGTTCCCCGCTGACACCGACATGGCCGCCGGCATGGAGTCGGGCGCCTGAAGAGACGGCAATCTCACTCAGATAGGAGTACGAGGTCTTCAGGCCTCCGCCGTGGTCGACGCTCACCGCGAGCATTCCCGCCACGGAGCCGGCAAAAGTGACCAAACCGGCGTCGGCAGCGCCAACGCGCGTACCGATGGGAACCCCGTAGTCGATGCCCCAATGCCCGGCGTACGAGCCCACCGGTGCGAAGTCATCGATGATGGGGCCGGTGACCGGAGTCGACAGAGCGGCGCACGTGCGCTCACTCGGCAGCGGCGCGTGGGACGCTGGCGTAGTCAAAACTGCCAGAAGGCTGAGGACAGCAACGAACGGCACGGTGCCCTTCCTGCCACCGCAGGATCAACGTATACGAACCGCCGGCGCCGGGCAATAGGTACGTCGTAGCGATCGACGGGCGTCAGCCCGGCGCAGGGTCAGGAAACGGCGCTGGTCGATTCTGACTGCTGTGGCTCGAGGAGTTGCTGGACGATTACCCGCAAGTCGTTCGGGCGGAACGGCTTAGAGAGGAAGGCGTCCGCGCCGCCGGCATTAGCCCGGGCTTTTGTCTCGTCCTGGGCGTGGGCGGTGAGGATGAGCACTCTGAGATGTGCCGTCTTCTCATCAGCGCGCAGACGGCCGAGCACTTCCCAGCCATCCAGGCCGGGGAGGCCCACATCAAGAATCACAAGGTCGGGTAGGAGCTCACGAGCAGCGGCGACACCGGAATGCCCATCACCACGCGGTTCAATCTCGAAGCCGGCCGGCCGAAGGCACACTTCGATCAGGCGCTGGATTACTTCGGAATCTTCAACAACGAGAATTCGCTTGGCCATCTGGCCTCCACTTATATCCGACATCTTCGTCTTTTACCCCTCTTGGTGGCAGCTCACACAAGACTGGTATCGGTGCCAGCGCACGATTCCTTGAGGTTTCGGGCCGCAGCAACTGCTTCCTGACCAATTCCGCGCTAGCCCGGATCGGAGCAGCGCTCGGACGTTGTACTGGTGCTTCGGCTGTTGGTTACGCGATGCCGGTCAAAGCCAGGTTGAAGCTGATATCGCTGCTTCGAGGTCCCCGCTGGTGGATTTCCACTGCGACGACGTTGGTGCCGTCAACAAGCAGCCCGGCACCGACGTTGAAGGAGTTCACAGCACTCTCCGCGGCGCCCGCGATACCACTGGAGGAACGTGTGGTGTAGGTGATTGCACCACCCGGCATGTTGGAGCGGACTACCTCGGTGCCGTTGATATAGACAACCGCGCCGTCGTCTCTGACGAGATCGACATCTAGCGAGGCGAAGCTGCCGGCGCCGCTCACCTCAAACTCGGCTCGGAAGTACGTTGTGATGTACCGATTCGTGCTGGGACCGCCATCGATCACCGTCGCTTCGTCGTTCTCACCGTATCCGAGTTCACTGGCACCCGTAGACCACGCTGCGTCATCGAAGGCCAAACCGCGCCATGCTGTTCCCTGATTGGAGCCGTCGTCCAGGTAGTTCCACGAGTCACCGAAAACGATGAAGTCCACCGGTCCGACCGGGGGCGGAATCGTTGCCTGGACGGCGTTCGAAGCTCCCGACACGTTCCCGGACGGATCTCGCGCAACGACCTCGTAGTCGTAGGTTGCCCCCACGGACACCCCCGCGTCTGTGTAGCTAGTCGCGGACGTCGCGTCGTAGATGCTCGAGTCGCGGATTACGTCGTAGATGACGGACCCGGAGTTGTCGCTCGATCCTGTCCAGCTCAGCTCAACAGAGCCCGCCGTGACCGTACCGAGCGTCAAGCCCGATGGGTCGGTGGGCGGCTCAGATGGTGGACCCACCGGCGGCGCCGATTGCGCCGACTCGAGCGATTCGTTGCCCGATGGATCAACCGCCACAACCGTATAAGTCGCCGTTGATCCCTCTGCGACGCCGGTGTCGTTGTACGACTCAGCACTCGTCGACGCGATCAATGCTCCATCACGATAAAGGTCATATTCGACAGTCCCCGAGTTATCGGTCGAGCCGTCCCAGGAGACATCGATCGACAAACCAGCGCCGAGTGCCGCAACGACATTCGTCGGCTGCGTCGGCGACTCGTCATCGGGAGGCCCGAAACTCCCATCGACCTCCATCCGGAGGTCAAAGCTGATATCACTCGAGCCCGGGCCACGTTGATGAATCTCAACTGCAACCACGTTCAGGCCCGGCTGCAGCACAGCCGGGTCCAGGGCGAATACATGAATCGCGCTCTCAGCGGCGCCGCCAACCCCGGAGCTGGATCGAGTTTCGGAATCAACAGTCCCGGCGGGCATATTCGAACGGAGCACTTCTGACCCGTTGACATGAACCACGGCTCCATCGTCTCTGACAAGCTCGATGGTTAGATCAGTCAACCCCGCCGGGTCAAGCAGATCCAGGGTGTGCCGGAAATACGTTGTGATGTGGCGGTCGCCCCCGGGGCCCGAAGCCACGACGGTGGCCTCGTCTCCGTCGCCATACCCCAGCTGCGCCGGGCCCGAGTCCCACGATGAGTCGTCGAAGCCAACAGCCTCCCATGCGGTTCCCTGATTGGAGCCATCATCGAGGAACTTCCAATCGTCACCAAAGGCAATGAGCTCGGTCGGCCCGACCGGGGTCGAAACCTCGAGCGCATCGCTCGAGCCCGATTCGTTCCCCGACGGATCGCGAGCCACGACGGTGTAGTCGTACAGCGAGTCCTGCGAGACGGTGGCATCGGTGTACGACACCGCGCTGGTCGTTCCAAGCAGACCACCGTCGCGGTACACGTCATAGACCACGGTCCCGGAGTTATCGGTCGACGCCACCCACGAGAAGGTCACCGCGCTGGTCGAGGCGCTACCAAGAGACAAACCCGTCGGAACCGTCGGTGGCAGCGATGGCGGCCCCACGGGCGGCGCAGACGGCAGCGATTCCGGCGATAGGTTCCCGGCCGCGTCGCGAGCGATGACGGTATAGGTCGCAGTTGCTCCCTCGGGGACCCCGGTGTCGTTGTGGGTCGTCGAAGCGGTAACAGCAATCGCCAGCCCGTCGCGATAGACGTCATATTCGACGGCACCCGAATCGTCGGTCGAAGCATCCCAGGACACGTCAATCGAGGTGCCGGTGCCGAGAACCGCGGTGACATTGGCCGGCTGGGTAGGAGGCGACAGGTCGTCGGGCCTGTCCTCAGGATCATTCGCCGCGCCGGGCGTCCCGTTGACGTGTTTGCTGGCCGCCCAGCTGAAGGCATCCGAATTGTCCAGGCTCGGATCAATCAGCTCGAGCGACGGGCCCGTACCGTCCGGTGCCACCGGCCATGGAGCAGTGTCGGAGTAGTCGACCGTGTCGACGAGCGTCCCGCTGTCGTCGCGGAGCTCAACGAGCTCGCCGCTGCCTTTGAACCCGCCGGAGTACTCGCCACTGACGAAGATCCGCCCGCCATGCGTCGCGCTGAAGACCGCATCGCTTTCGACGAAGACTACGTAGCTCTGGGGCAGCAGGACCGTTCCCGGCTTGATCGTGAGGCTGGAGGCATCGATCGTCCATCCGGACAAATCGATTGCTTCGGTCGGAGACGGGTTGTAGAGCTCGATGAATTCGTTCCCGTCATCGACCGGGTTGTAGTGAATTTCGTTGATGATGATTTGCGGATTCGGCGACTGCGCCCCCGGGATGATGCCGGCCGCGATCCCGTTGTCGAGCACGCTGCGCCGGACCGCGATGTCATCCGGGAGCTCGTTCGGCGACAACAGATCGGTCCCGCCCCATCTGGCGTGTTCCAAACCCGCGTCATTGCCTATCAACGTGATCAGGTCGCCGTAGTAGTCCTCGTAGCGGAACTCCGCCAGCATCTCGTCGATCATCGTGCGCAAACGGCGATAGTGCATGTCACGGAACTCGGGCACCTCCAACATGGCGTCCGTGAACGCGTTAGTCGTGCAACCCGGGTCGTACATCGGCGTGTCCCCACAGCGGGCCGAAGATGGCTTCCACGTTTGGTCGAAGTCCCACGGGAGCATCGACCAGCGGTTCGACCCGCCCTTGTCGTAGTACACGTAGAAGTTGTGTCCGTGCTGATCGAAATGGCGGATCAACGAAGTCGCCGCCATGTAATTGACCAGCGCCGGCACATCTACGTTGGCCCACAGGAAGTCGGCCTTGTTTTGATTCGGCGTCCCGATCAGAACGTTGCGAAAGTCGAGGATCTCCTGGTTGCCTTCGGCTTCCCGGGTCTTCTTGTCCATGTTCTTGATCGGGTTCTCCCAAGCAGCCCCGTCCGCCTTCCAGAAGGCACCCGTGTTATAGCCCTCCCTGGTGCGCCAGTCACCGTCGTAGGCCTCGTTGATGCGGTAAATCCCGAAGAACTCACCGTTCTGTTGCAGACGCACAGGAACCGATTGCACCATCGGGAACCCGGCCTCCTCCATCACGCGCCAGGACAGGTGGGCACGGCCACGCGATCTGTCCTTGTATTCGGCCTGAAGGTTGAACTCATCGACGGGAGTGACCAGCAGATCCGCCTCAGTGAAATCGTGTCCGCTGGGGAACTCAATCTTGAAATTGGGCTTCGGCCACTGGCGCGACCGGTTCCCGCCGCGGAGGCGTAACCCGATGTTGTCGTACACATTGCCGTCATAGACCAACACGGCCGGGAAGAGGATGTCATCGGTCCGGTGATTCGTGATCAAGTCATCCCAGTCGGCCGGATCCATGAACCACTCGAAGAGTGGCATGTCGGTGACAACAGAAGGGTCGGCAATCGTGTAGCCCAAGTAGTTGAAGCCATCACCGATTTGTGGAGCCGAAAGCGCTATGCCGATTGGATCGAGAACACCAATGCGGTAACGCACCAACTCGCCACCAGTCTGCGGCGGGATCGTCGCACCATAGACACCGTCACCGGCGGCGCCATCACCGCTCACACCATCATCGGCCATCGGAATAGTGACATCGCCGGCGAACATGACTTTGTAGGTCAGTTCGACATCACCGCCGCTGGGAACTCGCGCCGTGACCGTCACCGCGTCGGCATCACTTGGAACAGCGGGATTAATCGTGATGTCTTCAATCGAAGGTGGATCTGCCGTCGCCGCGGCGTTCGCCGCCCCCGCGGTGTGCAGGTCGGGGTGGAAGGAAGCAATCCAGGCGGCTGCGTCGTCGTTGTCGGCTCCGGGATCCCTCAATTCGAGCGACGGTCCGCCACCGTCGGGGATGAAATCCCACGGGGCCACATCGTCATAACTCACCACATCGAGCACAGTTGTGAGGTCACCGGCGATCAGCGTGATCGTTTCGCCACCGTTGCCGAGCTTGCCCGTGTAGGTCGCCACAGTGGTAGCACCGTAGACAGCCGACGTTGTCGCCGGGTCCGGACTGATCACCGCGAACCCGCCACCGGCCAATACCGTCCCGGGGTCGAAGCACACCACGACCGCGTCGCTGATGCAAGCCCCGGAGAGGTCGATCGGGAGAACACCGGGGTTGTGGAGTTCGAGAAACTCCTCGAAGTCGACTTCGCTGGCGGGGTGATACATCAACTCATTGATCACGGCCCGGCCCGCGGTGACACTGTTGAGCGCACCGGCGGTGTGGCCCGAACCAGCCACAGCGGCGCCCCAGTTCGCGGCATCGTTGTTGTCCCCGTTGGGATCTCGCAACTCCAAGGATGGCCCCGTACCGTCCGGCGCCGTCGGCCATGGAGCGACATCGTCGTACTCAACCTGGTCAACAACGTTCGCCATGGCAATCGACTCGTAGAGTGTGATGGCCTCGCCACCGTTGCTCAGCTTGGCCGAATACGTGGCCAGAGTGGTCACGCCATACAGCCCAAGCGTCATAGCCGCATCTGGGCTAATCACCTCATAGGCGCCTGCTGCGATCGAGGTACCTGGATCAAAACACAGGTCGATCCCGTCAAAGCACATACCGGATAGATCGAACGCGGCATCGCCCGGGTTATGCAGCTCGAGGAATTCATCGACATCAAGGTCGGCCACCGCGTGGTACATCAGCTCGTTGATTACTACCGAACCGACGGCACTGGCCGTCCCGGCCGAGGCCACAAGTACGCTCGTACACAGTGCAAAAACAACAACAAGGCGCGCCAACCGACGTATCCCCACAGAAACCACTCCCCACCTGCCTTACTCAGCCATGAAACGGCTCCGCCGCCCCCTTACCGCTCAAAGTACCAGATGCGGCGTGGGTTGGGGGAAAAGCGGCGCTTGAATGTCCGATGTACTAGCCCATATCGGGCGCTGTGATTTCGCGTCGCGGCGTCGCTAACCGTGCGCCAATGCAGCGGCCCGCTGCGCCGGACTCGCCGGCAGGATCAGATCCTCGACGAAGCGTTCCAACTGACGGATCGTGCGCACTTCGCGCACCGCGTCACAGTACGGTGCGTAGCGAGCCATCACGGAGTCGCCGGTGTTCCAGTAGCGGCTGGCTTCGGGATTCAACCAGTAGAGGGCGCGTGCTTTCTGCGCGATCTCGGCGAGCGCCTCGACGCGCGGTTCGCGGTAGTTGCTGCGAGCGTCGCCGGTCACCAGTACTGAGCTGCGGGGGGTCACTTTCGACAGATGGTCGCCCACAAAGTCGTCGAGGGCGTGCCCGTAATCCGAGTGCCCATCCTGCCAGACGATCTTGGCCTCACTCGAGAGCTGCTGGAGCGAAGTGCCCAACTCGCGTCCCGGACCGAAGAACCTGGTCACATCATCGAGGGCATCCACGAAGGCGAACACCTTTACATTGGAGAACTGAGCGGCAAGAGAGAAGGTCAGCTGCAGGGTGAATCGAGCGAATGTCGCCATCGAACCCGATACATCGCACAGCAGCACCAGCTCGGGCTTGGATTTGCGGGGCGGTTTGAAACTCGGGTCGAGAAGCACCCCACCGTGCTGCAGGGATCTGCGAATCGTGCGGCGTACGTCGAGACGCCCCTTGCGGCCGTGCCGGCGTCGCTGGGCGAGCCGGGTCGCCAGTTTGCGGGCCAGCGGCCCAACGGCACTCTCGATGTTGGCCAGTTCCTCTCGGGTCGCGTGCATCAAATCGATGTCCTCGAGGAGCGGGGTCCGCAAGGTGCGCGCAACGGCTTCAGGCCCCCGGTCGGCGACAAGCCGGCGAACGACCTCACGACGCACCTCGGTCTCGAGCATCTCGATGAGCGCCGCAACGTCCTCTTCGGCGATCCGTTGTGCCAGCGGATCATCGTCTTCGACCGCCTCGAGCAACCGCAGCCGCAGCCGATCCGCCCCGAGCCGCTGCATCACACGATAGAAGTAGTAACGCCCACCGACCGGACGACCCGGCTGCAGGCCCGACAGTTCGGTCACGGCGCGGCGAATCAGCTCGCGCAGTGCATCCTCATCACCGGTGGCCAGGGCCGCGGCGATCGCTTCAAA
>Ga0316187_10004493_pt1 | contig 12086 bp, 12 predicted proteins | sample CroRivburrow1_MG_FD_204927 | JGI IMG/M metagenome (GOLD analysis project Ga0316187, IMG submission 204927) | Coastal sediment microbial communities from Maine, United States - Cross River worm burrow 1 | ecosystem: Environmental > Aquatic > Marine > Coastal > Sediment | place: USA: Maine...
GACCGAGCACCCCAATACCTGTTGCATGGGATCCCCATCCGCATCATCCAGATTCAGGTAACTGTTTTCTTCATCCCGTTCCAGGATGCCTTCACGCTCCAGAAATCCAGCAACACGACGGGCTGCCAAAGCAAGATATAGCGATGAAATTACAGCAGCACGTAAAGCAGTATTAACAGTTGAAGGTAAAACACTTAAGGCTGACTTACAAGGCAATAAAAAGTCATTTGACGATTTTTTTGAGGAGGCGGATTTTGTAGTAATAGAAGATGCCTTCAGACGTGCTGCGCGTGGAATTAGCCCAGACTTGGCGCGAACATATGCTGAATATTTGGCAGGCAAAAATACAAAGGCTGATTCATTCGAAGATGCACTCGTTGAAGCGCATGCAGATATTGCCGCGCTTGGATTGGTTATAGAAGTGCAGGAGTATTTAGATGCTGAAGCAGACAAAATAGCAAAACAATGGTTACAAGATCATCGTGTGACTATTAAGGGCTTGTCAGATGAGCGACAAGAAGTTTATCGGCTTTTGAAAAGCTGGAGTAAAGAACCACAGGACATTGATTTAGCAAAACCAAGAAGCTGGATAGTGGCCACTACAGCATTGGAAGGTGGAATAGAAACGCCATTACCAACATTCTCGCAACATTTAATGAGTTATGAAGAAGAAGGTTTGTTCCCATCTGACCTAAATGCTTTAGAAACAAAGGTGCTCGAAGCAGAAATGAATCGAGAGGATTTTCAAGCGTGGTATCGAAACCCGTCACGAGCCAGCCAAGATTCTTTAGGTATCGCATATCTTGATAGCTCGATTTTCAGAATTGTCAGGCCGGATTTTGTATTTTTGTCTTTAAACAAAGATAAATCAATTGCTGTAGATATCGTCGATCCTCACAGTCACCATTTAAGTGACGCATTACCAAAAATAAAAGGGTTAGCCCAATATGCGGAAACGCACGCAGGAAATTATAGGAGAATCGAGGCTGTTTCCGATTTGGATGGTGATATACGTGTGTTGGATTTAACTGACAAATCAGTTAGAGCAGAAATATTAAAAGCCGAAAGCGCAAAAAGTCTATATGAGAGCCAGTTTGCAGGTAGCTATTTATAGTTGATTTAAAACTGTCGGATAAATGGGGCCTTAAGCGTCCGCTTCTAGTATCTAATATTTTTTAATTAGCTAACCGCGTGAGTCCGCTATTGTCCGAATCTTTCGCTAGCGTCTGAATGGGTGATTCAAACCATGGACAATTTTAAGCTTTTTGTCACTGATTCGGTGACGTAACTATGGACATTCAATTCAACACTCAAATACTCCAATTTCACTAGACTACAGACAATGTCACTAGTGTTCAATGTTACGGGTGCTGTGGCACCGGTGGCTTCTTAATCAGCACCAACCAATATCTGCATGATAAAAATGATATTAAAAGACTCGGTGTAAAAGCCTACGACAAGTATCAGCACCGTACTTTCTTCGGTATGGAACTGGTGCCTGACACCCATCGCCTAGCCATGATGAATCTCATGCTGCATAACCTGGCCGTAGACGATGAAAACTCAGGCATACTGTTTGGTGACTCTTTGTCGTCAGAAGGTCTTGCCATGCCGACCAACAAATGCTCGCTAGTACTGAGTAATCCACCCTTTGGCACCAAACAAGGCGGAGGAATACCCACCCGTGATGATCTGGTGCACTACACCAGCAACAAACAATTGGCGTTCTTGCATCTGATTTACCACAAGCTGTTAGCCCTATCAGGACGCGCAGCTATAGTATTACCCGATAACGTGTTGTTTGAAGGCAGCACCGGTAAAAAGATCCGGCAGGATTTAATGGACAAATGTAACCTGCACACCATATTACGCTTGCCCACCGGTATCTTCTACGCCCAAGGTGTAAAAACCAATGTACTTTTTTTTAACAAAACCGCCGTGGCAAGCAAAGACAAAGGCAACACCAAAAATGTCTGGGTTTATGACCTACGCGCCAATATGCCCCAGTTTGGTAAACGCACCGTACTGACAGCAGAACACTTTGCCGAATTTATCGAATTCTTTGATGTGGAAGACGCCCAGCTAGGTGATGCCAGAAGCCTGGATAAACATCGTAAAAAATATTTTAAAAAACAGGTCAAAGCAGGAAAAACAGAAGATGAAATCCGTTTTAGAGAGTTTAGCCGTGAAGATATAACAAAAAAAGACGACTCGCTGGATCTGGCTTGGATTCGAGATGACGATGATGAAGATGCGGCTAATTTACCTGAACCGGATGTGTTAGCGCGTGAGGCTATAGAAGAACTGTCTGGCGCTATATTGGAATTGCAGTCGGTGTTAGTTGAGTTAGGGGCTGTGGAAGATGGTGAAGAGGTGGTTTTGTGAGTGAATTACCACTTGGTTGGGCTAAGTCAAATTTGTCGGACCTAGCCAATTGGGGTGCAGGAGGGACACCATTAAGAAAAAATTTAAATTATTACGGAGGAAATATTCCTTGGGTGAAAACCGGAGATCTAGGGCCGCGATTACTCAAAAAAGCCAGCGAGTATATAACTCAGGAAGGTTTAGAAAACTCAAGTGCAAAATTATTTTTGAAAGGTTCAGTTGCTATGGCAATGTATGGCGCAACTATTGGGAAAACTTCAATATTTGACTTTGATGCGGCGACAAATCAAGCCTGCGCAGTTGGGGCTCCATTTGATGGGCTAACAACTACAGTATTTCTCTATTATTTACTGTTAAATGAAAAAGATAATTTTATTTCAAAAGGTAAAGGAGGAGCGCAACCAAATATATCACAACAAATCATAAAAGAGCATGCAGTTGCTTTACCCCCTCTAAACGAACAAATCCGCATCGCCAATAAACTCGATCAACTGCTGGCCAAAGTCGATGCCACCAAAGCACACCTCGATAAAATCCCAACCATCCTAAAACGCTTCAGACAATCCGTCCTCGCCGCCGCCACCTCTGGCCGGTTGACTGAGGAATGGCGGGGAGAACATTCAGTTAAGTATGTAAGACTGACTTTGGGTGAGTCTGGGATCGATATAAAAACCGGACCCTTCGGTAGTGCATTGCACAAAAAAGATTATATTGAGAATGGGATTCCCGTAATCAATCCTATGCATATAAATGATGGTAATATTACACCAAGGGCAGCTATGACTATTTCAAGTGAGAAATATTTATCGCTACAGGCTTGGAAATTAGAAGTCGGAGATGTGGTGCTTGGTCGAAGAGGCGAAATGGGTAGGGCTGCCGAAGTTAAGAATATTGATAACGGTATGTTATGTGGAACTGGTTCTATGATTTTGAGGACTGGCACCTCGGGATTATTGCCAGCTTACCTTTGTCTTATTCTCCGTTCGCCTACTTCTGTATATTATTTTGAATCTAACTCAGTTGGCTCAACAATGGTAAACCTAAATCAAAAAATCATAAAGAGTCTAAATATACATTACCCTCAATCCGGTGAACAGATTGAAATAGTTCGTCGTGTAGAGGATCTCTTCGCTATAGCCGATATCGTCGAAAAACAATACAAAATCGCCAAAAATCGAGTAAACAAACTCACCCAATCCATACTCGCCAAAGCCTTCCGTGGTGAACTGGTCTCCCAAGACCCCAACGACGAACCCGCCGAGAAACTGCTGGAACGTATTCTGGCCCAGCGCACTCTACAACAGCCTGCGAAGAAAACGGCAAAAAAATATGCTTAAATTTAGCATGAGAAAAGAGTACTTTAAAACTTTTTGCTGCCTAGAGGGGCTTATATATAGTATACGCATTTTCTGAAACTAAACGACCATAGAACTCAATCGCATATCGGTCAGTCATCCCAGCGACAAAATCGCACAAGATTCTTTTCTTTTGCGCCTCATCTCTAACCATTGAAAATAGCCTTCTGCAATCATCCGGCAATAATAAAGAACCATCTCGATTATTATCATCAGTAGAAAGTTTTTCAAATATAGTTTTTACGATATCAAAACCACGGTATTCCACCACTTTAAGCATGGGTGACATTATGATTGCTTCGTAGTTAAAATGTTTCAGAACTTCGACTTTTTTTAACACCAATTCGGCCAGAGAAACCTTTGTCAGTGATGGATGTTCTTCATTTACTACGACTTCAATTCCTCTAACAAATTCTCCTACTAAATGCGAAGTAAACTGGGTGCGTAATTGTCCAAACCTGCCTAAATCTCTTGCAGCTTGATATGATTTTGTGACCAAATTTGCGATGTCGTAACTGTTTTCAATATCGAACTCCTGTTTATCTATGCCAAAGGTTTCGAAGTCAAATATTTTTTGTTCCATCCATATATCAATAAGAATTCTCAACACATCTTTAGCAGTAAAATTCTTGTTGATGTTTTTTGTGACTTTTTTGCTTATTCTTTCCAATAGATTTTTTTCAGGTGTTAATATATCTAGCGGTGTTATAAACCCTCCTTTTAGGGAGTCTTCAAGATCGTAGGTAGAATATGCAATGTCATCGGCAATATCCATAATTTGACATTCAATTGTCTTAAATTCACCATTATATGAATCAATGTCGAGCACAGAACTTTTTATTCTTTCTACTAGCTCTTTGTCAGATTCATAGTAACCTTTTTGAAGGTTATCGTCTTCTTTTCTTACCACCGGTATTTCACAATCGTATTTTAAGATTGCCGCTAGAGTTCTATGTGTTAAATTGAGTCCGACCCGAGTATCTTCACCTTGTTCAGTTATTCCGCAAATATGTCTTGGATCTAAAATCTCTCGTTTTTCTAACCTAGAAAGTATTCTGAGCGTTTGAGCATTTCCTTCGAAACCTCCATATCCTTTCATGCAGCAGTCTAGGGCCAACTCCCCATTATGACCAAATGGTGGGTGCCCCAGGTCGTGAGCCAGGCCAGCTGTTTCAACTAAATCTAAATCAATGGGGTTTTTCTGAAAATATTCGTATTTATTGTTTATTCTTATAGCGATTGACTTTGCTATCTGGGCAACTTCTAACGAATGCGATAATCTATTTCTAAAAAAGTCACTCTCAATTCCAGGAAAAAGTTGTGTTTTACCCTGGAGACGCCTAAAAACAGGGGAATGGATAAGGCGAGCATAATCTCGTCTGAAAGGTGTTCTGTATTCTTCTTTTTCAATTTCAGATGGTAATTCAATATTGAATTCCCGAGTGCTATCATCATCCTTATATAGCATAAATAACGTACACTTTGAGTTATAATTACTTATTAGCTTGTTTCGGCTGGGTTGCCTTTTCCCGCTCGTTAAGATTATTTTCTTTTTGCACTTCCGGCGTGCTCTTATGTTCACGTGTTATTTCAGTAAACAGGTGTTGCTCCTGAGAAGCTAGGATATTTGCATTTTGCATAGCCGTCATATACTTGCGTTTTACAGTCACACTTCCGCTCCTTCATATTCTATGTTGTATATTATAATTACCATGCTTATTTGTTATTTTAACGGCAATTTCGATAAAAACTTGAGAATTAATATTTTAGCGTCCTAATATACATATAATATTGTAGCAACAGTCTACTACCAATACAAAATTATCTGACAATATACAGGTAGAAAACCCGGCTCGAACTAATGGTATTTCTTCAAATACAGCAGCTTACTGGATTTAGTGCGCAAACTTTTACAACTATTCAGCTACACTCATTCCATGCTCTTGCCATTTTTATGCAATATATATGGTATTTCAACCTGCCGATAGGACTCAATATCTTTGTTTTTCTCAATTAAATTATATTTAACAAGACACAGACTCGCTATTAATTTAACAAAATACGAAAAACGCAAGGCTCTATTTGCAATGACAACAGCGGGATTGAATTCCTAAATGAGTGGTTTGGCCATTATTATTGTACCATATTGAGGAATAGTAAATGTGCGAAATTACAGATAGTGATGTCAAGCAGTGGCTTAATGCATTTGATGAAATATTAAAACCAGATAACGAAAGATCCAAAAGATTAAAAGAATTTTACGATAATTTAAATAATAGCAAAGATTTCCCCCAAACGTATGATGAGAATAAGTATCCGAAATTTGATTTCAAAATCAATTATGATGAAATAGTAAATTACGTTAAAGAAGATGGAAACTTCGCGGACGGCATACAAGATGAAATAGAGAAAAGCTCACTTGCAAAATTGCTATACGCCATAGTATGGAAAAATGGGGATTTACAGAAGTTAGGTGGTATCGTTCACGGTATTCGCGATGCTCACGAATCAACGTTAGCAAAAAAGAATCGATATGTCTTCTACCAGTTCGGAAAGTATCTTGCAAACCGAAAAGAACCTATTATTGACCAACATACAATCCGCGCGCAAATATTGTTCGAGAACTGGACAAACAATGACAACACTACTTGTAGTGAGCCTGAAATAGTAAAAATTCGAAAAAAGAGTAACTATGGCGCCAAAAAAATCGAACTAGAGGGTTATATAACTTGGCTAAAGAAATATAACTTTACAGAAGAAGAACTTTTCTATGTCGATAAAATTATGTTTATGTTTGGTAAATACGCAAAAATCAACAAACGGACACCAGCTAATGCCATACGTGATGACTAAGAAAACCTGCAAAAATTAAAGTACCACGGTCAGAGACAATAGTTATTTTCATGATATTATTATAGTCAGTCTTGCTTTTCCTTTTGGAATTTTTAGGTGAACAGGTAAAATATTTTGGATTCCTTTCTTATACTAAAAAAAAATAGAAACCATGATTATTTATTTAGATGAATCTGGCGACTTAGGTTTCGATTACGCAAACAAGAAACCGTCAAAGAAATTCGTTATAACTTTACTTGTATGTAAAAACAAGGGGGCTGTAGATAGCTTTAAACGCGCGGTTCGTCGTACATTGAAGAATAAGCTTAATCACAAAAAGAAAAACAAACGAATCGTAGAAGAGTTACATGCGACTCATTTGAATAACACGATAAAGCAGTATTTTTATCAGAAAATAAGAAATATGGATTGGGAAATTTATGCGGTAGCATTGAATAAGTCGAGAGTATATGACCACTTAACAAACAAGGCAGGACGAAAAAAGCTTTATAATTATTTGTCGAATTTCCTGCTTGAACAAGTAGACTTAAGCTCGGCCAAGCCTGCAGTGACATTAATTATCGATAAATGCAAAAATAAAGCAGAGATAGAAGATTTTAACCAATATTTGGCAAATCAATTAGAAGCGCGCCTGCCATTGAATGTGCCACTAAATATTTATCATGAAGATTCGAAAGCGAATACAGGTTTGCAAGCTGTGGACTTATTTTGTTGGGGAATTTATCGAAAATATGAACATGGTGATCTCGAATGGTATGCGAACTATTGCTCAAGGATTCGATTTGAAACGGAATATTTGGGCAATTAATAGGCAAAAAAACGACGGCCCCTATTACGCCAATAGTCCAAGCACTCTTGCCAACCGATGGAAGGGAACATGCTTGGCACGCAATAGGATTTACCCGTCTGGTAAGTACTATCGTCTCTCATGCATGAAAAATCAAGTAAAATTTCAAAGAAACTCTTATCAGGATTTCTTATTTTAAATTAAAACAAAGGGTTATAGGTTTAGCGGAACAGAAATAGCTGGCACGAAAAAGAGGGGGTGTACGTCTATAATTCCGTTGATGTGCTTCAGCGGATTAGTTCGGCTCCTAATTGCGCCCATAGTCCAAGCGCTCTTATCACTAAAAGCGACACAAATTACACCTTAAACGCCCCTTTTTAAGGCTAAAAAGAGGCCTTTAATGAATAAAGCAAATAGCTAGTTACTTGATATTTTGAACATTCTCTTTTTGATATCAAAATGGCCTGTTTAAGCCTTAAAATCGGCAATTATTTTAGTCAATAATTTTGGGGGGAGGTTCAGTCCGACCCAATGCCAGTTCATTGGTTTGATGGTTCGACCCCAAATATAAATAACAAAAAGAAGCCAGTTGGTGAATATTTCACTTATATTATTTCCAAGTGTCATTTATAATTTGGCGATAAAAATGCGAAGATTATTGGCCAACGAACGCTTAGAAATGAAATTTAAACCTGCCCACCATTTGAATAAATACCTACTCGGTGTATTAGAGTGTGTGCTAATTGTCAATATGTTGTCAGCTTGCGATGAAATTTTTCGCAATCCATACATACGAGAGATTTCGTCAGACGTTGAATTGAGTGAAAATTGGACTGAACTAAATGCGTCGCCTCCATTGGAGGTTGTAAATATGATGCAATCGATAGAAATCGAGTTTCCCGAAATCATTAACTGGAACATTGAACACCCCGATAAAGAAAAATGGTATGAAAACCCCTACCTGACTAATGTGATAATGTCAGATGGTAAAATAATAAAAATTGATGTTCAGGTCGTGGCTAAAGATGGCACTGTGTTTGAAATGAATTCAATATCCATATTGTTAGGTAAAAGGCTAATATTTACGCATCTTCCTAAAGGCCTTGATTTAGCGAAAAGCAAAACAACTCTCCCCAAAGAAAAAGAGTATATCAAGGTCCGTGTTCGTACTAGCTTGCCCATTCGGACAGGTAAAGTCTTATGGGTCGGCAGTACAAATCATTAGGAGGGAATGATGAGTGAACAAAAAAGCATATCTATCAAATCTCTGAAAACAGGGGATATATTGTTGTCTGCTGGTTTAAGTGGGATATCCCAAGTCATTAAAGTATTCACAAATTCGAAATTTAGTCATACTGCTTTATACATTGGAGGCGGTAATGTAATAGAAGCCATTGACAAAGGTGTTGTCGTCAACAATATCGTTATAGCCATGTCAGACGACATCTTGGTCTCGGTTTACAGAAAAAACGACTTGACACCTGGGGAAGCGGCATATGTGGTTGAAAATGCAAAACGTTATGTTGGTAAACCCTATGATGTAGCGGGTGCCATGGGTGCTGGTGTGACATCTAATGCGGGGGTTATTTCCAGTTTACTGGTTAGTCCGGCTGCTGGTCTGTATGGATTGTATGCGGATGCACAGAACAGAAAGAACCCAACCTCGGCATTTTTTTGCTCGGAACTTGTAGCGTGGGCATATAAACGATCAGGCGTTATTTTGGACTCCAACGCCTCTAGCGCCACGCCTGAAGATATAGCCAATTATAAATCCTTAACCTATTTAGGAGACCTGAAAAGTCCTAATTGAACAATTAATTAATTTTGCGCTTTGCATTGAGAGAAGGGATCCTGATTCAACAGGCACTCAGTTAAGAACAGATCGAAATAATGGAATAAACCAATGTAGGTTAGCGAATTCTATCCAGATTGCAATATATCAAGCAATTAATAGGCAAAAAAAAGAAGGCCCCTATTACGCCAATAGTCCAAGCACTCTTGCCAACCGATGGAAGGGAACATGCTAGGCGTGCAATAGGATTTACCCGTCTATTGTGTACTATCGTCCCTCATGCGTGGAAAATCAAGCAAAATTTCAAAGAAACTCTTATCAGGATTTCTGGTTTTAAATTAAAACAAAGGGTTATAAGCTTAGCGGAACAGGAACAGCAATGCTAATACGGGTTGGCAAACCCATGTTCCAAATCGTGTGCCTGTAACTACACCTTAAATTTATGAAATTTGCATTTTAGAGACAACAATTAAATGTGCAACTTAAAAAGCAATGACACAATGCAACGTTTCTTACTGATGCTCACTATATTTTTGTGGTCAACCATAGCAGCATGCGGTAGTGTTTATCAAAAAGAAGAAAACTTTTTTGAAACGTTTTATGACGCAACCAGATATATATACTTTCCAGGCAGTCAGCAGATTTTGGATAACTGTTATGTTGAGCAAGAAAAAAGATGTATAGATACGTATAGACGCGCAATCGAAGCCAAAAATAGTATTTTTAGTAATGGCCCTGAAGCAGCCCTAGATGCTACTCTCAGTGCTATTAATGCCAACTGTAAAGGTGGGAAGCGTACTAACGACCCTGTTTGTAACGGCGCTTTAGCAATGTTGTATTTTTTTGATAGTAGCGAATTTGACACAAAAATTTTGAGTTTCTTCTCAACAACAAATATTGAGGTCACAAAAACAGCATTCGAGACGACCAATGGATACTGGTTACAAATTAGACCTGATAAAAGCAAATGGATTAAATTTGTAAACTCGAGCAAGGTGTTTAATAAAGCTAAAAAAGAAGGTCATATAAACGTTATTAACGCCCCTCTAGATTACGATATTTCTCTCCAACTTATTAAAAATAATACCGCTGAATAATCCAAAACTCCTTTTCCAAAGAAAGGGAGTAAATCAAGGTCAATATTCGTACTAGCCTAAGGGGTAATCAAGGTCGTTGCAAACCCGACTCGACTGTATCCCGGGATGCTTTTCCTTCGAGCAGCTCAATAAGTTCAAGGGCAAAATCCATCGCAGTGCCAGGGCCTCTTGAGGTGACAACCTTACCATCGATTACCACTGCGGCATCCTCCAGTATAGTATCATTGAGACCGAGTTTTTCCAGAGTTCCTGGAAACCCGGTGGCGCGTTTTCCCGAGAGTAATCCTGCATTTGCCAATACTTTTGGAGCGGCACAAATTGCAGCAGTATATTTTTGTTCATGCGCCATTTTCTTTAACAGTGATAGTATACGCGGATCTTCATTTAGAAAGTCTGCACCGGGTAAGCCACCGGGCAAAACGATCATATCGTAGTTGTCTTGCAGAGCATCATCCAAATTTGTGTCAGCAATAAGCACTGTGCCGCGGCTGGCTTTAACCGCTTGGTTGTCTAGGCTGGCTGTTGTAACCTGTATTTGGGCGCGCCGTAAAAGATCGATTACGGTAACTGCTTCAAGTTCTTCACAACCTTGGGCTAGGGGGATAAGAACGCTCGCCATGTTTTAATCTTCCTGTTTTTTATTTTCAGAAGTGTGGAAACCGGAACAACATGGTAACCTTTTTCAGTAAGCTTTGGCAGGAGATTTTCCAAAACGGCAATGGTTTGAGGGTAAGGATGGCCGATAGCTAATGCGTAACCATTTTGCCGCGCTGTAGCGAGCAATTTGTCAAACTGTGCGCTTATATGCTCTATGGTTCGTACATTATCCAAAAAGATATCGCGGCGAATATTGGGTATCCAATACTCATTGGCAATTTGACCCACAACACTAGCGCTTGTGGTGAAGCTATCAATCAGAAACAAATCTTCGCGCTGTTCCAATATTTCCATTAACCAGGACATATGACCAGGATGACGGGTTAACAGACTGCCCATATGATTATTCATGCCGGTAACATACGGTATGGAATCAAGATTGTCTCTGATTACCTGTTGAAACTGAGCAGAGTTCATATCAAGGTTCACCGCGCCTGGGCCAAGATCATCCCAGTTATCATTGGCCTGCATGGGCTGGTGTAACAATATTTCTTTATTACGTCTGTGTGCTTGTTCAGCCACCATAACCCCATAGGGTGTATGGGGCAATATGGCACAAGTAACGGGAGCCGCTAAATTGGCTACGCGCATATCCCGTTTATAGGTGTAACCCAAGTCATCGATTATGATACTTATTGCTGGTAAATTTAACTCAGCTACAGCACTGCCTGCATTGGTAATAGAGTGGGGTGCTAAGGTAATGAAAATACAGAAAAATATGACAGTTTTTAGCGGTTGAAAGCGATTATATCTGTGAGGATCAGCCATTCCATTGTCCTTGATACATTTATAGGTTGTGCCCCTATGTATTCGGTTTGTAGGACAAGATCTTTAATGACGTTATGATGTGCCTTAGAGAATGTGTATAGTTTTATCGAAATCGGGATGTAAAAAAAGCCTCACTACCGCGTTGGTAGTGAGGCTTGATACAAATCAAACGATTGACTTAACGTTTTTGTAAGATTTGCATGCCCTTTAGGATATTTAATGCCTGATAAAGCTGATAGTCAGATTCTGCCAAAGATACTTTTGGTTCCTCTTCTTTTTCAGGTTTTTTGGCATTTTTGCTGTCATTTTTCTTATCTTTGGCTTTCTTAGGTTTCTCTTTACCATTACCATTACTAGGATTCTCAAGATGACCGGAAAGATCAGCTTCCTTG
>Ga0316187_10004496_pt1 | contig 12078 bp, 12 predicted proteins | sample CroRivburrow1_MG_FD_204927 | JGI IMG/M metagenome (GOLD analysis project Ga0316187, IMG submission 204927) | Coastal sediment microbial communities from Maine, United States - Cross River worm burrow 1 | ecosystem: Environmental > Aquatic > Marine > Coastal > Sediment | place: USA: Maine...
ACTGCTTTTATAAAATCCTCGGTTTTGATGTGCTGCTGCATTGCGGTAGCGGCAAGGCATAAGATTAACAGAAATCCATTGCTGAGTGAATGGGATTTATGGGGTATTCAAATGCAGCCTAATCAATCCCATGCCCAGTAAATTGTGCAGAATTTAATTGCGGATCAGTAACCGTACATTCGACCGTATCCAGAGCAGCTATTGGAGTATCACTGATCGTAAAATCTGCGTACCGGACACCCCATCCCGCAACCAACAATTCACCAATCTGGTCACAATTGGAAATGGCATCGCCTCTGGCATTAACCTCTATTCGCACCGAATAATTCCTTGCCGATGCCGCGCCTAAGGTTACTGCCACAGACTCAACCATTGCCTGGGACGCCTCATCAGTCACGCTCATCAGCCTCGGCACGACAATAATTGCCAGAAACCCGAGAATGACGATCACCGAGACAATCTCAATCAGGGTGAAACCGGCTTCCAATTTCATTACTTGACGCATATCCACATAACCGCAACAGTCAGTTAAAAAACCTTTTCCATTAGCAACACTTTCGCAACTTAAAACCAGTTGTTAAACCTGGCCGAAGAGTCCACTCTCCAATCTATAGTGCAACCACCCGCAATTTCCTGCTCCAGATGCCTTTTACTGGTTGTATGGGTATACCAGTGGTTGATTTGATCCTGTCCCGCTGGTTCATCCGCATCAACGGCATAGTTGGCAATTCGCAGCTCAGATATATAACCACCGTACCGTGTGCCTTTACCAGCATCCCAGGATATGCCAATGGGAGCGCCATTAGCCACAAGATTGTCACTTCCCACGTTGAGCGAGGTTGACTGCAAAACACCGCCTTTAACGCCTGTGTAAAAGTTCATTATCCCAGAGGCATAGTCATAGGTGCCCGCCAGGTAGTGCCAATCTGTATCAGCATTCCAGGTATAGGGTAGTGACAAAACCTTAAGTCCTTGGTTTTGAAAGTTCAACCTAAACTGGACCTGATTAGCGGCAGAATTTAGGAACATGCCATAGCTTATATTACTGGTGCCCCAGCCCTTGTTGACCAATGAGCAGGTCGTATTTCCGCCTTGGCAATTAGATCCACCTTCAATCCAATGGTGCATTGTGAACCCTGAGTCAGCACGGCTGTATTTGTAACCATCCCACCCAACATTTACCCAAGGGGCACCACTCAGAATTGTAAGGGATGTCAATGAGGATCCTCCTCCATTTCCAAGGAGAGACCAGGCAATAGTCCGGTACTGCAACCCATGAAAATCCGGAGGACCAGGATTATAAAAGGCACCATGATAGTTTTGTGCGCTGCCTCCCCATGCGCCCCGATAGTAGGGATTCCACTCCCACCCCCTCCGTTTCCAAGCCGGCGTGGCACAATACCCCTGATCGTAATACCAGGAGGCAGGGTCATTCGTGAAGCGCAGAGTACGGCCCCCGTTGTCATTACCACCACCCGAGGCATAATTTGAAATGGTATCTTTACAATCACTATTGGATTTATCACGCCACCAGGGATGGGTATATTGATACGCATCCTTATAGCGGTGAAAAAAGATATGGAGCTGTTCACCTGGGTATCTGCCCCGCGGACACCCACCAGAGCCGCAGAACCGAGCCTGAACCTGGGTCAGCACCTGCTCCAAAGTTGGGTTGCAAACCCAGGACCACCATGCATTACGGTGTTTGATTCTAAACTCACTCTCCCTGTAGCTCTGATCCAAATCAAAATAACGCCACTGCGTGTATGGTGCCCTCTGGGGCCTTCCATCACCGAACTCATCCGGGGGGTCAGGATTACACCAGCTACCGCCTACCGGCTCCACAAAGACAGGGTCATGAGCAACCTCCCATCTAATGACCTGTATACCGGCATGCGCACGCAGCTTGGAGCGGGTCTCATCCAGCGGCAGAAATCTGGTATCACCCAAGCTGTGGCGTTGGATAAAAATATCTGCAATCACATTACTCATGGCAACCAGATAGGCCAACACCAAAATTAGCCCCACCAGCGAGAAACCACCACTGCGCTTCCTAAATGGATACAAAACAGATGATGCAACTGCAATGCCATCTCTCGACCCGATTTTCTTGACCGGTTTTATCTCCTCCATAGTACGCCTCTAATTGAACCCTCGCGGTTGAGCCGAGGTGATCAGAGTCAATGGCCGCCCGCTGCCATTATCAAGGGTTATGGAGATTGTAATCAGGTTATAACTGTCACGGCTGATACTAAAATCCGTAACATTATCCACCAGTGGCACCTCTATCTGGTGATCAGAAACACGAGTGACTCTCTTCTCAGGCACATCATAGGCATAGGTCAAATTTGTGGGAAATTTCCCCTGATTTACCCACCACAGCTCTCCGGCCGGCCGGTCAAATCTGATGCTGTCTGAATTGTTTGGTGGGTTCCCTGGCAGTGGATACGACGGAAATGAAATATCGTTAGCAACACGAACCTCCTTGGCAATCATGCGTATTGCCTGACGCCCTTGCTCCATAAGCTCCAGTTGTTTGGCACTGTTGGAATAGACCTGCGCCGTATCCATCATAAAGCTGACTGAGACCCCTGCCAGCGTGCCAGCGATAACGAGGACCATAATAAGCTCAAGCAGGGTAAAGCCACGCTGATGTCCGCAACAGCATTGCAGTGAACCAAAGCGATGCGATGACTCCACTCTTCCCCTCATCCGTCACACTCTCCAGGTGGCGGGGGCACCTTGCTCTCCTTTCCTGCCTCAGTTGCAAACAGAGTTACAAATTCCTGGGTACCAAGAAGCTCATGCTCAATCTCAATAGTCACTCTTTTAAAATCAGAATAAATATCATCTCCCACCAGCGGCGTATCCAGATCAGTGCGCGCTGCAGTATTGTTACCCACCATAACAATGGCATCCGACACATAATAAATTGAGGTAACCCTCAGCGTAAAATCACCAAAGTCATCATCAGTAACTATTCGCTGAAAACCGATAAAGTCATCCACATCATCAAAGGCATCAGCATTACCTGCTGCCTCACCGACATCACGCCCTAGATTGATCGACAGGGTCCAGGCTTCAGTACCATCATACGGAAGCCCATGCTCTATCTCATCGAAGCGCCTGACGCTGATTTCATCAACCAATCCATCAACCAACAAAGATGCCTTCAGGCTGACAATAGGGACATCACGATCCTTAAAACCGACAATAAAGGCACTCATAATCACCGGCATAAACAGACCCACCACAAGAATAAAAACCACCAGCTCAATCAGGGTAAAACCACCGGATGGCACTTTACTAAAGGCAGATTGTTTAGCAGAAGATCTCAATCATCTCTCCAGAAAGACAAGGAATCATGACTCATTTAGAGGCCAGTTCACCGCACAACGGCATAGCCGGTGTGGGGGTATATATCCACGGTCACCGTGGTGTCAGTAACAGATGAGTGCAGGGTCACAGATGCAATCGAGGTTAAAACCATATTCCAATCCCAAAAAGGAGGGCTCTTATAGGGTTCTCCATTACGAATACGTATCTCCTGATCAGGCGTGGTAATGGTAATTCCAGAGGGAAAAGTTACGCTTTTATAGACATAACCATTGTTAAGCATCAGATCATAACCTTCGGCCCCAGCCGCAAACGTAACCCTTTTAATACCCATATGGGTAAAGGACATCTCCTGCAGCATACGCATATCAGAAACCAACTGTTGGGCGGAGCTATCAAGATTGAATTGCCCCAGCGCCATATTGGCTCGGGGAACAACAAGGGCTGACAGGATGGCGAGAATCAAAAGAGTGGAGATAAGTTCAATCAGGCTGAAGCCTGATGAAGGTTCTGCCGTTTGATGCCGCATGTGGTAGTGCAAAAACATCTGGCAAAAAGTGTTATTGGCAAGTCGCTTATTAATTACGCATTGGATTACGCTAAAGCCATAAAGGAAAGCCAACTGGCAGCCTGCTTCCAGGCTGCCGGTTACTTTGTTTTATCCAAACACTTGCTCTACTAAACTAAGGTGCTGCTGCTTCAGCTGTTGTTGGTAAATTCCAGCCACGCGTGGCCGTTCCGCCTTCAGCCGGTGAACCCGGATTACCAAGGGCAGTAACATCAATATCAGGGTCACCAGGTGCCCCCCCACCCGCTGCAATAGTCAGGCCATAATCACCCGCATCAGCATTATCAGCATCAGCATTCCATTCAGCTATGACCTCTGGAACCGTTGGAATATCCCCATTGCCCGGCGCTAAAATCAGCCGAGCCGAGATACCAGATAGCCTGGACTGTCCTTCCGCCACTGCTTGAAGCGCACTCGCATCTCTGGCTTCAGCCACGGTATCCATATACCTTGGCACTGCAACTGCAGCCAAAATAGCCAACACAACCAATACCGCAATAATTTCAATCAGTGTAAAACCTTGCTGCCTCTTCCTAAATATACTTTGTCTCATTAGATACATTCCTCAGATTAGCGACAAAAATGGTAGGCATCTCTTCCTCTCATTCTGTCATCCTGCTTAGTCCAACTTAAATCCCAAAAGAGCAACACATCACTCTCCTTAATAGCCACTTAAATAGATTTGCAAGTCACTTGCTATTTAGTTCATGTCACCCGTTCTCAGGGTATCTTACATACTGAAATATGCAACTAACCATACGGCATATGAATATAACATTATCTTTAGTGTAGATATTACGAGGATAGGAATCTAATGCCCTAATAACAGAGCTTTTATCTCTTTCATAAACCATGCAGTAACAATAACTTAACTATAAGCATAGCCAGGAAGATGCCTGCACTTACTGGAAATGCATATGCGCCTACTTAACAACAGTGGATAGCTCCCACATGGGCATAAAGATTGCTAGCGCAAAAAAGCCTACAACCACAGCCAGTCCCAGCGTCAGAATAGGCACCAACGCATCGGTCAAACCCTTGGTTGCATACTCAACTTCATCATCATAGTGAGCGGCGATGGCTTCCAGCATCTCTTCAAGGTTGCCAGACTTTTCACCCACTGCAACCATATTGACCAACATAGGGGTAAAGTATTTGGCAGATCGCAGTGGAGTAGCCAAGCCACGCCCCTCCTCAATTTGATCTCGCAGCTGATCAAGCTCACGACCGATGGCATAGTTACCCATGGTACCGGATAGTATATTCATGGAGTCAATGATATTGACACCACTCGCCTGCAGTATGGCGAATACGCTGGAAAAGCGGGAGTTGACAGACTTAACAAGTACTTTGCCAATAATTGGTAGCGCCAGCAGCAGCGCATCACGTCTGTAGCGCCCGTCATCTGTCTGCAGATAGAAATACAGGGAGACACCCAAAGCAGCCAAAGTGCCAAAGGTGTAATACCAATATTGCGATATCAATTCATAGAGAAAAATAGTCATTTTAGTAGGCAGTGGCAGCGCTACACCTGCATTTTCGAATATGGTTGCGAATTTGGGCATCACTACGGTAAGCAGAAAGAAAAAAGCGCCACTAATAGCAATGATTATAAAAGCGGGATATAGCATGGCGCTTCTGACATCTTTCTGGACTTTGTATTCGTGCTCGATGATATAGGAGACACGATCCAGAACAGTCTGCAGCGTACCGCTGATCTCACCAGCCCGAACCATACTGCAATAGAGCAGAGAAAATACCCTGGGATGACGAGAGAATGCAGCATGCAGGGTTTTTCCTCCTTTTAGATCTTCCACCATTGTGGAAATAACCAATTCCAGACTCTCATTTTCTGTCTGCTCTTGCAGTATTTCCAATATTGAAACGATGGGCATACCAGTGCTTAACATCGCTCTCATCTGCTTGGTAAACAGGATGATATCTATTGTGGGAACCTTCTTCGAGAAAAAGGTCAGGACTTGATCATTTCTCTTACTCTTCGCTGCACCGCGTGACGATTTCACCTCTAAAGGGATATATCCTTTTTCCAGCAGCACACTGTTGGCAGAGTCCAGCGAGACAGCATCAATAGCACCGGTTACTGGGCTACCGTTTGCATCCAGGCATTTATAGGCAAAAGTCGGCATCTTTACAGCATAACCGCAGTGGCTGCCTCTTCAAATGTAGTTAATCCTTGCAGAACTTTATCGAAGGCATCATCCCGTAGCGTTCTGATATTTCCCTTTTCTACGGTGGCGGCGGTAATTTCACGGGCCGTTCTATGTTTCAGTATCATCTCCTGCACTGTTTCATCAACGACCAGTGTTTCAAAGATACCAACCCTGCCTTTATATCCAGTGCCCCGGCACTGAATACAACCACGACCTTTCTTCAGGCCACCACAATCACTCTTATCAATGCCCCAATAACGTAAAACCTCTTTAGGTGGTATATAGGGCTCGGCACAGTAGGGGCAAATTCTCCTGACCAGGCGCTGGGCAAAGGAGGCCAATACCACTGAGGCGATTAGAAACGGTTCAACACCCATATTTGTGAGTCGGGTGATAGCACCCGCTGCATTATTTGTATGGACTGTGCTTAACACAAGATGGCCTGTCATTGCTGCCTGCACCGCAATGCCAGCGGTCTCACCATCCCTGATCTCGCCAACCATAATGACATCTGGATCCTGGCGCAGAATGGAGCGCAGTCCGCTGGCGAATGTCATACCCGCCTTGCGGTTCAATTGGGCCTGACGGATATTCTTCACTCGATACTCAACCGGATCTTCAAGCGTGATAATGTTAATGTCTGGCCGGTATATCTCCTTCAATATGGAGTAAAGGCTGGTGCTTTTGCCACTACCTGTAGGCCCCGTACTCAGTATCATCCCATAGGGTTTTTTAATAAGTGAACGAATTTTAGTGACGTCATATTCCGTCATACCTAGAGCTTCAAGGGTATAGATATCAGTACTGGTATCCAGTAGCCGCATGACGATATTTTCCCCATGTACCGTCGGCATTGTAGAGACACGGATATTGATCTCCTTTTTTTCAACCCTGATAGTAAATCTTCCATCCTGCGGTATAAGCGAGGACGTAATGTCCATCTGAGCAAGAATTTTTATTCGATAAGCGATGGGCAGGTACATGGCCCTGGAGGGGGAAGGTATGTTGTGCAGTTTCCCATCCAAACGAAACTGAACTAAAACAACACTCTTCTCTGGCGTAATATGGATGTCACTAACACCCTCTTTAACCGCTTGAAATAGAATGGAGTTGACCAGTCGAATAACAGGTGCATCTTCAGCAATATCCTGCACTTCAGACATGCCAATATCTTCTGCTGTATCCTCATGTTCAGCGGTTTTAACTAATATGGTGCTATCATCAACACTCTCCAGAACACCATCTAGATCGATATACTGCCCATACAAGCTATTGGTTAGCCCCTGCAGTTCATGTTCTGAGCAGATAATAGGTTCAACTTCACAGTTTGTGATCGCTTCCGCTGCATCAATAGCTGCAATATCGGTTGGATCGATCATTGCAAGCTTCATTAACTTGCCCTTCTTCTGCAGGGGAACAATACAGTGCTTTTGTGAAACAGTGACTGGCAAATGCTCTGCCATTGCCAGATCAAAGAGATGATCAGTTGCTGAGAATTTCTCAACTTGCAACTGCTTTGCCAAAACGGCGATAAGCTCATCTTCGCTCACATATCTGCGCCGAATCATAATTTGGCCAAGCTTTAATTTTGATCTCTCTTTCTCGGCCAGAGCCTCTTCAAGCTGAAGGGCGGTAAGCAGTCCTGCCTGTATCAGAATTTCACCTAGTTTAAGATTGACTCTCAATGTCGCCTCACTTTTAGCATTTGCTCATCAGACATCAATACATAAGATAATTGGAGATTCTTTGTATTCTTGTTATTGAACATTGATTCCAAAGACTCGATCATTTTTAAATCTGGATCTACCGCGAGTTTATGATCGGGGCTAACCCTAGCTCTCATACCCTTTATTAACAATGAATCCTTCGATTGCAACTCATAACTTAATCGCAAGCCCCTTTGGCTTCTTCCACTGAACACTGACCTAATGGCCCTGTCTTTCTCGAATTTAATCGGCGCTTTGCCGCCATCCTCACTCGGAATCTTCGTTAGCAATAACCGTGTTGGACTTATTGAATTCTGTCCGACATTAGATTCTGAAATCATCATGTTGCCATTTTGAAATAGTAGGGTGAACGCAACTGTTACAGTTAGGGTTGCAGCTACAACTAACGGCATTGCAAATTTGCTTTTCCCCGTAGGCAATTGAGTTAATGGTAATCGCTTTGAGACTACGGAGAGAACTAATCCAGCACCAACAGACAACCTATTCTTGACTATCAAGGCAAGTAGCACTTGGTGGCAAATATTAATTATTTTACGGGGATATCCCTTGGAAAAATAATAAACAAGCCAGCAAGCCATATAGGAGAAAGCAACACTACTGCTTCGGCCACTGCTGGCAATATTCATTCGATGATGAATCAGGGCTCTAGCATCAGAAAAGTTGAGGTTTGAGAGTCTAAAAAAAAGATTAATACGATCAATAAGATTGGGAAGTAAACGAAGATTTGATTCTAATTCATTCTGAGCGAATATTAGTATCTGCAATAACTTGCAATCATCCGCTTCATAATTGAGGAGTTCCCGTAAGGCTTCTAAGCAATACTTAGGCAGCTTTTGCCCTTCATCAATTATGAGTAATACAGTCTTATCTTTATCAACGCCACGCTGAAAAAGCTGGCTCTTTATAAGCTCCTTCAGTTGATGAGTAGTCAACTGATCAAAACTTTTTTGAATGCCTAGGCTAGTAGCCACCATCTGTAAAAATTGGAGTTCTGATTCAGCAAATGGATCCAGAATTAAATGGGTTTCAATGGTTGAATCCTTTGCCAGTCTCCTAATAAGCTGCCAGCAGATGGTTGTCTTACCTACCCCAATATCTCCAATAACTACGTTAAGCCCACGTTTCAAACGAATTGATAGCTCTAGCTGCTGCAGGCAGTTAGTCTGCTGACTGGATTTGAAAAAAAGATCCGGGTCCGGCGTATTGGAAAACGGCTCTCGGTCAAAATTAAGTATGTTGAAATATTTCAACTGCTCAATCCTTTAGTTGTAGCTCATATGTAGCTTCATCTTTTTTCAAGTATATGGGGCGTTATAAATATCAGTATCTCATCTAACTCATTAGATGCGCTTTTACTGCCAAAGATATAGTTAAATAGAGGGACATCACCAAGTCCTGGTATGTTTGCTTTATCATTTCCTTGGGTCTCCTTAGTGAGTCCTCCAATAATTGTTGTTTGCCCATTCTTTAAGATTACTGATGTCTCTGTCCGCTTGGTCAAGATGGTAGGGAACCCATTAACGGTTTGAGTGAAATCGAGTTCATCTTTAGTGATAAGAATATTAAGTTTCAAGGAATTTTCATCAATCACATGGGGCGTAACTTCCAGTTTTAATGAAGCATCTTTAAATTCAATTTCTATTTGACCCTCTTCATTAATGGTCTGAAAGGGTACTTCAGCACCACTTTCAATAGTGGCCACTTGATTATCAAGCGTTGTTACAGATGGGTTTGAAAGAATATTGAGTTTACTGGCCTCTTCTAATGCTGTTATTTGCGCTGACAATAAGAAATCACCCACATTACCGGCAAACAAATCAACAATCACACCTCTGTCTTCAATGTCTGCTGGAAAATGCACACCCAAATCTGTATTAGGGGGAAATGCATCATTAATTGAATTTCCAATAACACCGCTTTTTTGTCCGGCAATACCGTAATGGGTGCTGCCAGAGTTATTGTAGCCAGCCCCCCCCCAGGAGACACCAAGTGCCTTTGCTGTTTCACGATTTGTTTCAATAATATTGGCCTCAACTAGAATCTGCGTTGTAGGTCGGTCAAGGGCAGCAACCACAGCCTCGATTTTTTTGATGTCATCAGCAATAGCTTTGACTACCAGAGCTTTATTATGTTTATCCACTACAACAGAACCACGCGTACTTTCTGACAGCGACGTGGAAGCATAACCTGCTTTCTCGGTTCTTTTGCCAGCGCCGCCAGTTTTTACCGCAGACCCACTACCAAACGAGAGACCATCTGTGACCAGCTCCTTTGTAAGCATCTCCTCCAGGATTGGTTTAAGGTCATCTATTTCCGCATAGTCGATGTAGAATATTCTTGTTAAAAGAGGTTCAATCTGCTTTCTTTGGAGCAATTGCACCTCTTTCTTTTGTTCTTCCATTGCGATTTCATTATCATGCCTCAGGTCTTGAATCGCCATTACTCGAATAATATCACCCTCCCATTTGTAGCTAAGCCCCCTTGTTTTTAAGATACCAAGAAAGACTTGATTCCATGGCGTATCATTTATATTGACATTAATTTTTCCATCAACTTCAGTATTCATCATCAAATTCTGCTTTACCATCTTCGCTAAAGCATGTAGTACAACACCCACCTCAGTCTCCTTAAGCAGCATTGTGACTTTTTCTTTTGGTAAAGGTTTTACTTTATTAACTTTCTTGACAGCTATCTTCTTTGCATCTTTCTTATCATCCTGCTTCTCTGGAATTATTATTTTTTGATCAAATTTTCTAGTTGACTCTCTTGGAGAAGAGGCTTGCGACTCTTTTGCTTTTGCACGCCAACCCTCTATCACCTCATCTTTTGCAGGAGGAGTAGTCTTACAACCAGCGAAAATTAACGGCAATAGCATGACAATAATTAAATTTGCTAATACCCACTGTGCTCGATGATTCTTCATATAATTTATTCCACCAATGGTACGGTTACATATGACATGGTCGTATTTGGATACATCTCTCCAGTATCAAGATATTTTGTCTCCTCAAGTACAACATGGTCAGGGTGGATCTCGCGAACCACTACATCTTTATCCTCAAGCTTGTTTCCTACTTGATAATCCACGCCATCTATAACAGCTACCCGTTGATCTCCAATTTGCAGATACCCTGTATATTTATATTCGAGACTGGTAATGGCATCAGTTGCAGCACTGTCATCCTCAAATTCTGCGGTAACTACTGTAAGAAATGGATTAGACTTCCAGCTTTGCTCTGCAAGTGAAATAACATGCAAATCTGCTTCCGTGATCATAAATTTTTCAACACTCTCTGCAAGTTCATTTATACGGCTGGCATCTGAGCTATTAGAAGTGGAGTTGCTTTTTTCATTTTCTGGTGCGGATTTTTTTCCCAATAAACCATAATAACCACCGATAACGGCCATAACAGCAGCACATGTGACAATAAATTTCTCACGTCCTGTCATCTGCTTAACTACCTTGGCCCGTTTTATCTAGAGCAATCCAAAATACTAAAGTGGATCGCGTGCCATTTGGAATTGCTTGAACCCTCAATGTCTGTAGATTTCTTATATATGAAATATTGCCTAATTCGAGCAGTAGCTGACGCAGATAAAAATAGTCACCCTCTGCAATCAGTTTTACTGCAATAGAGTCAGATCCTTGAGATATAGACCCATAGTCTGGTGTCACCCTAATCAAAACAAGACCGCTTTTGCTAACCAGATTCTCAAATAACTTTGTTATTGTAGAAATTTGTTCTCGACGTAAAGTACCAGCTTGAGGAAGTGGTAGATGAAAAGTCTTCCGGTGGCTAATCTCTCGAAGATATGTTTGATATGCGGGAAAGAAAATTTTCTGCTGTTCAATCCTCTTATTCAATGCATCAACTTCAGTGTGCATGTCATATAATGCACGCATGTCAGGTATTATTGTAAAAGCGAAAAACATGGCCAATCCGCCAAAGCAAATACTAAAATAAACAACGTTTAACCGTTGCAATTTATGTAATTTTTCACTTTTCATGCGACCCGCCTTGATTCTCTTGCAAAATTCCAAGGTTTAGCTTAAATACAAGTGAGCCAGCACCACCCTTCTCATTAATATGAGAATTGAGTAGGTCTGGGCGTTCAAACAATTTAGAGTTTCCCAACCGCAGTAAATAACTTGCCAATATCGATTCAATCTTAGATGACTGACCAGTAACAGTTCCTTCAATTTCTAGTGTTTTAACAGGCTGTTGCGGTCCTGCTCTGTCTATGGGTTTTGTCGCAGGCGTTTCATCTATACCCA
>Ga0316187_10004497_pt1 | contig 12077 bp, 12 predicted proteins | sample CroRivburrow1_MG_FD_204927 | JGI IMG/M metagenome (GOLD analysis project Ga0316187, IMG submission 204927) | Coastal sediment microbial communities from Maine, United States - Cross River worm burrow 1 | ecosystem: Environmental > Aquatic > Marine > Coastal > Sediment | place: USA: Maine...
ATTCGATGTCTTGATCCGGAAAAGATTAAGCAGCAGTTTTGGACAACGCAGGCACAGTTGCCAGAGCTTTATGATTGGATTCATTCATTGCCCAGTTCAATGGGAGTGGAGATATTGGGCGAGTGGTTATGGCAGGAAGAGAACGAGGGAGTGAGCGCATGAGTCAAGAAGCAGGCCGATTGATCACATTTGAAGGGGGTGACGGCACAGGCAAGAGCACTCAGCTTCGTATGACGCAATCATGGCTTCGTGAACAGGGGCATCAGGTGTTGGTTACGCATGAACCGGGTGATACCCCTCTGGGATTAGAAATTCGCAGGTTGCTTCTCGAAGGCCAGTATACACCCGTGCCTGAGTGTGAGCTTCTGATGTTTCTGGCTGATCGCGCACAGCATGTTCGTGAAGTGATTATGCCTGCATTGAAGGCGGGCATCTATGTGTTGTGTGATCGTTATTCTGATTCCACGATGGCCTATCAATTGGCTGGCCGGAAATTGGCTGATCTGGATGGCTTGGATGCGATGCTCCAGTTCGCGGAACTTGGTATCACACCTGATCTAACCCTTTGGCTTGATCTTCCTGTTTCCGAAGCGCTGCAGCGCATTCGCAGCCGAAGCAGCATGGGGGAAGAGAGCACGCGTCTGGATGAGGAGAAGCAATCCTTTCATGAGGCAGTTCATGCTGCATTTGCCGAATTGCATCGGATTCATAACGACCGGATTTCCCGTATTGATGCGTCTTTATCGATTGAGTCTGTCCAGGCGAATATTCAGTCGGTTTTCATGAGTCGGGGGCTTCTTTGAGCTTTAGGCCTGCACTGGGGCAAGAGGCATTGCATCAGCGATTTGCCGATGCTTTGGAAAAGAAAAAACTTCATCATGCTTGGTTGTTGCATGGTGTAAAGGGGATCGGTAAAGCTACTGAAGCGATGGCGATGGCTGCTCTCTATCTCTGTGAGAGTAGAAATTCCGATGGTAGTGCCTGCGGCAACTGCCATGGTTGTTGCATGGTGAAAGCAGGATCACATCCCGATTTCATTACTGTGAAACGTCTTGAGAAGAAGCGGGATATCAGCGTTGATCAGATTCGTGAAGTGCTATCTTTTCTTTCCTTAAGCGGCATGGAGAGTGAAAGGCGCGTGGTGCTCATTGATGATGCTGAGTCCATGAATATTCAGGCGGCTAATGCCTTGTTGAAAGGGTTGGAAGAGCCCTCTCCCGGAAGCCTGTTGCTGATTGTCTGCCATGATTTGATGCGCTTGCCTGCCACCATTCGATCCCGTTGTATGCTGGGCCACTGCGCGCCTCTCAATCAAGAGCATATGAAAAGGGTGTTGGCCGAAATGGATATCAACAAGGATGCCAGAGAGTTGGCCATAGAGATTGCTGGTGGTCGTCCAGGCCATGTGCTCTGTCTTGAAGATAAGGGTGTGGTCAGCGGACTCCTTGTCTGGCGTGATCTGCTTAAAGATGTACAGCGTGCCGATGTGGGTGAACTACAGGGATGGCTCGACAAGCATCTAAATATGATTCCTCATGATCTGATCGTTGATGTGGCACTGCGTGAGGCAGAGATTCAGCTTCACGGTATTGAATCATTCACATTGAGAGAAGAGCTCATGAAAACCATGTGGTCATTGGCTGCGTGGCCTCGAGAAGTGGTGCGACATAGTTTGCGTGCAGCTCCTGCCATGATGTCGCTTCTGCTAGAGCTTCGATCTGTTCTTAAATCATCAACCGCCTGAAAATCTTAATACCCACTTTCTTTGATAGATATGGATGTCGGTAGCTGTGCTAAACTCTTTTGATAGATATTTTATTGTCTTGAGGAGAAAATCATGAAGAGATTGTTATTCCTAAGTTTCGTGACCCTGTTGCTTGCAGGTTGTTCGGATGGAGTCTATTTCAAAGGCCTCGATGATGGTGACACGGTTTCAAGCCCTCTGACAGTGAAGATGGGGGTCTGTGGCATGGACGTTCAGGCTGCCGGTGAAGAGGTCGATGGGGCAGGGCATCATCACCTGATTGTTGATAGCGGTGGTTGTATCCCTGCGGGCGATACGGTGCCTAAGGATGAAAACCACAAGCACTTCGGCAAAGGTCAGACTGAAGCGGTTCTCAATCTCGCTCCTGGCGAACACACACTGGTTCTGCAGTTTGCCAATGGTTTGCACACCTCCTATGGCGAGGCCATGTGTAAACAGATTCATATTCAAGTGGAGTAGTCTGTAAATAATCATATTTGAGACTGTTTTTCAGCGTCCGGAGCGCTATAGTCTGGCCAAATCAATCGACAGGTTATTCTATCCATGCAGCCATACTACGTTACGACGCCGATCTACTATGTGAATGATGAGCCGCATCTTGGCCATATCTACACAACTATTGCTGCCGATGTACTGGCTCGTCACAAGCGCATGTCGAGCTTTGACACCTTTTTTCTGACCGGTGTAGATGAGCATGGACAGAAGGTCCAGCAAGCTGCTGAAGCCAGAGGAATTGAACCGATTGAACTCGCCAACTCCGTAGTTGAGCGTTACGAAAGCCTTTGGCCACAATTGGAAGTGACCAATGATGACTTTATCCGTACCAGTTCAGACCGCCATCAGAAGGGTGTTCAGGCGATGTGGCGCAGGCTCGAAAATGCCGGCACGATCTATAAAGGGTTCTACGAAGATTGGTACTGCGTACCTTGTGAAACCTACTGGAAGGAGACCCAGCTTAAAGAGGCCGAAACATGGGAATCCAAAACCTGTCCTGACTGTAAACGTGCTGTAGAGAAGGTTCAGGAAGAGTCCTACTTTTTCCGTCTGAGTGGTTTTCAGGATCGACTCATTGAACATATCCATGCCAATCCCGATTTTATTGCACCGGAATCACGTAAAAATGAGGTGCTCCGGTTTCTTGAGTCCGGCTTGCACGATCTCTCTGTCTCCCGTACCACCTTCTCATGGGGCGTACCTGTTCCCGGAGATGAGAAGCATGTGATCTATGTCTGGATCGATGCTTTGACCAACTATATCTCAGCGCTCGGTTTTCCGGATCATGAAGTACCCAAGTATTGGCCGGCCGATGTTCAGTTGATCGGTAAGGATATTCTTCGTTTTCATGCGGTTTACTGGTGTGCGATGTTGATGGCAGCCGAGTTGCCACTGCCCAAGCGAATTTTCGCCCATGGCTGGTGGACAGTTGAAGGCCAGAAGATGAGTAAGTCGCTTGGTAATGCACTGCGACCGTCTGATCTATTGGCCGAGTATGATGCTGATGTGTTGCGTTACTTTTTGCTGCGCGAAGTACCGTTCGGACACGATGGTGACTTCTCCTTCGATGCATTGAAGCAGCGTTACAATAGCGAGCTTGCCAATGATATCGGTAATCTGCTCAACCGTAGCCTAGCCATGCTCAACAAATACAGTGATGGCGTACTGGGCGAGGTAGGTAATGAAGAGGCATGTGATCGTGCCCTGATTGCTGATGTGACAGGCATGCAGAAAAATGTGGATGAACTACTTGATCGTCAGGCATTCCACCTTGCACTCGAGCGCATCTCCTCTGTGGTACGTCATGGTAACCGTTATGTCGAAGATAATGCTCCTTGGACATTGGCCAAAGAGGGCAACACGGTACGGCTTAATACAGTGCTTTATCATCTGGTCGAGACCCTGCGTTTGGTCGGACTGCAGTTGGCTCCGTTCATGCCTGCCAAAGCCGGTGCGATGCTCTCTCAAGTGATGTCTGAGGATGTCGATGCTTCCAGTCTGATGTTCCATGACTTGGCAGGATGGGGATACCTGAAAGCTGGGCATCAGTGCCGCAAACCTGAACCCGTTTTCCCTCGTATGGACTGATAAAAAAGTGTCACCAAAGAAGCTACTGAAAAGGTTTATGCCGGATCATAAAAAGATTCGAGATCATAAGCATTTACGCATCTTTGGTAAGCTTCTACATAACCCTGCGCTATGGCACATGAATCGCCATTCAGTGGCCAAGGCCTTCGCTGTTGGCCTCTTCTTCGCTTGGGTTCCCGTTCCATTCCAGATGGTATTGGGGGCTGGTGGGGCCATTCTATTTCATGCCAATCTTCCGTTATCCGTGGTGCTAGTCTGGCTGACAAATCCGGTGACCATGCCACCGATGTTCTATGCCGCATATAAGCTCGGCGCTTTGCTGCTTGGAGAAGAGCTTCAACACTTTGAGATGGAGCTCTCCTATGAGTGGATAGCCCATGAGATGAGTCTCATATGGGAGCCCTTCCTGCTTGGCTGTTTTGTTCTAGGTGTTGTTTCGGCGCTCTTGGGCTACTTCGGCATTCAGATCGCGTGGCGCTGGATGGTCGTGCAGAGATGGCGCAGTCGTCATGTTCTTCCAAAGCAGTCCTGAAGCAGTCTGGACGGGGATAACTAAAGCCCTACCGAATATTGGAAATATCGTCTATAAACAGTCGCTTAGCGGTGGCAGCATTAACTCAGCCTACCGTATTGAAACAGAATCCAAGCAATCCTACTTCGTGAAACTGAACCGTGCCTCGCTACTCGATATGTTTGAGGCTGAGTCAGAAGGGTTGTCTGAGCTTAGAGAGGCAAATGCAATTCGAGTGCCTGAACCGATGGGTGTTGGCATTTCAGATGCATATGCGTGGATTGTGACCGAACATATCGAGCTTGGTAGGGGTGATACAGCTTCTCAGGCATGTTTTGGTCAACAATTTGCCGAGATGCACAGGTTTAGCTCCGATCGATATGGTTGGCATCGGAATAACACCATTGGCGCCACACCACAGATCAATGACTGGTCAGACAGCTGGGTTGAGTTTTTCAGGAGTCATCGACTTGGTTACCAGCTGAAACTGGCAGCCGCAAATGGATTTACCGGTTCGATACAGAAGAAGGGTGAAAGGTTGATGGATAATCTGGAGAGATACTTTAGCTCTTATGTGCCTCAGCCATCACTGATGCATGGGGATCTTTGGGGTGGGAATCATGGTGTAGATGAATATGGGAATCCGGTGATCTTTGATCCTGCTGTTTACTATGGAGACAGAGAGGCCGATCTTGCCATGACCTCGCTCTTCGGCGGCTGTTCAACCGCCTTCTACGACGCCTACCATGAATCATGGCCTTTGGATGAGGGGTACAACGTTCGAAAAGCCCTCTACAACCTCTATCACATCCTCAATCATGCCAATCTATTCGGTGGTGGTTATGCCGGGCAGGCTGAAAGTATGATAGATCAACTTTTGGCGGAAATCTGAACGGTTCCCATTAATTTATTTTGTTTTCAGTGCACCATTTCTTGTTTTATATTCAATATTTGGTCTATATTAGGGTCGCGCAAACACTCAGGGGGATTTGATGGCTATTAATTTTGACTGGTTGGAAAACGAGTTTTTTAAACGCTCACTCGACGCTGAAGAGAAAGAGCTTCTTCAGGGTTTGACGGAGCATCGGCATCGCCAATCTGAACGGATTATCACGCAGGGCACAGATGGTGGAAACCTTTTTATTCTCTATGCAGGCAAGGTGAGTGTGGAGGTTACAAAAGATAATGTGAGAACGCATCTGGTAGATATTGAAGAGGGTTGTGTGTTTGGTGAGATGAGTTTTCTTAGTGGTGGGTTGACCCGGGCTGATGTGATTGCCAAGGAAAACTGCGTGGTTTATCTACTGAAGAAAGAGCTGTTCGAGAAAATCATGGAGCAGAAGAAGGAACTCGCCTACGCACTGTTTCAATGTATGTTGGGGGCTTCTACACATGCCGTGATAGATCTTCAGTTGAGACTTCTTCCATTCTTGCGAGTGGTGAGTGAGAAGGTGAAGAGTATTCCGCTCGCCATCAAACTGATCCCGATCATATTCATTGTGCTTTATATTCTTTCGTTTCTATACATTTCGATAAAAGACTTTCATTACGGTGGTTAGCTCGAAATTAGGTCAAAGCTGTTGAGCCTGGTTTAGTTGGTGACTCAGGCTGCCATTCGTCAATCTTTTCGATGTAGAACAATTCCTCTTTTAGCTTGTCCGCATCAGGAACAAAAACGGACATTTGGGCAGTGGTAAGGTGTTCCCACCATCCTGCGATGAACTGGTGGTAGAGTGTGTTCATCATGGGTTCGTTCTCGGCTGCTTTGGTACCGATGTAGTCTTTGCTGGAAGCAATTTCTCCGCGCACAGCGATATCTAGGTTGCCGATAATTTTGGCTCCACGGGTGTCCAGGGCTGTGAATTGACCGGCCGGGTTGAGATAGAGAAGCCATGGTGTTCCCGGTTTAAGTGATTCCATGACATAAAGCATCTGATCCTTGCTTGGAAGTGGGGCTGTGCTCATGCGATGGAGAACTGCATGGGCAAAAATACCACGCATTAAGAAGTCGAATCGTCCGGCTTTCTCTTTAGCAATCAGCCCGAACTCTTTGTCTGTAACCAAGCGTCTGCCAGTCCATGGCTCTGCCTGCTCCTTCGTGGTGATTTCAGCGTCATCTGCCTGAATCGCTTCGGCATAGGTGGAGGGGCGCCATGTCTCCATATCGCTCTGTAGACGCCACGCCCTGTCGCCGCGGGCTGAGAGTGCATCAATGGTGAATGAAAACTTCATTTGATCTCTACAATCTCAGGAAGTGCTGTTTCAGGGTCGATGCGAAGTGATAGCTCCCCATTCAACAGCTTGAGCATATCATTGCCGACAAGCTCCCGACGCCAGCCATGAAGCAGGGAAAGCTCAGGAGGTTCTCCCTGCCGTTTGTAACCCCACGAGGCAAGCTCACCCAATTCTGATTGGCTGGCGAGAATGTTCGAGGCGATGGCTTCCTCCTCCGAGCGGAGGCGAAGTAGTGTATCGAGCAGTTCCTGCCTCAGGTCGGTGCCCGGTGCATGGTGATGACGTGGATGAAGCTTCGGCCATTGATCTTCAGGACAGTTTCGACCCTTCTCCCATGCAGCAATGATCGCCGAGCCAAAACGTCTGATCGTGCCATCAGTCAGTCCGCGCATCCTTTGCATGGTATCGGTAGTGAGTGAGTCCCGTTTGGCCATTTCAAGCAGTGTCTCATCACCCATAAGACGACGTCTTGGCATATTTCGCTGCTGCGTCTCTGTTTCTCGCCAAGCTGCAAGCTCTCTCAAGACAGCCAGGTGCCGCGGTTTGAGCTTGTTCACACCCTTTACACGCCAAAAGACCTCCTGCTTGTCGATCAGGTAGGTTTTTTCTTCACAGAGCGTTGCCTGTTCTTCATCGAGCCAAGCTCTTCTGCCTTTGGCCTGAAGCTGGTCGTTCAGGTGCTGAAAGATAGGCATTAGATAGATAACATCATCAGCAGCATAGGCCAATTGTTTAGGGGTTAGAGGTCTGGCAAGCCAGTCACTGAATGACTCACCTTTTGGCAGTGCCTTTTTGAGGATGCGTTGTACGAGATTGCCAAAGCCGATCTGCTGACCATATCCGAGAAGAGCTGCTGCGACCTGTGTGTCGAAGAGAGGGAGGGGAAGGGCGCCGGACTCCAGCATAATAATCTCGAGATCCTGACGTGCAGCGTGGAACACCTTCAGAATATTCGGATCGTGCATCAGTTTCCAAACCGGAGTGAGGTCACTCAGTGAGGTGGGGTCAATGACATAGCATTGATCACGACTTGAGATTTGCAGCAGGGCGAACTGGGCAAAATAGGTTTTTTCTCGGTGGAACTCGGTATCTACACAGAGAACAGAGGTTTTTCCCAGTTCGTTGCAAGCCTTAATAAGTGCATTGGCGGTATCAATATAGGTGAAGTTTTCAGACATGGTGGCCAAGCTAGCAGCGACGAAAGTGAATAGCAGTAACGTTTGATGATTTGTCTGGATTTGACCTCAGGGATAGCCACTATAGTATGCCTGCGCACTCCAATTGAGTGTGGAAATTTTCGGGTTTGAAACCCAGATTGGAGTCTTCTTGTTATTAAATAGCGCCTCCAAACCTAAGAATGATGCGTCTGCATCTTCCGGTTCTTACCGAACGTTTTCTAAAACAGATAATCGAATATAGAGGGGATTTCCATGGCTAAAGTCTGGATTGCGGACAAGATGAGCGAGCGTGCCATTGAGGTTTTTCGCACCCGTGGTATTGATGTTGATTACAAACCGGGTCTCTCTGATGATGAGAAACTGGCCATTGTCGGTGATTACGATGGTATCGCGGTTCGCTCTTCGACCACACTTAAAGGTGATCTTCTTAAAGCTGCTGCCAATGTAAAGGTCATTGGTCGTGCCGGTATCGGTGTGGATAATATCGATATCGATAACTGCTCACGTCGTGGCGTGGTGGTGATGAATACACCCTTTGGCAATACCATTACAACAGCCGAGCTGGCGATTTCACATCTGCTTGCTGCTGCCCGTCAGATTCCCCAGGCCAGCGCTTCAACCAAGGCTGGAAAATGGGAAAAGAGCCGTTTCATGGGTATGGAACTGACTGGCAAGAAAGCTGGCGTTATCGGTGCCGGTAATATCGGTGCTATCGTTTGTGACAGGCTCAAAGGCTTGCACATGAGCGTCTATGTCTATGATCCATTCATCAGTGATGATCGTGCATCAGCGATGGGTGTGATCAAGGTTGAGAGTGTGACTGAACTGGTTGAAATGGTGGACGTGCTCACCATTCACGTACCGCTACTTGATGCAACACGCAATCTGCTCAATGCCGAGATGATCGGCAAAATGAAGAAGGGCTCAATCATCGTCAACTGTGCGCGTGGTGGTATTGTCGATGAAGATGCGCTTTATGATGCGGTGGAGTCGGGCCATATTCGTGCCGCAGCACTGGATGTGTTCGCATCAGAACCGGCGCGTGAAAACAGATTGTTTGAACTTGAGAACGTCAGTTGTACGCCACATATCGGAGCCTCAACTGATGAGGCGCAAGAGAATGTGGCTGTTCAGGTAGCTGAGCAGATGGCTGACTACCTCGTCTCTGGTGCGATTTCAAATGCTGTGAATGTACCTTCACTCTCCGAAGAGGAGTTCCGGAAGCTGGCGCCATATCTGAAGCTTGCCGAACGTCTTGGTCAGTTCATGGGACAGCTCATGCGTCCGGGATACAATAAGGTTGCCATCCATTTTGAGGGTTCCGTAGCGGCCCTGAACAAAAAACCGATGATCAACACCATTCTACATGGACTGCTTTCGCAGAGCTTTGAAGATGTGAATGCAGTTAATGCTGGTATGATGGCCAAAGAGCGTGGGATCGATATTGCCGAAGTATCGCGCGATATCTCTGATCATTTCAATAATCTGATTCGCTTGGAAGTTGAGGGTGATGATGGTTACCACTGCATTGAAGGTACGGTATTTGATGGTAAGCGGGCACGCTTGGTAAGCCTCGATACCTGCGACATCGAACTGGCACCGGAAGGCAACATTCTTTACCTGCAGAATCTCGACAAGCCGGGTGTCGTTGCTGCGATTGGTAACAACCTGTTCGAGGCAGATATTAACATTGCCGACTTCCGCCTGGGTCGTCGTGATGATGGAACCGCCATTGCACTGGTGAATGTCGATTCAGAACCCTCTGAAGAAGTGCTTGAACAGCTTCGCAAGATTCCGAATATGGTTGATGTTCGCTACATCGAGGTGGATTCCCTATGACCGGATTGAAACCCGTCATCGGGCTTGAAGACGTTTTTGGCGTTCGTGCTCGTGCATTGCGTCAGTTACAGAATAAGTTGTTCGAAACCTATACGGAAGCAGGCTACGAAGAGGTCATTCCTCCTCTGGTCGAGCGCCCTCATATATTAAGTACCGGTGCCGGAAGTTTTCTGACCGAGCAGACCTTGGTCTTCTCTGATCCTGCGGATGCAGGCCTGTTGGCTATTCGCCCTGATATGACCCCTCAGGTGGCTCGTATTGCGGCTACTCGCATGCAGGATAGTGAAGAGCTGAAGCTCTACTATTCCGGACAGGTCATGGTGTCCAGACCGGATGCTCGCACAGGTTCACGCCAGCAATGGCAGACGGGTGTGGAGTGTCTGGGTCTTGCTGGCGAAAGCGGTGATATTGAAGTGATGCAGTTGGCAGCGCTCTCCATGCATGCTGCCGGATTCAGTGCCCCAGTGCTTCAGGTGGGTCATATAGGTCTTATTCGAGCGGTACTGTCGGATAGTTCTACAGATATGGAGACATGGTCTCTTCTTCTCTCCAGACGGTCGCCGGAAGATATGAATAGGCATCTCGTTCAAGAAACGATGAGTCAGGAACATAAGGATGCATTGATTGCGATGGTATCCGGTAGGGCTGATCGAGCCTGGTTGAATGAGAACAAGAGTAAGTTGGGTGGTGACTTTGAAAAGGCTGCCGATGAGCTGATGCATCTTGTTGATGCCGTAAAAGATCGATTGAGTGGTGAAGTGGCAGTGAATATCGATGCTGCAGTGATGCCGCGTTTTCTCTATCACAGTGGCATCGTCTTTTCAGGCTTTGCAGCCGGTGTTGCGCAAGAGCTTCTCAATGGTGGACGCTATGATGCCATGATGGCACTGCATGGAAGAGATATGCCTGCGACAGGATTTTCGTTTGATCTGTGGGCTTGGTTGGATGCTGTTTAGATTGATTGATCCGGCATAAACCATCCATGGTTTACGCCTCTATCGGCAGCTAAAAGCGTGGTTTTCGCTGCCTTACAAATTTATCCTGAACGGTAAATTTGGTCGCCCATCCATGGGCTCCACGTGCTGCGTGGATAAGTAATGAGAGGATAGATATGACTAATACAGTAGCGATTGGGATTCAGTGGGGCGATGAGGGGAAAGGCAAGATTGTCGACCTTCTGGCTCCGAAGATGGACGTGGTAGCACGTTTTCAGGGAGGTCCCAATGCTGGCCATACGCTCGTTATCGGGGATAAAACCACGGTATTGAATCACATTCCTTCCGGTATTTTGCATGCTGATACGCTTAGCCTGATCGGTAATGGTACGGTGGTAGATCCGTTCCGCCTGGTTGAAGAGATGGATATGCTGCTGGAAGCTGATGTGCCCGTGCTTGATCGTCTCCGCATCTCCGATCGTTGTCAGTTGATTCTTCCTTATCACCGCGCCCTTGATGCAGCACGTGAAGCTGCCAAAGGCAAAGGCAAGATTGGTACCACGGGACGTGGTATCGGCCCATGCTATGAAGATAAGACTGCTCGTCGTGGGATCCGTCTGGTTGATCTGACGTGCAGTGATCTGGATGCGCGAATTGATGAGAATCTGCGTTATGTGAATTTCATGCTTACTGAATTCCTCGGAGCAGAAGCTGTTTCTCGTGAAGCCGTGGTGGAAGCACTGGATCTGGCACGCGAACGTTTGCTGCCACTGGCAGCTGATGTGCCGCTGATTCTTAATAAGCATATCAAGGCAGGGGACCGAATCCTTTATGAAGGTGCACAGGGCTCGATGCTGGATGTTGATCACGGCACCTATCCGTTTGTAACCTCTTCAAACACCGTTGCCGGTGCCGCTCTGGCAGGCTTGGGCGTTGGCCCGGGCCAAGTCGATGCAGTGCTGGGTATTTGCAAGGCCTACACCACGCGTGTCGGCGCAGGACCTTTTCCGACCGAGCTCTACAATGCTGAGGGCATGTGTGACTCTGAGAATGCAGGCAAACACATGGCTGAACGTGGGCATGAGTTTGGTGCTACTACCGGTCGTCCTCGCCGTACAGGCTGGTTTGATGCGGTTGTGGTCCAGCATGCCGTACGTATCAATGGTGTCACCGGTTTGGCCATCACCAAGATGGATGTGCTTGATGGGCTCTCTGAAGTGAATCTTTGTGTAGCCTATGAACGCAATGGAGAACGTATTGAGTCGATTCCGGCCGATTGTACGGCACTGGAAGAGTGTGTGCCTGTTTATGAGACACTGCCGGGTTGGAGTGAAAACACCTTTGGTGCTACTTCAATGGATCAGTTGCCAGAGAATGCGGTAAAACTACTTAAGCGTATTGAATCTGTCTGCGAATGCCCAGTGGCGATGCTTTCGACCGGTCCAGACCGGGATCACATCATTCATCTTTGATCGCTCTCTAATGAATCGAATGCATTCATAGCGATGCTTAGAGCAAAAAAAAGGCTGCAC
>Ga0316187_10004500_pt1 | contig 12067 bp, 8 predicted proteins | sample CroRivburrow1_MG_FD_204927 | JGI IMG/M metagenome (GOLD analysis project Ga0316187, IMG submission 204927) | Coastal sediment microbial communities from Maine, United States - Cross River worm burrow 1 | ecosystem: Environmental > Aquatic > Marine > Coastal > Sediment | place: USA: Maine...
GCACCATCTCGATGTGCGTAGTGTCGTCGGCATAGATCCCCGAAGTGATCGCGATCTGATCGTTCCAATCGACGCTGTCGTCGCTCGAGTCGACAGTCAAGATCGACTCTGAATTCGTCCGCACGTAGTCACCGAGGCTGTCAGAAATGTCGGGGAGCAAGCCCTCATCCTTGCACTTCATGAGCAGCTTCACCGACCCCATCACGCCCCCGCTGAAAACAACCCCGCCGGCGGCAAACGAGCGGGCACGATGCAGAAGGCCGGTCGACTTGCGCGTCATCACCTCGTAGCCGTCGCTCGTCGGACGAACCCCGGTGACCTCTGTCTCGGGAACGATCTTCACGCCGAGTTTCTCCGCCAGGTACAGGTAGTTGCGGTCGAGGGTGTTCTTGGCCCCTACCGGGCAGCCGATCATGCAAGCTCCGCAGAAGGTGCATCCGGCGCGATCGGGTCCCTCGCCATCGAAGTAGGGATCCGAAACCATCTGATTCGGCTCCCCGAAGAAGACACCGACATCGTTTATATGGAAGGTGTCCTCGCCGCGCAGCTCGATGCCGACCTCACGCAGCACCTCATCGGCACGTCCGATCCTGGGCGATGGGTTGGCGCCCAGCATCCGCTTGGCCTCGTCGTAGTGGGGCGCCAACTTCTCCTTCCAATCACCCGGCCCCCACTCAGGTTTGGCGAACACATCGTCACCGGGGACCAGCAGCTGGTTGGCATACACCAGGCTGCCGCCGCCCACTCCACCGCCGTGGAGGACCAGTACGTGCTTGAAGAGCGTGAGCATCTGGATCCCGTACAGACCGATCTGCGGCATCCACAGAAACTTGCGCAGGTTCCAGCTTGTCTTGGGGAAGTCCTCCGGGTGATAGCGCTTTCCCTTCTCGATCACGGCCACCCGGTAGCCCCTCTGGGCGAGACGTAATGCCGAGACCGAGCCTCCGAAACCCGATCCGATCACGATGTAGTCGTAGTCCAACGCCGCTGCGGCCATCGCCGACCTCCTCGTCCTGACTGCAACACTACCCATCGGTCCGTCGATCCCCCGAGCCGGCCCCAGGCAGCATGGAGGTAGCATGCGGGGGGATCGGAGGTGAGTTGGTGGCGGTCGGTCGAGTGCCCCTCAGCACCGCGCGACCGCGGCGACGACTCAACTCGTTCAGCGGCCTTGCGCTGATCCTTGCCGTCGTGCTTGCGAGTCCCGCGTGTGGCGACGACCGGGGACAACACGCGCCATCCGGCGAGGTCGTCCTCTACACATCGATGCCCGACTCCGTCGTGAACCGACTCGCCGGCGTCATCGAACGGCGGTTCCCCGATCTCGAGGGCAACTACTGGGTGTCGTTGGGCTCCGGGATAACACTGCGAATCGAGCGCGGCCGCACCGGCGACATCCAGCGATTGATTGCCGACGAGATCGCTGCCGGCGGCATCCAGGCCGACCTCATCTGGCTGGCCGAGCCGTCGCCCTATGAGACATACAAGGACATGGGGCTGCTGGCGCCATACCAACCGCCCGCGGACGCCCCGATACCTGCGAGCTACATCGACCCCGACGGCTTCTACGTTGCCGGTCGGGTCATCAGCATGGTTATCGCCTCGAATACCGCACTTCTCGCTCATCCACCAGGCGACTGGCCGGACATGCACGATGTCCAACGGACAGCCTTTCCCGGCCCCGAGTCGGGTGCGGCCCGGGCCACCATCAGTGCTCTGATCGCAAAATATGGTCCGGAGTTCTTCGACACTCTTGCCGCGGCGGGTGCGACGTCGGTTGCCAGCAACGGGGCTGCCCGCGACGGCGTGGTGGCCGGCGACTTTGCGGCGGTCGCGGTGCTCGACTACATGGCTCGTCAGGCCCAAGCCGACGAGGCCGGCATCGACTTCGCTTTCCCGGCGGGAGGCACCGTCCTCATCCCGAGCCCAATTGCCCTCGTTGCCGACTCCCCCAACCCGGAGGCGGCCCGCGTCGTCGCCGACTTCATCTTGTCCCGGTCCGGACAGGAGATCGTCGTCAAGCTCGGCGCCTTCTACCCGGCCCGCAGTGACGTGGCGTCGCCGGAGGGAGCGCCGCCGCTCGACTCGATCACCGCTCTCGAGGTCGACTGGAGAGCTCTCGCCGAGGACACCGCGGCCATCAGCGCTATGTGGGAGAACACATTCGGGCCGGCGCCGTAGACAGCAGAGCAGCCCGGCACCGGGGCTGCACCGTGTCATCGTCGTGCGGCCTATGACTTCCCGCTGTGAATTCCTACGCGACGTAGTATTGGCTCCGTGCAGGGGAATCCATGACTGAGACGGTAATTGAGGCCCTCCAGCGCAATTCGGGGAACCCGAAGGCCGTAATCGACCCCGGCCGAACGTCCTTGAGCAGTGGTGAACTCATCGAGGGGGCCGAGCGAATTGCCGGCCAGCTGGCGACATTGGGTATCGGTCCGAACGCCACCACGGCGAGCGTCCTCCCGAATGGTGTGGCAGCAGCCCAGGTCTACCTCGGTGCAATCGCAGCCGGGCGAGCCGCACCGCTCAATCCGAAACTGACACCCCGCGAGCTGATAGAGCAACTCGCCGGTGTCGACGCCCGCGTGATCGTGACGACTCCTGAGAGAGTGACCGCGCTGGCCGATCTGCCGATTGACGTCGTGGTCGTCGCTGTGGAGCCGGCGGCGAGTGGTTTCGAACTCCACGACGATCGAGGCCGCGTCTCGTTGGGCGCGCCCGAAGGCGCCGTCGGGAGCGACGGGGCGCTTGCACTGCTGACCTCAGGCACAACGGGCGCTCCCAAGCGAGTGTCATTGAGTCACAGCAACCTGCTGCACGCCGTGGACGGTATCACCTCTACCCTCGGCCTCAACGAAGACGATTGCGGACTTCTCCTCATGCCTCAATTCCACATCCACGGGCTGCAGGCGGGACTGCTCGCCCCCCTCATGGCCGGCGGGCGGGTGGTCATTCCCGACGGCTTTGATGCGTTTTCAGTCCCGAGACTGTGCGCCGTCCACGCAGTGACGTGGTACACCGGTGTTCCCGTGATGCATGGATTGATCGTCGAACGGGCGGCTCGACAAGACCACGAGTGGGCCGGGCAGATTCGCTTCACCCGAAGCAGCTCGGCCGCGATGCCGCCGGCGCTTCACGAGAGAACCGAAGCGATGCTCGGAGCGCCGTTGATCGAGGCCTACGGCATGACCGAGTGCGCTCACCAGATCGCCAGCAACCAACTTCCCCCCGCGGACCGTGTCGTCGGCAGCGTGGGGACCGCTACCGGTGTTGAGATTCGTATCGCAGATGAACGGGAGGACGGCGCGGGCGAAGTCCTGGTTCGGGGCGCCAGCGTCACCACCGGATACGAGGCTGTGGAACCTGATGTGAACGCCCGAGCCTTCTCGCAAGGGTGGCTGCACACCGGCGACGAGGGACGCCTGGACGCCGCAGGACGGCTCACCCTGACCGGCCGGCTCAAAGAGATAATCAATCGCGGCGGCGAGAAGGTGCGGCCCCAGGAGGTGGAGGCTGTGATCGCCTCCCACCCCGGCGTGAGGGAGGTCGCGGTGTTCGCGGTCCCCCACCCTCGGCTCGGAGAAGACGTAGCTGCCGCGGTGGTGCTCGCCAACAGCCGACCTTCGCTCCGGGAGCTGCGGGACCACGCAGGGCGCGACCTGGCCACTTTCAAGGTGCCTAAGACGATCCGGTTCGTTGATGACATACCTCGCGGCCCCACCGGCAAGATCCAACGCTCGACGCTCGCTGCTCAACTCGACATGATTTGATGCGCTACGACAAGGGCACCGCCGCCGATGTCGGCAAGCTGTTCGTCACGGTCGGGCTCGGGGCGACCGCGGCGGTGACGCCTCGAGCATTCCACCGCACGTTGTTGAGCGGACTCGGCGCGGCGGGAAGCCGTGTTCGCCGCAAGGAACTAGATGCCGTGGTTGATATCGCGCACGATTGGCTCCCGAAGTCGAGTGTGCAGCAGCGCAAAGCGATTGCCGTCGAAATGCGCGCGTTGCGCATCGAGCACGCCCTTTGCCGCGGGTACGGCATCTTCCGGCAGGGCTGGCCGGCACGGCTCACGGTCAGCGGCGCTGAGCACCTTCGAGAGGCTCATGCCGAAGGCCGCGGGGTGGTCATGTGGGTGATGAGCTTCATCGAATCGACACCGTTCAACCTCGCAGCACGCGCCGAAGGCTATCCCGTGACTCACCTGACAACCGGCACCCACGGACTCGCCAGCACGGGTATCGTCAGCCGTCGGCTCGTTGCACCACTAGTGCTCCGCGGCGAAAGACGCAGCCAGGGCCACAGAGTGATCCTCTCTACCAATGGCGATCTCAACTACATGAGAGAACTGCTGTCGGTCGTCAAGAATGAGCGGGGAACGGTTTCAATCCGTGGCGATACTCAGCGCGGGCGTCACAAAGTTGAGGCGCCTTTCCTCGGCGCGGTCGCCGCATTCCCGACGGGTGCCCCGTCGCTGGCGTATCGAACCGGCGCTCCGCTGCTGACAACGGCCACGATCCGCCGCGGGCCGCTCGATCATGAGGTGATCATCGACAGACCGGTCTCTGTTGCCCGTGATCTCGATCGGGCCGCTTTCCAGCACGCCGCTATCCAGGAGTTTGCGGCGCGCCTCGAGCAACGGACCCTCGAGTACCCCGGGAGCCGCCCATGGCTGTCCGTTATGGCGGCGCGACGCGACGAGTCCTGACTCGGTTGCCGTCGGACGATGCGGTAGGTTGAGGATTCGCCGACATCGGAGTGTCGAGAGAGGTTTCCGGCGTGACACCTACCGAGGATCAGAAGCGCGAGCTATACACCTTGATGGTCAGGTCACGGGCTTTCGAGGAGACCGCCGGCGCCCTCGCCGCGGCCGGTGAGATTCCGGCATCGTGGCTCAGCGGGATCGGCCAGGAGGGCACACTGGGGGCGATCGGCCAACTCCGCCACGACGATTACCTCACCTACACCCACCGCGGGGCCTACGGGTTCATCGGCAGGGGCAGTGACCCCAAGCGGCTCCTCGCCGAGTTGCTCGGCAAACAGACCGGATACGGCAAGGGCAAGGGTGGACGGCACATCGCCGATCTCGAGCATGGCATTCTGGGCAAGAGCGGCAGTGTTGGTGGCCACGCACCGTTGGCTATCGGCGTGGCTACGGCGATCCAAATCCGCGGTGGCGACCAGGCTGTCGTCTCGCTGTTTGGAGAGGGCACGAGCAACCGGGGGACAACCCATTCATGCATGAACACGGCCGCGGTCTGGGGCCTCCCTGTGGTGTGGGTCTGTGAGAACAACGGCTATTCGGGCAACGTGCCGGCCCGGGTGTACACGGCGGTCGCCGACGTTGCCGACATGGCCGCCGGCTATGGGATGCCCGGTGAGGTGGTCGATGGCAACGACGTGCTCGCGGTCCACGAAGCGGCCCGGACGGCGATATCAAGGGCACGGGCGGGACAGGGTCCTTCCCTACTGGAGCTCAAGACCTACCGGATGAGACCCTTCAGCGAGAGCCGGGGCGATCTGCGCGACCCCGACGAGATCGCACAGTGGCGGCAACGCGACCCTATCGCCCGCTACCGCCGTCGCCTCCTCGAGTCCGGGGAATTGACGGAGGCCGCCGCCGATCTGATCGACGAGGCAGCCCACGACGAGATGGACACAGCCCGGGTTTTCGCCCAGGAAAGCCCGTTTCCTGAGCCGGCGGACGCGTTCGAGGATCTGTACACCTGATGCGCACCCTGACCCTCTCCCAGGCGATGAACGAAGCCCTGCGCGAAGAGATGCGGCGCGACCCGTCCGTCTACGTCGTGGGTCTCGGCCTCCACCCCAGCACCGGCGACGCAGCAACCACAGGGTTGGTCGACGAATTCGGCGAGCAGCGGGTGCGGTCCGCCCCGATGAGCGAAACCGCCATCGCCGGCTCGTCGGTCGGCGCCGCACTGGTGGGAATGCGGCCGGTGGCCGAGTTGCATCTCGCCGACTTCGCTTTCAACGCGCTGGACGAGATTCTGACGAAGGCGGGCAAATGGCGCTACGTCCACGGCGGCAATGCCGGTATGAAGCTGCCAGTCGTGTTCCTCCAGGGCATCGGTGGATATGTCTCGGCAGGACCGGAACACTCGCAGTCGCCGCTGGCGCTCTACTGGCACTTTCCGGGCCTCAAGATCGCCGTTCCGACCACGCCTTACGACGCCAAGGGCCTCCTCAAGACCGCCGTGCGCGACGACAATCCCGTGATCTTCTTCACCCACAAGCTGGGCGAATCGGGACCCGTGCCCGAAGATGAGTACATGGTCCCGTTTGGCGTGGCCGAGATCCGGAGAGCGGGAGCCGACGTCACTGTGGTGGCAACGTCCTACATGGTGACACTGGCTCTGGAGGCTGCGGGCAACCTGGCGACCCAAGGGATCGACGTGGAGGTCATCGACCCCCGCACCCTCGAACCGCTCGACATCAACACGATCGTCACGTCCGTGAAAAAGACCGGCCGTCTGGTGGTCGTTGATGAGGATACCGAACGATGTGGGGTGGCAGCCGAGATTGGAGCCCAGGTGATGGAACGGGCCTTCACGGCCATGCGGGCACCGGTGGGACGGGTCGCCAATCCCAATCTCCCCGTTCCGTACAGCCCACCGCTCGAGGAAGCCGTGCTGCCTTCCATCGCCAAGATAGAGGCTGCGATCCGGGCGACGCTGCCCTGACCACGAAGCGCCCCAGGCCACAGGTCAGTGACTAGTCCTTTTCTCATTGACCAATTTCGGTCTGGGTGCGGGAGAAGTATTCCTATACCTTTTGGGGCGCAGGTAGGAAGCAAGGAGACCAAAGTGCGCTACATCCGCAGAAGTCGCAGGAAGCAGGAAGAGGTAGCTCCACTCGATCGGGTTCGCCAAATCGCATCCCTGGACGTCTACGACGGTGCCAACCCCGACGATGTCGTGCGCCGGATACGTTCCATGTCGTACGGCTCGACCAGCACCGAACAAGTCAAACTCCGGCTCGCAGCAAGCGGCATCGAGGCCCTCTCCACGACCTAGTGGGCTCCCCGGCGACGGCCCTTCTTTGTGGCTTGCCGGCTCCCGCCCGCAGCGGGACTCCTGCGATCGTGCTGTCGGCTCGTTCGGACAACCGGCCGACGCGGCAGTACGAGCGGCACGGGTTCGTCGAGACAGACCGCATTGTGAACGGGCGGAAGCCCACGGTTCTCTACGAAGCAGGCTCGAATCCCAAAGCCTGCAATTCCGCGATCACGCCGGGGTCATCGAGGAGAGCGCGCAACGCCACCACCGCGGGCCGATCCCAGCGGGCTTCTGGAACGGCGAAGTCGAACTGCTCGTCCTGAAGGAACCTGAACTCAAGGCCGGCCGCCGTGGCGACAGTGTCGAGAGTAACTCCCCAATCGGCGCGGCCCTGCTCGACGGCGGCGGCCACCGCGTGATGGGTGCGGGCCTGGTGTAGATAGCCGGGAGGTCGGGCCCCACCGAGAAGCTGGTCGATGAGGATCCGGGTCCCGCTGCCCGGATTCCGGTTGACAACACGGCGGGACTCCCCCTGCAGCAGCAGTCGCAATGTGTCGTCATCGGATTCGGCCAGCCGGGAGTCGTCGGCGCGAAAGACGATCCCCTGGCGGCGCCGATAGCCCGGCAGGAGGCGGACCTCCGCAGGCAGGAACGGTGTGTTGTACTCACCGGTCGTGTCATCCATGAGGTGAACACCGGCAACATCGGCCTCGCCACGGCCGACCGCTGTGATCCCGCCCATTGAGCCCACCGGCACCATCTTGACGCGATAACCGCGGTCGGCGAGCAGGCCGAGGAGGTGATCGAAGCCGACACAATGGCTCCCGATAGCTGCCAGGTCGGCGGGCCGTAGCCCTGCATGCAGCAGATGCACTTCAACCGTGGCACCCTCGTCGACGTACTCGGTGGCAGCGGGGATCCGGATGAAGCCGTCGGCGCGCCCAAAGGCGGTCACACTCCCCGAGCCGGCTCCGATCGGATAGGCCGCCAATCCGTCGCGGCCGGTGACCAGGTCGACCAGGTTGTACTCGGTGCGGCCCGGCGCCGAGGTGATACGAAGCGGCACCACCGCTTCCACAAGTCCACGCGCCTGCACTGCAACCCCCGACAGGCGCCGCAGCAACGGGGCCACGAATTCGTAGAAGGTGAATATCGCAGAGGTCGGAAAACCGGGCAGCACCACAACCGGTTTCCTGGCAACAACCGCCAGCAGAACCGGCTTCCCCGGTTTGAGGGCGACGCCGTGGACAACCACCCCGGCCGAACCCGCCGAGCGCTCCCCCATTCGTTGCACGACCGCGGCGTTGAGATCGCCCTCACCTTTTGAGGTACCCCCCGACAGCAGCACGACGTCCACCGGCGGGGAACCGGCAAGCAGATCGGCGATGGTCTGCTCGAGCAGCTCCTCATCGTCTGGGATGATCCCGCACGCCACCGGCTCGCAGCCAAGTTCGGTGACAGCGTCGAGCAGCGTGCGCTGATTCGAGTCGTAGACCTGACCCACGGCCAGGGCTTCACCGGGAGCGATGATCTCGTCGCCAGTTGAGACGACGGCGACGCGGGGTTGGGCGATCACGTCGATCTCGGCGGCGCCAACGGCGGCCAGCACGCCGGTCTCGCGAAAGCTCAGTCTGGTGCCCCGGCGGATCACCGTCTCACCCCGTCCGATATCGGAGCCCGCAAAAGTGATGTTGCCTCCGGGAACCGCCGCCCGGCTCACCCGAATTCCGGCCGGATCGGGTTCGGTGTGTTCGATCATCACCACAGCATCGGCGCCGCGAGGCACAACGCCCCCGGTGGCGATCGCCACCGCCATGTCCGGTTGTACCTCGAATCCGGGGGGAGGTGCCTGCCCAGCCGCCAGCGATACGTCGGCAACGGCCAGGGTGATCGGCTCCAGCTCCTCTGCTCCAAAAGTGTCGCCGGCGCGTACTGCGTAGCCGTCCATATTGCTGCGATCGAATGCCGTTACGTCGACCGCGGCAACAACGTCCGCCGCCAGAACCCGCCCCAGAGCAGACTCGAGCGGAACCGCTTCGGTGCGCGGCTCCAGGTGGGCGCATGCCTCATCGAACCGCTGGTGGGCCACCGACTCATCGACAACATCGAGGAACTGGCGCTGCTTCATATCGAGGTACCCGCGTCATAGAGATGGACCTCCACCTCGGCCCCTTCGGCGTAGCCCTCCAAGCCGGCGGGAACGATGACGAAGCCACCGGCCCGGGTGACCGAGGACAACACCGACGCGCCCGATATGGCAAGCGGATGTACCCCTGCAGAATCGAGACGCACCCGGGCGTAATCGACCCGGCCGATCTGCGATACGAGGCGGCCGGCGAGCGGCATACGTACGGACCGGTATGGCCAGCCCTCGGGCAATCCAGCCATCCGACGGATGACCGGGCCCGCAAAGAAGTCGTAGGCGACCAGGCAGGAAACCGGATTGCCCGGGAGGATCAGTACGGGAGTCCCGCCGATGCGCCCTACGCCGGTCGGCGAGGAAGGTCGCATCGCCACACCGTGGATGAGTAGCTCGCCCAACTCGGCAACCAGCAGCGGCACTCGATCTTCCGTTCCGACCGAAGCTGCTCCGGCGGTCACGATCGCGTCCGCCCCGGGCGATGCCAGCGCTTGATGCATCGCGTCCCTATCGTCCCGAACCCTCGCTACGTCAACAAGGCCGCCATCCCGTTCGATCAGCGCCGCCAGCATCGGCGAGTTGCTGTCAACAATGCTTGTGCCGTGGGGAGTGGCTCCCGGCGCGAGCAGCTCGTCGCCGGACACGATCACCCGTACGGACGGGCGACGCACCACGTCCACCGGGGAGTGTCCGATCGATGCCAGCATCCCAACATCCTGGGGAAGCAGGCGGCGCCCGTCGGCCAATACCCGATCGCCGAGCCCGATGTCTTCACCTATCCGGCTGACGTTCTTTCCCACCGCCACGGCCGCCGCTACCTCAACGACTCCTGATCGCTCGGTGGCGTCCTCCGCCCGCAGAACGGCATCGGCATCATCGGGAACCGGCGCCCCGGTCATGATGCGCAGCGATGACCCCCGTTCGAGGGCGGCGGCGGGGACAGTCCCGGGAAGGGATTCGCCCACCACATGCAACGGGAGCGGGCTGTAGGAAGACGCACCGAAGGTGTCTTCGGCCCGCACAGCATATCCATCCATCGTGGCGCGCCGGAAAGGAGGTACGTCGACCGCGCTCACTACGTCGCCGACAAGGACTCTGCCGGCGCAGGCGTCGAGCGATACCGGCTCGGCGGCGAGTCGGCCTACGCCGGCCAGCGCGGCTTCTCGGGCTTCCTCCACCGGCACTCGGTGGCGGAAGCCGCGCATCCGCACATCTTCGGCCCCGCTGATCAGCGCATCTCCACGATCGCCATCGGCGTCACACCGCGAGCTCGGGCAGCAGCCAGCCGAGCCCCAGGTTCTCGAGGGTCTCCGCGGTCGGGTTGCCCGTCACCGGATCCCAGCCGGCCTGCTCGTAGTACGACTCGAGGGCCGCGTCGAGCGTCTCACGATCGACGGCCTTGCCGTCGCTGGGGCCACCGACCAGCGGCTCGAAGAGCCGCTTGGGGAGGGTGTCCTCCTCACTCGTGAAGCCTTCCCTGGCGTTGAAGGCACGCAACATGTTGAGCCGCCTCGCCCCCATCGTCAGCAGATCGTCGACCGTTGTCTCCTCGCCGGTCACGGCTGAAATCACTCCGGCCAGCTCCTCCATCCCGAGCAGTTGCCATCCGGGCCCAAAGACGAACTGGCAAACGTCCGCGGTATCGAGCGCCGAGTAGGCATATTGTGTCTTCAAGGCGTACTCGACCTTGGCGGGGTTCAGCGCCTCCTCAGGCTGCGGGTTGGTGAGGCCAAGGTCCTCGGCGCGTTTGCCCCACTTGTCAGGCGATTCCATGATCAGTTCCGGCGTGTAATTGGGATCGTGCTCGCTCGACTGGTGATCGGCACCAAACGGGTTGACCGCGTAGATCACAGCCAGCGAAGGTTTCACCTGCGGCATATGCGCCGGGAATTCGGTTCCCTTGACCGTCACTGCGATGTCCTCCGCCCCGTTGCCGATCTGGGTGGCCGCCCGGGCCGAGCCCTCTGCCAGGACGTCACCGAAGCCTTCACGTGCCAGTGTCTTCTCGAGCATCGCGATCATGGCCTCGGCATTGCCCCACCCCAGCTCGATGCCGCCGGTGTCCTCCGCCGTGATCACCCCGTCCTCGAAACAGTTGATGGCGAACGCCATGGTGGCGCCCGTCGCAATCGTGTCGACGCCCGCCTCGTTGCAGAGCTGGTTGGCGTAGGAGATCGCATGGATATCGTCGATATCGCAGTAGGAGCCAAAGGTCGAAGCCGTCTCATACTCAGGTCCACCGGACTCCGGATTGATCGCATTGCCCTGCCACTCAGCCTGGACGGCTCGCTTGCACCGCACGGCACACGAGTAACAGGTTTCCCGGCCTTCCTTCAGCTGCGTGCCTTCGGCTGCTCCGAGGAGCAGGTCGTTGAAGAGCCGCTCGCCACCGATCGAGGCGGCGCGGTCGTATCCCATCCAGCCACTCAGGTAGTTGCGTGTCGGGAGCCCGCCACTGGCGTTCTGGCCTTCGAGAACTCCGAGCGTCCCGTGCTTGGCGAGGTCCCAAACGTCCTCGTCCTCCTTGATCGCAGGGATCGACGGCTGCATGATGGCTCTCAGTGCGGCAGGATCGCTGATTGCGAGCTTCTTCTTGCCGCCGCGCACGGCGATGGCTTTGAGCTTCTTGCTTCCCATCACCGCTCCCATACCGGTGCGGCCATGAGCTCGATTCGCCATGTTCATGATGGCGGCGAATCGAATGAGCTTCTCTCCGGCGGGGCCCACCTGGGCAACCTGGATGCGATCGTCTTCGAGTTCCTCCTCCAGCATCCGATCGACCTCGAGAGTCGGCTTGCCCCAGAGATGGTCGGCGGGGCGCAGCTCAACTTCTCCCTTGTTGATCCAGAGGTAGACCGGTGTAGGAGAGACCCCACGAACAACAATGCCGTCGAAACCGGCGAACTTG
>Ga0316187_10004501_pt1 | contig 12066 bp, 12 predicted proteins | sample CroRivburrow1_MG_FD_204927 | JGI IMG/M metagenome (GOLD analysis project Ga0316187, IMG submission 204927) | Coastal sediment microbial communities from Maine, United States - Cross River worm burrow 1 | ecosystem: Environmental > Aquatic > Marine > Coastal > Sediment | place: USA: Maine...
TAGTCGACACTCCGGAACTGCTCCAGGAACTGCGTCCCTCGGCGCGCGATCAGCTGCACGCCGTGCTGGCGCGCGATGACTTGCGTCAGCAGCTGGTGGAGATGGGCGTCGATCCGGACGCCGCCGCAGCGCGCATCGAGCGCCTTAGCGACAGTGAGATCGCCGCCCTCGACGAATACCTGCAGAGCCTGCCGGCCGGCGGCGACGCCCTCGGCGTCGGCGTGGTACTGGTGGTGTTCCTGGTTTTCGTGATTACCGACGTCATCGGTGCCACCGACATCTTCCCCTTTATCCGTCCGGTCACCCGCTGACCGAGGCCGCGTGAGCGCGCGCCTCGCCCGCTTCCACGATCCCCTCCTGCGCGCCGCGGCGGTACTCGCCGCGGCGCTGTTGCTCGGCGCCTGCAGCGCGCCGCAAAGCCGCTCGCTGCTGCGCGACTGGCCGAGTGCGGCGCCGGACGCAATGCTGCTCAGCGCGGTGCCCTTCCACCCCCAGGAACGCTTCCAGTGCGGCCCCGCCGCGCTGGCCACGGTGCTGCAACACAGCGGTCTGGCGGCGACGCCCACGGAATTGATCGACGAGGTCTACCTGCCGGCCCGTGAGGGCAGTCTGCAGGCGGAGATGATCGCCTCGGCGCGCGCCCGCGGCGCGCTGGTCTATCCGCTGCGACCGACGCTGGAAGCGCTGATCGCCGAGCTTCGCGCCGGCAATCCGGTGCTGGTGATGCAGAACCTGGGGCTCGACTGGCTACCGCGCTGGCACTACGCGGTGGTGATCGGCTACGACCGTGTACAGCGCGAGTTCGTGCTGCGCAGCGGCACCCTCGCCGAGCGGCGCAGCGACTTTTCCACCTTCGAGCGCACCTGGGCGCGCAGCGGCCACTGGGCGTTGCTGGTGCTGCCGGCGGATCGGCTGCCGGCGAGCGCCGAGCCACTGCCGTATCTGCGCGCTGTGCTGGCGCTGCGCGAGTCCGGCGACGACGTGCTCGGCGCCTTTGCCGCGGCGACGCGGCGCTGGCCGCGACAGCCGTTGACATGGCTAAGCCTGGGCAATGCGCAGCTGGGCGCCGGAGACCCGGCCGCGGCGGCGCGATCCTACCGCCGCGCTGCGCAGGTTGCAGCGGAGCCGGAGTCGACGGCAGCGGATGCGTCGATGGCAGAAGCGGCGGCGGAAGCGACGGCTCAGGCGACCACCATCGAGCGGGCGGCGCTGCACGCGGTGGCGTGGAATAACTACGCCTCGGCGCTCGGCGCGCTTGGTTGCGGAGGTGCGGCGCGCGCGGCGGTCGCCTGTGCGCTGCAGGCCGAGCCGGAGAGGGAGGCATTCAAAGCGACGGCGGAGGAAGTGGCAGGACTGGCGGCGGGCGGGGGCAGCTGCCCGCCGGTCGCGGACTGCCGGTCGGCGGGCGACTGAGGGCCGAATTGCGGGGTTCGTGCGCGCGCGGCGCCGCCTACGGATGCGAACTCTTCGCGAAGCTGGCCGTCGAGGCCGCCGGCGTCAACGGTGTGCAGAAAACTCAGCGTCATGCGTGCCGTGGCGCCCCACAGGGTCTCGCCGTCGTACTCGTCGTAGTAGACCACCGGCATCTCCGCTCGCAGCTCCGGCTGTGCCAGCCGCGGGCTGGTTTTGTGCTGGCGCAGTCCGTAGTTGCGCGGGTCGCTGAGCCAGCGCAGCGGGATCGTGAAGGTGCGCGCCACTTCGCTGCGCTGCAACTGCAGCGGGTAGGGCCAGGGGATCACGCCGACCACCGGCGTCACCTGGTAGTGGGTGGTGGTGTGGTAGGGCCGCAGGCGGCCGAGCAGGCGCACGTGCTCACTGGCGATACCCACTTCCTCTTCGGCCTCGCGCAGCGCGGTGTGCATGGCGTCGCGGTCATCCGGCTCGACGCGACCACCGGGGAAGGCGACCTGCCCGCTGTGTCGATCGCGCTTGCGCTCGCTGCGGCGGATGTACAGCAGGTGCCACTCGCTCTTGCGGCGCAACAGCGGGAGCAGTACGGCGGCAGGTTTCGGTGGGCCATCCATCAAGCCGCTCGGGCAGGGGCCGCCAGAGGGCCAGTCGGATGGCTGGAGTAGTCGTTCTTGGATGACGTCTTCACTGATTCTCATTGTGTATCCCTACGCCTTATCTTTGCGTACTGATGTCTGGGTGAGCAAGTGCCTGCTGGCATGTCCTCATCGGTGCTTTCCGGAGCTGGCGCGCAGTGCTGCCGGACGCACTTCACTCACGGGCTGCGAGTCCCGGGACATCGATTGCGATGGGCAGCCGCGGCGCGTGGGCCGGTTCGGTTCCGGGCAATCATGCCCCCCTCCGAAAGGCTCTGCCATGAACACCCGGCAAGAACAACCCCTATATATCGACAGTTTCCACAAGGGCTTGAGGGTGATTTTTCATACTGCTTGGTAAGAATTCTCAAGGCGGATGGGGTTCTGCATCGCGACGGTTTTCCACAGAAAATGTGGATAACTCTGTGGAGGAAGGTCTGATAGATGGCTGCTGTGCAGCGCCGGCGAGGGAGGCATGAAAATGGTCGGATAGTGTACAGTAGCGCGAGCATCAACTTTTAAATCAAGCACTTATAGAGAGCTGAGTCTATGGCGAGCCGGCTCTACAGGATTGCCGATAGCAAATCAAGATCTTGACAATCGCTTGTGCATAACGAATTCGGGTGTGCTGGATGCCCGATCACAAAACGCGCGGACACAAGTCCTTTCCATGCATCACGCCCCGCTCCGCGGTGCTGGCCTGATCGCCGGGATCGCCGCACCGGGGCGACTTCCGGAAAGCGCCGGGCGGGCGATCCCGGCACCGCGTGCTCACCCTGGCCGCGTGGTTACTGGGCTTCCGGCATCTATCCACAATTCCTGTGGATAACAGTGTGGATACCCCGCCCAATCGCTACGCCAGATGGCATTCCCGCTGGCCTCTTAACGGATTGTTCACTTTTTGCCCAAATTTTATTTATTCTTTTTTATCAAAAACTTAGAAGAGATTTATCGAGCATTCTCTCTGTGTGTCGGGCGCGCTTCCCGTCGACTTCTTCGACATTATTGAATGTGCACAAAATGACTCACGCGATCACGGAACGTCGCCGGATGCAAGGCCCGGCAGAGCTTTCCCATGCCCGCAGCGAGCATGCGATAGACACAAAAAACGGGGGCGCCCCAAAGGACCGCCCCCGTCATCTCTTCCCCCGCAGGGAGTACCCTGACTACAGGGTCTTGACGCCCGCGACCAGCTGCTGGGCGACCTTCTGGCCATCGCCGTAGAGCATGCTGGTGTTGTCGGCGAAGAACAGGTGGTTCTCGATGCCCGAGAAGCCGGTGCCCTGGCCACGCTTGACAACGATCACCTGCCTGGACTTGTCCGCGTCGAGAATCGGCATGCCGTAGATCGGGCTGGATTTGTCGCTGCGCGCCGCCGGGTTGACCACGTCATTGGCGCCGATCACCACGGTCACGTCGGTGGTCGGGAAGTCGGCGTTGATGTCTTCGAGATCGAAGATCTTGTCGTAGGGCACACCGGCCTCGGCGAGCAGCACGTTCATGTGCCCGGGCATGCGGCCGGCCACCGGATGGATGGCGAAGCGCACATCGACGCCCTTCTCCTCCAGCAGCTCGGTCAGCTCCCAGATCTTGTGCTGCGCCTGGGCTACGGCCATGCCGTAGCCGGGGATGATCACCACGCGCTCGGCGTAGGCCAGGGCGATGGCCGCGTCGGTGCCGTCGATCTCCCTCATCGAGCCGCTCGGACCCTCGGCGGCGCCGCCATCGTCACCCTGGCCGAAGCCGGAGAACAGCACATTGGACAAGGGGCGGTTCATCGCCTTGGCCATCAGCTGGGTGAGCAGGGTACCGGCCGAGCCGACCACGATGCCGGCGATCATCATCGCCGGGTTCTCCAGCACATAGCCCTCGAAGCCGACGGCGAGGCCGGTCAGGGCGTTGTACAGGGAGATCACCACCGGCATGTCGGCACCGCCGATCGGCACCGTCATCAGCACGCCAAACACCAGTGCCAGGACAAAGAACAGCAGCAGCTGCCAGCCGGGCGGGTTGGGCGTGATGGCGAGGATGAAGGCCAGCATGGCGAGGAAGATGAAGACCGCCAGGTTGATCATCTGCTGGTTGGGGAAGCGCATCACCTTTTTCATGATGCCTTCGAGCTTGGCGTAGGCGATCAGCGAGCCGGAGAAGGCGATCGAGCCGATCAGCGCACCGATCACAGCGATGGCGTGGGCGGCCGGGGCCATCTCCACATCGCGTAGCAGCTCAACAGCAGCGATGGCCGCGGCGGCGCCGCCGCCCATGCCGTTGTACAGCGCGATCATCTGCGGCATGTCGGTCATCGCGACCTTCTTGCCGGTGTACCAGGCGAAGTAGCCGGCGCTGCCGATGGCCACCAGCATGACGATGTAGTTGCCGTGGATCTGGCTGTGGAAGAAGGTGACCAGCGTGGCCACCACCATGCCGATACCGGCCCAGACGATCCCCGAGCGCGCCGTCACCGGCGAACTCATGCGCTTCAGGCCGAGGATGAACAGCACCGCGGCGGCGAAGTAAGCGACATTGATGAGAAACATCCTCACTTGCCTCCCTTGTTGCTGGACTTGAACATCTCGAGCATGCGTTCGGTGACCACGTAGCCGCCGACCGCATTGCCGGCGCCGAGGAACACGGCGACGAAGCCGATGACGATCTGCAGCGTGGTCTCGGCCTCACCGAGGGCGACCATGCCGCCGACCACGACGATGCCGTGGACGAAGTTGGAGCCGGACATCATCGGCGTGTGCAGAATCACCGGCACCTTGGAGATGACTTCGTAGCCGGTAATGCCGGCCAGCATGAAAATGTAGAGCGCGATGAAGCCTTCCATCACTGGCCCTCCACGAGGTTCTTGGCCTGCTCGATCCAGCCTTCGCGCTGGATGCGGCCCTTGGATTTGAGATGGTCATCGATGCGCGCGGCATCGCCATCGCTGAGTGCAGCGATCTGCGAGAAGTGATAGATGCCCAGCTCGTGGAGCCTTTCCTCCAGCTTCGGGCCGATGCCGTTGATCTGCTTCAGATCGTCGGCCTCGCCCTCGGGTGCATCGAGAAACCGCGGTTTTTCCGCTTCCACGTCGTCGCCACTGTCGTCGTCGACGGCGGCATCCGCGGAGGCCGGGGCCGCTGCCGGAGCGGTGGCAGACTTGGGCGCCTTGTCGCCGAGCAGCGACAACACCTGGGCATGCACCAGCTTGCCCTCGCGGGTCAGCAGGCAACCGGCGATCACCTCGTCCTCGTAGTCGATCTTCAGCTCACCCTCTTCGAGCATCAGGCCGAGCAGATTGAGGATGTTCTTGGCGTACATCTCACTGGCATGGACCGGCGCCGAGCTGGGCAGATTCAACGGGCCGTGGATGACCTTGTCGCCGTGGCTGACGGTCTCGCCCGGCTGGGTGAGCACGCAGTTGCCGCCGGTCTCGGCGGCCAGATCGACCAGCACCGCGCCGGGCTTCATGCCCTCGACCATCTCCTGGGTGACGATCTTCGGCGCCGGGCGGCCGGGGATCGCCGCGGTGGAGATGACCACGTCGGCGACGGTCATGTGCTTGGCCAGCGCGTCGGCCTGCTGCTGCTTCTCGGCATCGGTCAGCTCGCGCGCGTAGCCACCGGCACCCTCGGCGCTGACGCCGGTGTCGATCATCTTCGCACCCAGCGACTCGATCTGTTCTTTCGCGGCCGGACGGATGTCGTAGGCTTCGACCTGCGCGCCGAGTCGACGGCAGGTGGCGATGGCCTGCAGGCCGGCGACGCCGGCGCCGATTACCACCGCCTTCGACGGGCGGATGGTGCCGGCGGCGGTGGTCAGCATCGGGAACAGCCGCGGCGACAGCTCGGCGGCCATCAGCGCCGCCTTGTAGCCGGCCACCGTGGCCTGCGAGGAAAGCACGTCCATCGCCTGGGCACGGGTGATGCGCGGCACCAGCTCCATCGCCATGCTGGTGATGTGGCCGTCGCACAGCGCCTGCGCGGTGTCGATATTGTTGTGCGCCTGAATCTGGCTGATCAGCATGCAGCCGGGTTCGAATTCGCCGATTTCGGCGGCACTCGGCGGCTGCACGTGGACGACGATGTCGGCGCCTCTGGCTGTCTCCGCGGTGGTCTGGCAGACGGTCGCGTCGATGTAGTGATCGTCCGGGAAGCCGGCCTCGGCCCCGGCCCCGGCCTGCAGCCGGAACTGGACGCCTTGCTGTTTGCTCAGGCGGGCGACGACGCTGGGATCGAGCGCGACGCGACGCTCACCCGGCGCGCTTTCCTTGAGCACGGCGATGGTTATTGGCATGAGTTCTCACTCCTGAAAGGGGAAATCGCAGCGTATTCACCCGCGCCGCGCAGGCCGCACAAAAGGGCCGCAGCGGCGCCGGGGGCGCGCATCGTTCTGCAAGCGCAATGATTCTGTTGGTGCCCAGGGCGGCCGGGTTGGGCCGTCGTCGCGCCGATTTTTCCGGGCTTTGTCAGGGCGTTGGCAACTGCTCTTGGCGTTGCCGATCAGCGAGTTAAACACACTCCGTCTGTCGTTTCCAGACAAACGGGCGACGCAACGGGCGCAGCACCCACTGTGGGTAGGTTCTTGCGCGGCTGGATGGCTAGAATGCTTGGCGAGCCACTGAGGAGAAGCCATGCCCCGCTACATCGGCAGCGCCGAAATCCAGCCCGATCACCCCGACGCCCTGGGTGTGCTGCTTACCAACCTCGGCACACCGGAAGCCCCCGACACCGGCCCCGTGCGCCGCTATCTGCGCGAATTCCTCTGGGATCCGCGGGTCGTCGAGTTGCCGCGCCCGCTGTGGTGGCTGATCCTCAACGGCGTGATCCTCAACATCCGCCCGCGGCGCTCGGCGGCCGCCTATCGCGAGGTGTGGACGCAGGACGGCTCGCCGCTGCTGCACATCGGCCGCCAGCAGGCGGCAGCGCTGCAGGCGGCGCTGGACTCACGCGGCGGCGAGACGACACATGTGGAGCTGGCGATGCGCTACGGCCAGCCCTCGGTGCCCGCCGGCATCGACGCGCTGATCGCCCGCGGCGTGCGCCGCCTGCTGGTGCTGCCGCTCTACCCGCAGTACTCGGCGAGCACCACTGCCTCGGTGTTCGATGCGGTCAGCGAGCACCTGCAGCGTTGCCGCTGGATACCCGAGCTGCGCGTCGTCAATGACTACTGGCACCAGCCGGGCTACATCGCCGCGCTGGCCGCCAGCGTGCGCGAGCACTGGGCCGAACACGGCCGCGCCGAGCGCCTGGTGATGTCCTTCCACGGCGTGCCGCAGCGCTACATCCGCGATGGCGATCCCTACCTTCTGCAATGTCGACAGACCGCGGCGCGGCTGGCCGCCGCGCTGCAGCTCGACGACGCCGACTGGCAACTGGTGTTCCAGTCGCGCGTCGGCCGCGAGCCGTGGCTGCAGCCCTACTGCGACGAGAGCATGAAAAAGCTGCCCGGCGAGGGGGTGAAATCGGTGGATCTGATCTGCCCCGGCTTCGCCGCCGACTGCCTGGAGACCATCGAAGAGATCGATGGCGAGAACCGCGGGTACTTCCTCGGCGCCGGCGGCGAGCGCTTCAGCTATATCCCGGCGCTGAATGCGCGCGCGGATCACATCGCCTGCCTGGCCGATGTGGTGCAGCGCCACACCGCCGGCTGGGCTGCGGATGGCTGAGCGCCGGCTGACACTAAGGGGCCGAGGGACGAGATCACCACCGAGCCGAGGATGCATAGCAGGGTGGCGACGACCCAGTACATCGCCGGCACCAGCCCGGGCAGGCGCCGCGTGCGGCAGCAGGGGGTCTGAGCGGGAGACAGCCTGCTAAACGCCGCCGATACCCACCGCCACGCGGATGGCCTGCATGAAATCCCCGCTGCGCTGGCGGGCCTTCTGCGCGCCGGCGAGAAGAATCTGCTCGATGTCATCGGGCCGCGCCATCAGCGCCTCGTAGCGCTCGCGCGGCTCGGCGAGTTCGACGTCGACCTTCTCGAACAGCAGCTGCTTGGCCTCGCCCCAGGCGATGCCCTCGGCGTAGGCCCGGCGCATCGCGGCGACCTCTTCGGCGCTGGCGAAGTTCTGGTAGATCTCGAACAGGGTGCTGCCCGCGGTATCCTTCGGCTCGCCGGGTTCGAGTGAGTTGGTGACGATTTTCATGATCGCCTTGCGCAGCTTCTTCTGCGGCAGAAACAGCGGGATGGTGTTGCCGTAGCTCTTGCTCATCTTGCGCCCGTCGAGCCCTTTCAGCAGTGCGCTGTCGTCGCCGATCACCGCCTCGGGCAACACGAACTGCTCGCCGTAGTGGTGATTGAAGCGCTGGGCGATGTCGCGCGCCATCTCGATGTGTTGCACCTGATCCTTGCCCACCGGGATTTTGTGCGCCTTGAACATGAGGATGTCCGCAGCCATCAGGATCGGGTAGCTGTACAGCCCCATGCTGATGCCCTTGTCCGGGTCTGCCGCATCGCCCTCGACGTTTTCCGCCACCGCAGCCTTGTAGGCGTGGGCGCGGTTCATCAGCCCCTTGGCGGCCATGCAGGTGAGCACCCAGGCCAGCTCGGGGATTTCGGGGATGTCCGACTGGCGGTAGAAGAACACCCGCTCCGGATCCAGCCCGCAGGCCAGCCAGGTGGCGGCGATCTCCAGCCGTGACTGGCGCACCACCGCCGGATCCTGGCACTTGATCAGCGCGTGGTAGTCGGCGAGGAAGTAGAAATTCTCGCAGCCGTCGTCGCCGCTGGCGGCGATGGCCGGGCGGATCGCGCCGACGTAGTTGCCGAGGTGCGGCGTGCCGGTGGTGGTGATGCCGGTGAGGAAAATCTGCTTGCTCATGCGCTGGTTCCAGTGCCGCCAAGGGGTCGCTACGGGCGAAGAGCGCGGATTGTACCGCAGCCGAAGGCGACCGCGAGGCGTCGTGGCCGCGCGGGGAGCGATGCGGCGCACGGCGCCGGCGGCTTTGGGGCACTCCAAAAAATTCGGAATTTTTTGAGCGCAAGAAAGCACCGCGCGCAGAACGCGCAGTGCGTAAGGAATACATGAGGATGACTCCGGGATCCTGCCCTGCGCCCTGCGGGACAGCAGAGCTGTGCAGAATCTTTCCCGAAGAGTTTGTCGCGCACGGCGCTGACGCCGCAATCGCGGAAAAAGACTGTTTTTAGAGGTGCCCTTTATTCGTCGCGGGTGGAATCCAGCAGGGCGAGGGTCTGCTCGACGCGCGCGATGTGCGCCAGCAGCCCCTGCAGGACTTGCGGAGCACTCTCCTGCAGCGCGGTGATCCGGGTCTTGAAGGCGTCGACGGCGGCGTCGTGCTCGCCGAGCAGATCGGCGAGCAGATCCTGCTCCAGCTGGCTGGGTTGCAGGTTGAATTTCTTCTCCCGCACCTCGAACAACTGCAGCAGGCCGAAGTGGCGATCCTTGGTGGTCTGCATGGCCGCGTGCGCGAGCAGCGCGGGCATGGCCTCCCGGCGTTGAGCTTCGTTCATCTCAGCCCCCGATGTAGGACATTTCGACCTTCGGCCGGAAGACCACCCGCTGCCCGCGCAGTTCCGAGTAGCGATCGTCGCGGGCGCGCCACAGCGCGGCGATGTGCTCGTGCAGTTGCGCATCGCTGAAACCGCTGCGCAGCGGCTCGCGCAGGTCGTGGCCGGCGCCGGCGAACAGGCAGGTGTAGAGCTGGCCGACGGCGGACAGCCGGGCGCGGTGGCAGTCGCGGCAAAAGGGCTTGGAGACCGAGGAAATGATGCCGATCTCACCGCCGCCGTCGCGGTAGCGCCAGCGCTCGGCGACCTCGCCGACATAGTTCGGATCGGCGGGCTCGATGGACATCTCGGCGTCGATCAGATCGCGGATCTGCCGCGAGCTGAACACCGCGTCGCGCCGCCAGCCATTGCTGGAGCCGACATCCATGAACTCGATGAAGCGCAGGATCACCCCGGTGCCGTGAAAGAAGCGCGCCATGGGCAGGATCTGATCCTCGTTGAGCCCCTGCTTGACGACCATGTTGACCTTCACCGAGTCGAAGGTGTCGCGTGCCAGGTGGATGCCGTCAAGCACCTGCTGCACCGAGACGCCGACGTCGTTGACCGCCTTGAAGCGCTCGTCGTCCATCGCATCGAGGCTGATGTTGATGCGCCGCAGGCCGGCGTCGCGCAGGCTGCGGGCGCGCGCCGCGCTGAGCAGCGAGGCGTTGCTGGTCATGCCGATATCGTCGATGCCGGGCACCGCGGCGATCTTTTCGATCAGCGTCTCCAGCTGGTGGCGCACCAGTGGTTCGCCGCCGGTGAGACGGATCTTGCGCACGCCGAAGCCGGCGAACAGCCGCACCACGCGCTCGATCTCCTCGAAATCCAGCAGCTCCCGGCGCGGCAGAAAACGGTACTGCCGGTCGAAGACCTCCTTCGGCATGCAGTACACACAGCGAAAGTTGCAGCGATCGGTGACCGAGATGCGCAGGTCGCGCAGCGGCCGGCCAAGCCGGTCGCTGACACCCTGCGCATCGCTGTAGAGAGGCCGGTCGGACAAGGCTATTTCATCCCGAACATTTTCTGCAGGTTTTCCAGGCCGAGCTTGTAGACGCCGTGGATGGCCTTTTCCGCATCGCCCGGGCTGACGTTGAAGGGATCGAAATCGCTCGACCACTCCACCGTGCAGCCGCTGCCGTCGGCATCCGGCACCACGCGCAATTCGGATGAGTAGTTGTTGACGGGCAGCGGGCTCTCCACGATGGAGTAGCGGTACACGCGACCATCGTCGTCGAGCTTGTCCAGTCGCTCGACGATCTCACCGCCGCCGACCAGCGCCAAGCGGCGGTGTGTGCCGCCATCCTCAAGGGTGCTGCTCTGTACCGCCGGGTGCCAGTCCGGCAGGGCGTTGAAGCTGCCGATCAGCTCCCAGACCTTGTCCGCGGACACGGCCAGATGCAGTGATTTGCTGACTTGTGACATTCGCTTTCTCCTCTGCGGGCGCGGCGCTTCAGCCGCCGCCCTTCTGATAGGAACGCTCGAAACGATGCTCGAAGGCGGCGCGTTCGGCGTCGCTTAAACCACGATATTCGAATCCCACCTGCATGCGCGGCAGGCGAATCATGGCGATCTGGCGGAAGCCGTCGGCGCCGAGGGTGATCGACACCTGACCGCCGCCCCAGTCGATCTCGACGCGGTCGCCGCTGCGCCGCCAGGCCTCGCCGGCCACGCTCGGCAGCAGGCGCAGAAACTCGGCGCGGGTGTAGGCCATGTCGCGCTCGCGGCGCGCGCTCATCCGCCGGCCACCGGCGGCCAGATGGCCAGTGTATCGCCGTCGCTCAGCCCGGTGCTGTCGCGATCCGCCTCGCAGGCGAAGACGCCGTTGATCAGCACCAGATGGGCCAGTTCGCGCGGCACCTTATAGTGATCAATGATGCCGTTGAGGCTGATGTCATCGGGCAGCTCGACCTTGACTGCGTTGTTGACCGCCCCCGCGGGGAGGCGGTCACTGAGCGTGGCGTAGAGCTTCAGGGTGATCTTCATGGGCATCCGTCGGCGGTGGCTTGTCAGGCGATGCGCGCCGTCTTGCCGACCCCCTGGGTACAGGCCACATAGGCGGCCATCACTTGGGTCGGATCGTCCATCAGACGCGCTTTCCACTCGCCGAGTTCCACCTTGGTTTGAATCAGCCCGCGCAGCACGCCGACGTGTTCGGTGAGGCCCAGCGCACTGGCGCCAACCAGCACGTCGCCGTCGAACTGCAGGTTGAGGTACTTGTAATTGTCCTCGTCCAGCAATTGCGCGCTGTCGCCACCCTCGACACCCATCCACAGCCCGAAGGAGCTGGAGATCAGGCCCAAAGTATCGAGCACATTCATGTTGACGTTGCCCCCGTGCTCGGCATCGTGGCCACCGGCCATGTTGTTTGCCGCCAGCTTGCCGTGCTCCACCGCGGTCGGCTGGATGGCCTGCACCTGGGATTCGCCGGTGGAGAAGTCGCGACCCTGGGCCACGTCTCCGGCGGCATAGACGTCCGCCACGCTGGTCTGCATGAAGTGGTCGATGACGATGCCCTGATCCATCT
>Ga0316187_10004504_pt1 | contig 12064 bp, 5 predicted proteins | sample CroRivburrow1_MG_FD_204927 | JGI IMG/M metagenome (GOLD analysis project Ga0316187, IMG submission 204927) | Coastal sediment microbial communities from Maine, United States - Cross River worm burrow 1 | ecosystem: Environmental > Aquatic > Marine > Coastal > Sediment | place: USA: Maine...
GGTGCTGATGTTTACAAAGATCCTGATCCTTCGGGAGTTTGGAGTCACTGCCAGTATTAGTGTAATGGCTACTTTCATTGTAAGTATTATTCTGATCCCTGCCGTGTTCTCATATCTTCCTACTCCAAAAGGAAAACGGTTGAAACATCTTGAATTCAAATTTATCGATGCGTTTTTGAAAGGTGTTGACCTAACCGTTCATAGATACAAGTATCATATATTTGCTGTAATTGGCGTTATCATGGTTGTTTCAATAATTGGATTATACAGGGTTCATGCTGTATCATTCATGATAGATGACATTCCTGAAGAAAGCCAGATCAAAAAAGATCTTATCTTTTTTGAGGAAAATTTTAGTGGAGTGATGCCTTTAGAAGTTGTGGTAGATACCGGTAAGAAACGAGGGGTAATCAACTACAGAAATTTAAAAAAACTGGATGAACTAGAAACATTCCTGGCTGAACAGGAGGCTATTTCAAAACCAGTCTCTATAGTTAGCTTTGTTAAAGCAGCCCGGCAAGCCTTTTATAACAACAATCCGAAATATTACGGACTACCAAGTAAACAAGACCAGAATTTCATATTGCGATATTTCAGAGGGCAATCGACCGATAATAATTTACTGGGTTCATTTGTTGATTCTACCGGGCAGGTAATGCGTATTTCATTGAAGATCGCTGATATTGGAAGTGAAAAAATGGATGATCTTATTCAAAATACAATTAAACCTAAGATCGCTGAAATTTTTGAAGGTACTGATATCAAAGCTTTTGCCACTGGAACTACATTATTATTTGTTAAAGGGAATAACTTTCTAATTAAAAACCTTCAGAAGAGTCTTTTAATTGCCTTTGTACTTATTTCAGGTATCATCGCCCTTCTGTTTCGAAACAGGAAAATGATTGTAATATCCCTAATCCCTAATGTTATTCCGATTCTTATCACGGCAGGGTTGATGGGATTTGCAGGAATACCTTTTAAACCGAGTACAGCAATAACCTTTAGTATTGCTTTTGGGATTTCAGTAGATTTCTCCATTCACTTTTTGGCCAAATACCGCCAGGAACTTTTTGCCAACAATTTCTTTGTTCCTGTAGCAGTAAGTAATAGCCTTAAAGAAATTGGAGCTTCTATGATATATACCTCTATCGTTTTATTTGCCGGTTTTATAATTTTTGCCGGATCAAATTTTGGAGGTACTATCGCACTTGGTAAATTAACATCAATAACTTTATTAATCGCTATGTTTACCAACCTCATCTTTTTACCAGCACTAATACTGGCCTTCGATGATGGTAAACGGAAAAAAGATGTGCACCCACCGATAGAGAATTATGATAATTTCTATCAGGAGGACGACGATGAGGAAATCAACCTGAATTTAATTACAGGAAATAACGGAGAAGAAGTAAAAGAGGAAAAGATATAATTGTCTGATACTATTATGGGCAAAAAAGTTACATATCAGGAATACAAAAATTTTAGTTACCCGGAATTAAGTAAGAAAATTCTAGAATTCTGGGAGACCAACGATATATTCAAAAAATCTCTTACCCAACGCAAGGGCGGCAAACCTTTCATTTTTTATGAAGGTCCTCCATCCGCCAATGGTACCCCCGGCATTCACCATGTGATGGCTAGAACTGTGAAAGATATATTCTGCAGGTATAAGTCCATGTCAGGATATTACGTGGAGCGAAAAGGTGGCTGGGACACCCATGGGCTCCCGGTAGAATTACAGGTAGAAGGCGAGTTAGGTATCACCAAAGATGATATCGGCGTGAAGATCTCGGTAGAAGACTATAACGAGAAATGCAAGCAGGCGGTAATGAAGTTCAAAGATCAATGGGACGATCTTACCAGGGTAATGGGATATTGGGTAGATCTTGATGATCCATATATTACTTTCAAAAGGGATTATATGGAAACCTTATGGTGGTTGCTGAAACAACTTTATGATAAGGGATTTTTATATACCGGATATTCCATACAACCCTATTCGCCAGCAGCAGGTACAGGATTGAGTTCCCATGAATTGAATATGCCCGGTGCTTACCAGGATATTAAGGATACATCAATAACAGCTCAGTTTAGAATCAAAGGTTCTGAAGATGACTACTTCCTTGCCTGGACCACTACTCCCTGGACCTTACCAGGGAATTCAGCCCTTGCTGTCAATGATTATATTAACTATGTAAAAGTTCGGACATTTAATCCTTATACTTTTAAACCTGTAAATGTAATCCTTGCCACAGACAGGTTATCAGCACATTTCAATGAGAAAGATGCCGGACTTGATTTCGATACTTATAAGCCGGGAGACAAACAAATTCCTTTTGAAATTATCGCTGAAATGAAAGGCAAGGATCTGGTTGGCTTGGAATATGAACAATTGATGCCATATGTTAGTTTGCCACATCCTGCGTTTACTGTAATTTCTGCTGATTTTGTAACCACTGAAGATGGAACAGGGATTGTACACCTGGCGCAGGCATTCGGCGCCGATGACTTTAAAGTTACCAGGGAAAAGGGAATTCCCGGCATTTACGTAAAAGATAAAAATGGGGATGACGTTCCTATAGTTGATAAACAAGGTCGATTCGTAAAAGAAATAACAGATTTTGCCGGATACTTTGTTAAGAATTATGAAGGCAAAGATGAATCGGATCCTGCATATCGCTCTACCGATGTTTTGATAGCCATTAAATTAAAAGAGGAGAACAAAGCTTTTAAAGTTGAAAAATATGTGCACAGCTACCCCCACTGCTGGCGAACAGATAAACCTATTTTATATTATCCTCTAACTTCCTGGTTTATTAAATCTACTGCCTTTAAAGATCGGCTGGTAGAATTAAATAAAACAATTAACTGGAAGCCTGAATCTACCGGAACAGGCAGGTTTGGCAACTGGCTTGAAAACCTTGTTGATTGGAATTTGAGCAGATCACGGTTTTGGGGCACTCCTTTGCCTATCTGGCTTACCAAGGACAGAAAGGAAGAAAAATGTATTGGCTCACTACAGCAACTTAAGGAGGAGGTAGATAAAGCCATTTCCGCTGGAATTGAACAAGATCCAATTTTTGATGACTTTGATCTACACAGACCTTATGTGGATGAGGTATTCCTGGTAAGTGATTCAGGTCAGAAAATGTACAGGGAACCAGATATTATTGATGTCTGGTTTGACTCGGGATCCATGCCCTATGCTCAATTGCATTATCCATTTGAAAATAAAGATGCCTTTAAGGATAAATATCCAGCTGATTTTATTGCTGAAGGTGTTGACCAGACAAGGGGGTGGTTTTTTACCCTTCATGCCATCGCTGGAATGTTATTTGATAGCGTAGCTTTTAAGAATGTGGTATCTAATGGCCTGGTATTAGATAAGGAAGGTAATAAAATGTCAAAAAGGCTGGGGAATGCCGTAAATCCATTCCAGACTATCGAGAAATATGGGCCCGATCCACTCAGATGGTATATGATGGAGAACGCAAACCCATGGGAAAATCTTAAATTTAACATAGAAGGTGTTCAGGAAGTACAAAGAAGGTTTTTCGGTACCCTGACCAATACCTATTCCTTTTTTGCACTTTATGCCAACCTGGATAGTTTCGATTATCAAGAACCTGATGTCAGTATTGAAAAAAGAAATGAAAGTGACAAATGGATCTTATCAAAGCTAAATAGCCTGATTAAAAAAGTTGATGATGCATATAGCGATTATATGCCTACCAGGGCTACAAGGATGATCCAGGATTTTGTTATTGATGACCTGAGCAACTGGTATGTACGACTAAACAGGAAACGGTTCTGGAAAGGTGATTATAATGAAGATAAGCTTGCTGCTTACCAAACCCTGTATACTTCCCTGCAAACAATTGCAGGACTGATGGCGCCGGTTGCCCCTTTCTATGCAGATTTGTTGTTCCGTGATCTGAACAATACAACAGGTAAACTAAATAGTGACTCCATACATCTGACTGATTTCCCTAAAGCAGATGAGGCATTAATTGATGCTGATCTGGAAGAAAAGATGTACCAGGCACAGACTATTTCATCACTGGTGCATTCATTGAGGAAAAAACATAAGATAAAAGTACGACAACCCTTATCAAGAATTTTAATACCTATTCTGAGTCAGCATCATAAAGATCAAATCTCTGATGTGGAAGCTATAATTACCGCTGAGGTTAACGTAAAAGAAATAGACTATATTGATGATACTTCTGGGATCCTGGTGAAGAAGATCAAACCTAATTTTGCAAAACTGGGTAAACTTTATGGAAAGCTGATGAAGGAGATCTCGCAGCAATTCAATGCTTTCAGCCAGGAAGATATCAGCCTCATAGAAACTGAGAATAGCTTTAATCTGGAATTACCATCAGGAACCGCTATTCACCTTGAATTGGATGATGTAGAAATAACATCTGAGGATATCCCAGGGTGGTCGGTAGCATCAGAGAATGGTATTACCGTTGCCCTTGATATTACAATTACAGAAGAATTACGTAAAGAAGGTATTGCAAGAGATATCGTAAACAGGGTACAAAACCTAAGAAAAGAGATGGGGCTGGACGTGCAGGATAAAATAAATATCCTCGTTGAAAAAAAGGATGATTTGGTAAATAGTGCTTTGGAAACGAATAAGGAATATATTTGCACCGAAACACAAGCCCTGGAATTGAACTTAGTGGATACACTTTCTGATGGTAAGAGATTTGAAATGGATGGGATGGAAGTAGTTTTAAAAATAGAGAAATAAATTAATTGTGAAAATATACAAGTTTTATTTATTAAGTATAGGCATCATTCTGCTTGACCAGATAGTTAAAATGTTGGTTTATTATAACATGAATCCAGGCCTTGCAGGTCAAATAGTTTTGATTGGAGATTGGTTTAAGTTACATTATACTCTAAATCCTGGTATGGCCTTCGGAATGCAGATCGGCAGCGAGCATGGTAAACTTATTCTTACTTTATTCCGCTTGATTGCAGTTTCAGGCATCGCATATTATCTTTTTTACCTGGCAAAGAAAGGTGTCCATAAGGGATTAATATGGTGTATTGCCCTAATTCTTGGTGGCGCAATAGGTAATGTTGTTGATAGCACATTTTATGGAGTTTTATTAAATAATGCCCCATTTGATGCTCCTACCGCGTGGTTCCATGGTCAGGTAATAGATATGTTCTATATTGATATATGGGAAGGTCGAGTTGCGGAGTGGATTCCTGTATTTGGAGGTGACTATATGGCTCTCTGGCCTATTTTCAATATAGCTGATGCCTCCATATTTATTGGAGTGAGTATTATCCTCATCAAACAGAAAGCCTTCTTTGTAGAAAAGAAGGATGATCAAGACTATCAACAACCTGAATATAGTGACTCCAATTCTCCACAGGTTTAACAGAATAAGAGAAGTAATTCATTTCAAAAATTATATTCAGCAGAAAAGTCATGAATACCGGCGGGTGTGAGCAAAACAATTGGTAAAATAAAATTATTCTATTAGAATCCTCAACTTACTTTCAAATTCAAGGATAGATTTGTCAAAGTATTTTTCAATTTTACCAATATAAGTATCCCCACAAGGAGGCAAGGTGTCCTTCATAAACTCATCTCTTATATCATCAATTAATGTCTGGAATTTATCCATTTTTAACAACCGCAAATTCGAGCGCATACTATGCCTGATTTGCCTGAATTCATCAAACTGCTCCTCCTTCACCGACTTAATCATCTGGATCTTATAATTTGTGAACTCATCCAGGAAAAGATGGATCAACTCAACATATTGTGTTGGCACTTCCCCATACAAATAATCAACCTGATCAAAACATATAAAATTTTCATCTCTTGAATATATTTGAATATCTCGAGATGAGATTGCTTCTGATACCTCTGGTTTATCTTCCCGAATTCTATCGTGAATTTTTTCGATCATCAATTTGGGATTGATAGGCTTTATAATATAATCATTCATATTACAATCAGAAATCTGCTGAACAGTTTTCTCAGAAATATCCCCCGTTACAGCGATTATTGGAGTTTGCGTATTATGAAGACTTTCAATTTCCCTGATTTTTCTGGCTGCCTGATAACCATCCATGACTGGCATTTGAAGGTCAAGAAGGATCACGTCATAGTCATTTTCAAGAAACATATTTACTGCCTGTTCCCCATTAGAAGCTATATCCAAATCAAACTTCCAAAGGTCGGCATATCCCTTCATTAGAAATTGGTTAGAAGGTATATCTTCAGCATAGAGAATCTTTAGATTCTGAATGCCCGAAACAGCTGATGCAGCAGGATCCTCTGATGCAGATATACTTTCTTCAGCCACTACACCAAAGGGCAATTGAAATGAAAATACTGATCCTCCACCTGGATTACTATTTAAAGAAATGGTCCCCCCTTGCAGTTCTATTAATTGCTTAACTATGGTAAGACCAAGGCCGGTTCCACCGTATCGTCGGGTAGTGTCTTTCCCTCCCTGTTGAAATGGTTCGAAAATTGTGCTTATCTTATCCTGATGTATGCCGATTCCAGTATCACTTACTGAGAAATGAAGTCGTACTTCTTCATCTGATTCACTTAATGTATTGACATTTATACATACTTCCCCCCGGTCAGTAAACTTCTGTGCATTGCTGAGTAAATTATTAAGAATTTGAGCTAACCGATTATAATCACCATTAACATAGGTAGGAATACCTTCTTCTATATTTAATTTTAATTCTACTCGTGAACTATCCAGCTGAAGCTTATAACTTTCAAATATATTCCAGATGAACTCCTTAAAATTAAAACCATTATGTTCAAAAATAAGTTTACCTGCTTTGATCTTTGAGAAGTCAAGAAGATCATTAATCAAACTCAAAAGGTTATCACTTGAAAATTTTAATGTATTAATGAATTTCAGTTGATCGGGAGTAGGGTTTTGCTGATGGAGCAAGTAAGTCATCCCAATAACTACATTAAGAGGTGTCCTGATTTCATGACTCATCATGGAAAGAAATTCATCTTTGGCATTTAAGGCTTCTTCCGCTAATTTTTTTGCCATCAATAATTCATGATTTGTCTTAACTGCTCTTGTGATGTTTCTTACAATCCCAATCGCTTCATTATCAGAAATTGCAATGATCCTGGCTTCGTAGGTCTTACGATCAGCTGTATCCCCCAACTGGTACTCACATAATTCTGCCTTCCCGGATTCAAAAGCAGATCGCAAACAACCATAAATCTTTTCATATTCCGAAGCAGGCAAGGCTTCTTTTATATTTTTTCCTTCGTAGTTCCTTAAGTTCAAAATTGAATGATCGGTGGATTCTCCTGCCATGATTTCCAGAAAATCACCAAGCTTGTTCAACCTGAAGAATAAATCAGGAAAGGCATCAAAGATAGCTTTGAAATTGATTAATGCATTTCGCAATCTTTCATTTGACTTAATCTTATCTGTAATATCAGTTACTGAAAATATAATCCTGATAGGTCTTTCATTTTCATAAAAAATCTTTCCACGTCCCAAAACCCATAGTGAAACATGTCTCTTATGATTCATTTGAAATGTCTCTTCAAAATAGGATTTCCCCTCCTTTATATGTTGTCTAATTGCTTCTTTTAAAGTTTTCCTGTGTCCCTCGTCAATTAGATTCTTCCATAAAAAGGTCTCATCAATATTTTCACTTTTACTGTAACCCAACAAACTTTTCAAACTATTGTCAACAAATAACTGGTCATCTAGAATAGAATAATCCCAGATACCAGTATGACCTGCCTCAACAGCTAACTGATATCTTTCCTTGATTTTTTCTATTTCAAGGTGATGGTTAATTCGTTCAGATATATTCCTAAGATTGGCAATTGATTGAACCAGGCGCCCCCGCTCATCAAATTCGCGTTTTATATAAATTTCCACCCATACAGGATTTCCATTCTTATGAACCAGACGGAGTCTGTTCACCATGAATGAATCCCTCCTTTTTAAATTCTCTTTCCATAGAATTTCAAAATCATCCTGATCCGGCTCATAAATAAACTCAGAAAATTTTTCTTTACTCTTTACCTCAACCGTTTTATATCCCATAAGATGATAACAAGAAGGGCTGATATAGGTAATTTGATTGGATGCATTAAGTCTAATAATCACATCCCTGGATTGCTTGAGCATTTTTTTGAAGAACTGACTTTCTTCCTGCTCAGTAGATTGTGGTTCCTCAACTTCAGAAATATTCAAAGAGATCCAGAAAAACTGTTGCTCGCTAAATACCAATTCATTAATTGATATTTCAATATCATGTATTTCGTCGGTTTTACTTGTATAATGTTCTTCAGATAATCGAATAGGGAATTTTAATCTTTTTGTATTCGCAGAAAATCGAAAAAAAGATTCTAATGAAGGCAGAAATTCAGTTATGATTCTCCCTCTAATTTGCTCAGCTGGCTGATCCAAAATTGTCTCTGATTGCTTGTTGGCCTCCAGAATCTTGCCAGTTGGATCCGTAATCAATGCTGAACTTTGATTTGCTTCTATGAAAGAAGATAAATCAATCATTCAATATTATTCAAACTTTTTATAATATAACCTTGTGACCATCAATGGCCTATGAATTCGCAAATTGTACTATTCTAAGAATTATGTTACTATCTATTATTAAAAATTGTAACTTTCCTTGAAATATAAATAAAAAATAACTTTAGACCATACAAAAAGGCAAATTTTTAGCTCCACATTATTCAATCACAATAATACTTATAAGATCAAAAAAAACCATGCTATTTAAAAAAGATAATTATCGTGGATGTTCCTGATTGAGTATCTTTGCCAAAATTATTAATTTGATAATGACTCAAACAAAAAAATATAGCAGATATACCGTTACTGCCGCCTTACCATATGCAAATGGACCTGTTCATATAGGACACCTGGCTGGCGTTTATATTCCAGCTGATATATATTCCAGATACTTAAGGGAAAAAAACAAGGACATTTTATTCATATGTGGATCTGATGAGCACGGTGTACCCATTACTATTCGAGCTAAAAAAGATGGAATCAGTCCGCAGCAAGTTGTAGATATATATCACAACCTCAATAAGGAAGCATTCAGGAAGTTCGGTATTAGCTTTGATGTATATGACCGTACATCTTCTCAAGTACATCACGCAACTGCTTCTGATTTTTTTAAAGATCTATTTGTAAATGGAAAGTTTATTGAAAAGGAATCAGAACAATATTATGATGAACAAAATCAACAATTTCTTGCAGACAGATATATTATGGGTACCTGTCCAAATTGCAAATTTGATGAAGCATATGGAGATCAATGTGAAAGATGTGGCTCTTCTTTAAGTCCATCAGAATTAATAGATCCAAGGTCTACCCTTAGCGGTAATAAACCAATACTTAAAGAAACAAAACATTGGTACCTTCCACTGGAAGAATATGAGAAGTGGCTATCTGAATGGATTTTAAATGAACATAAAGAATGGAAACCCAATGTTTATGGTCAATGCAAGAGCTGGTTGGATAATGGACTACAACCGAGGGCTGTAACGCGCGACTTGGATTGGGGTGTTCCTGTACCGGTTGAGGGTGCCGAAGGAAAAGTACTATATGTATGGTTTGATGCTCCGATTGGATATATTTCAGCTACAAAACAATGGGCAGAAGATAATAATAGAGAATGGGAACCATACTGGAAATCAAAGGATACCAAACTAGTTCATTTTATTGGAAAGGATAACATTGTCTTTCATTGTATCATATTTCCTTCAATGTTAAAAGCTCATGGTGAGTATATTCTTCCGGAGAATGTACCGGCCAATGAATTTTTAAACCTTGAAAATAATAAAATTTCAACATCAAAGAACTGGGCTGTTTGGTTGCACGAATACCTTGAGGATTTTCCTGGAAAAGAAGATGTATTGAGATATACCCTATGTGCCAATGCACCGGAAACAAAAGATAATGATTTTACATGGAGAGACTTTCAGGCAAAAAACAACAATGAGCTTGTAGCAATTCTGGGAAATTTTATAAACAGGGCCCTCGTACTTACTCAAAAATATTTTGATGGAAAAGTACCTCTTCGGGCAGAATTATTTAATTATGATGAGGCAATTATTACTAAAATAAACAGCATTCCAGAAGAAATAGAAAAGAGCCTTGAAAATTATAAATTTAGGGAAGCGTTGAACAGCTACATGGAACTGGCAAGGACAGGCAATAAATATCTTGCGGATACCGAACCTTGGAAAGTAATAAAGGATAATCCGGAAAGAGTTGGGACCATTTTAAACATTTCCCTTCAAATAGTAGCCAAACTTGCCTCCTTTGGCTCTCCATTCCTTCCTTTTAGTACTGTTAAAATCTATGAAATGCTTGGAATCGAGAAAGTATCCTGGGAGGAAGCTAAAAAAAATGAGATCCTAAAATCAGGGCATCAGCTTAATAAAACTTTTTTACTATTCGAAAAAATTGAAGATCCGGCTATTGAAGAACAAATTAATAAACTTAAATCAACTAAAGAAGATAATATCATGGAACAGGAACCTGAAATTCCAGCCTTGAATCCTGAAATAAGTTATGATGATTTTGCAAAACTTGATATGAGGGTGGGTGAAATTAAAACTGCTGTCCGAATAGAAAAATCAAAGAAATTATTAAAACTAAGTGTTGACATTGGCTTGGAAACCAGAACAATCTTAAGTGGTATCTCGGAGCAATTTGACCCTGAAGATATTATTGGTAAAAAAGTAATAGTACTTGCGAATTTAAAACCAAGAAAAATGATGGGGATTGATTCGCAAGGTATGATCCTGATGTCTGAAGATCTTAAGGAACAGTTCAAATTCCTTGCTCCGGATGGTGAAGCAAATAATGGTGCTACAGTCAGCTAATTTTATCACGGAAATAAAATAACTAAATTGAAATACAATAGAACAGTAAAAATTCTGTTAAACTATATACAGGTGTGATGAAAAAATTAATATACATAGGTTTTCTACTAATTTTTATTTCTGCTTTTGCTCAAGCACAGACAGAATCACCAACAAGAACAAGTAAAGGAGAAAGCTATAGCAGGAAATCGGAGTACTCAATGACGAGTAAAAAAAGCTCCAAAAAGGCAAAAAAAGCTTATAAGAATAGTTACACCGGGCAGTTCGACAGGAAAATTGAGGAATATCAAGATCGAATGCAGGCAAACGCCAAAAAGTATAAGAAGATGTCAAAGGATATGAAAAATCCTCAGTATTCTGATCCTTCGTATTTTGGTCACAAAACCAAACCTAAAAAACGAAAACCTGGTAAAAAGAAGTTCTGTAAGGAATGTCAAATTGTTCACTAACTCTCGTTTGGTTTTTCCCTTTCACATCCTAATTAATCTTAATTTTTTAAATCTTTACCTATAGATTTTTTATTAATTAATCCAAGCTATTAATTTTAAGAATCCTTATAAGTAATACAATGAAAAATATAAATCGTTACATCGAGCATACAATTCTAAAAGCAGACACAACCATTCAAGACATCGATAAAATCATTGAGGAAGGCATTCAGTATCAGTTTGCAGGAATTTGTATCCCTCCTTTCTGGGTTAAAAAAGCACGAAGAGATATTGGCAAGAATAACGTTCAAATTGTTACCGTTGCTGGCTTTCCTTTTGGGTATAACATGACCGAATCAAAATTAGCTGAAATTCATAAAGCAATTGATGACGGAGCCGATGAGGTCGATATTGTTTGGAATTTATCGGCTTTCAGATCAGGAATGAACTGGGCTAAGGTAGACATTTCTAAATGTGCTGAACTTCTTCATGACCACGATAAAATAATAAAGGTTATTATTGAGACTGCCTATTTATCGAAAGACGAAATAAAAACCGCTTGCCTTCTTTGTAAAGATGCCGGAGCCGATTTTGTAAAAACTTCTACAGGATATGCCCATGAAGGTGCTCTTGAAGAAAATGTGAAAATTATGAGGTCCGTTCTGCCTTCAAGTGTAGGAATAAAAGCAGCAGGTGGAATTAAATCATATGAGACCGCTGCTATAATGATCAAAGC
>Ga0316187_10004506_pt1 | contig 12059 bp, 17 predicted proteins | sample CroRivburrow1_MG_FD_204927 | JGI IMG/M metagenome (GOLD analysis project Ga0316187, IMG submission 204927) | Coastal sediment microbial communities from Maine, United States - Cross River worm burrow 1 | ecosystem: Environmental > Aquatic > Marine > Coastal > Sediment | place: USA: Maine...
GGTATCTACCGCACCAAAGCCAACTGTCTGCAGGTGTGTATGAGCGGTCCGATTGCCGTCGTTTATCCGGAAGGGGTGTGGTATCACTCGTGTACGCCTGAAGTGCTGGAGAAGATTATCCAACAGCATCTGGTCGGCGGCAAACCGGTTGCTGAGTTCGTATTCATGACGCATCAGCTTTCCAGCGAAGCTTAGGGTTAAAACGAAGCCTTAAACAAGGATCTGGTATTCAATCACCAGGTAGTAAGGGTACCCAGTCTTATTCGCTTGCTGTGCTACCGCTGTTAAAGCCAAAGCGCTGGATGGCTTTCACCCGGCCGGATTCATCGTAAAAGATTTCCACGCGATGCTGATATTTCTCGCCAGTATCGGGGTTGTCGTAGTCATCTAGGTAAATGGACCGATTGGGATGGAGCGTATCTTTGAGGACGGGTGTGCCAATCAGTGATTCAACCTGAAAACGGCTGTCTCCCACGTGAATGTCGGCGATTTTTTCCGGTTTGAGCACATTGCCCTGTTGGGTGACGAATTTCATGCATGCCGTCAGCGGTAGCAGGAATGCAATGACGATAATAATCTTCAGGAAAGAACGATTCATGCGACGGCCTCGATGGGTTCATGATAGTTTTTCTCCAGCAGGCTGATGTATTCGGCCATGCCTTTCTCCAGCGACCATTGCGGCTCCCAGCCAAGCAAGTCACGCGTGGCTCCCATCTCCGCCTCAGTATGGTTCTGATAGAAATCATAGGGGTTGTCGATGAAGTCGACGACCAGCTTGTTGTTCAGCAGGGTTTCCAGATTCAGTACGATGTCGTTGAAGCAGCGGGCCTTGCCGGAACCGACATTGCAAACACCTGAACGTGGCGCCTCGAGTGCGGCAAGGTTGGCTGCAATGACATCACGAATATAAACGAAATCGCGCTGCTGCTCACCATGCTTGAACAGACGGGGTTGCTTGCCGGCTTTGATCTGATTGTACAACTGCAGAATCATCGAGGCTGTCCTGCCTTTATGAGCTTCGCCGGGACCGTACACATTGAAATAACGCAAGCCGATAACCACGGACGGGTGTCTGTCGTACCAGCGCCGGGCAATGCGATCCATGGAGAGCTTGGAAAATCCGTAGACATTGGCTGCTTCTTCCTCTCCGCCAACGGTGTTGGGGGCTGCAGCGTTGCCATAGGTGGCTGCAGAAGATGCGTAAACCAAGCGGGTGCTCGAGAAGCAGCTTGCCTCCAGCATGGCAGCAAAGGCATTGGTGTTGATCTCCAGCATACGCCGCTGGTCGAGTACTGTGGTGTCGGAGATGGCACCCTGATGAAGGATGGCTGAAAAAGCGCCATCGGCAATCTCATCGAGCAGTGAGCCATCACTGATGCAACCAGAGCGCACTTCGCAATCAACATGTAATAGGTTTTTCCAGTCGCCAAAGCTGAAGTCGTCCAGCACGACGACATCAACCCCTGGTCGTTTGACCAGAGCCGCAGCCAGATTGGCGCCAATAAAGCCGGCACCGCCGGTAATCAGTATGCGTTCGCTCATTGCTCTTCCTGTTCTGTTTCGTTGTGCCACCTGGTCTGTAGGTTGGCGAGGGCACGGCTGGTGGCGGTATTGCAGATGGTATAGCCCATATGGGTGTTGATGCGTTCGCTCAATTCTTCGGCAGGAAGATTCAGCGCATCCTGTTCGCTCAGTCCCGCTTCAACGATCAGACGAGCCATCCAGCTGCCCAAACCCTGCAACTGGGATATGCGCACGATGGCAATCAATTCGCGGCATCGTTCCACTGAAAATTGACCACCAGTGGCATGTGCCAATTCATCAGCATCGGCATCAGCAAGGCTGTCGAGTGAGCGGCACAGCAGCTTTAGAATCATCCATTCACTCTCAGAGGTGAATGGTTTGTCCTCGTGCAGCGGGAATGTGCCCGGAAGGGATTTTAGTTGAGCTGTCATCAAGTGTCCTTAATCAACGTAGGCCGCTGGTCCTGTAATGTAAGCGCCTTTCAGGCCCCATTTCAATATCTTGGTCAGCATGCGGTTGGAGCCGGCAAGATTGGCGTTGCGCAGTTTTGCACCACGCATATCAGCATCGTACAGATTGGCATTGGAGAGGTCTGCGCCGCGCAAATCGGCTTTGCGTAAATCGCAACCAGAAAGGTTGGCACCCTTCAACTGTGCCTTGCTCAGATCCTGACCGGAAAGATCGAGGCCGGACAGGTTCTGCTCTGCCAGACTACGTCCTTCCCTGACCGCTAAAATCACTTCATTCGCATCCATACCACCCTCCTAGTTGTGCACCAGCCACTGCATATCTAGCGCTGTGTCCCATATACGTTTCGATGTCACGGATGGTACGATGCCAAGGTAATATCGCAAGTGCTTTGCCTCTTACAAGTATTAGTCAGAGGAACGAAGATTTCTGCGAGTATATGATTACTGGTTCACCAGACTATCAGATCATATCCTTTGCAAGCTTGCTGTAATGAAATTGTTCATACATCGACCTATGATTTATTCTTATCCTGAAGCGGAGACCTGTACATGCATGCAACATTACCCTTATTGAGCCTGACCGATTTTCCACCACTTGAGAGAAGCGAGCTGGAAACCCTGCAGGTCAATCTCGGCTATCTGTGCAATCAAAGTTGTCTGCATTGCCATGTGAATGCTGGGCCGCGCCGCAAAGAGATCATGGATGAAGCCACAGTGCGAACAGTGCTTGATTATCTGGCAAGCAAGAAGATACAGGCCCTTGATTTAACCGGTGGCGCCCCGGAGATGAATCCGCATTTCCGTTTACTGGTTAGTGAAGCAAGAGCATTGGGCGTGCGCGTCATTAATCGTTGCAACCTCACCATCCTCGAAGAAGAAGGATACGAGGAAATGGCGGCATTTCTTGCCGCTCACGGCGTCGAGGTCGTTGCTTCGCTGCCTTGTTATCTCGGCGAGAACGTCGACGCGCAACGTGGTAAAGGTACTTTTGATATAAGCATCGCGGCACTAAAGCGCCTGAACGCCCTGGGCTACGGTATCGATGACTCGGAACTCAAGCTGACACTGGTTTACAATCCACAAGGGGCCAAGCTCCCACCATCTCAAACGGAGTTGGAAGCAGCCTATAAGCGCGAACTTCATCTGCGCTTCGGCATCGTTTTCAATCAATTGTTTACCATCACCAATATGCCTATCCAGCGATTTGGTAGCACGCTAATTTCCCGTGGAGAATTCGCTAGTTATATGCAGTTGCTTAAAGAGTCTTATAGCGAAGGAAACCTGAATGGGGTGATGTGCCGAAGCCTGATTAGTGTGGATTGGCAAGGCTATGTTTACGACTGCGATTTTAATCAGATGCTCGGCCTTCCAATGCAGGACGTGCTTGGCAAGCAGACCCACCTGAGTGAGTTAATGCATCGGGATATTACGGGTCGGCCAATTGTTGTCATGGACCACTGCTATGGCTGTACGGCTGGTCAGGGATCCAGCTGCGGCGGATCATTGGAGGTTTGAAATGTTAAGTGAACAACTGGAAGCCTTTAATAAGGGGTTTGTCGAAAAGGTGCCTGCGGAAATCATGCAGACCATGGGCGAGGCCACCGAGGCACTGCGCCGCTCCGATCTGGTCGGGCGAGCGCTGACGGCAGGCGCTGCGGCGCCTGATTTCGATTTGCCGGAACTGGGTGGCGGGCACGTGCGTCTGCGCGATGCCCTGCGCGATGGGCCTGTCGTCATATCTTTTTATCGCGGCGCTTGGTGCCCGTACTGCAATATGGAGATGCAGGCGCTGCAAGCCGCGCTGCCGGCCATCGAGGCGGCTGGAGGACGATTGATTACCATCGCGCCTGAAACGGCCGCACACGCGGGTGAGATTCGCGACAAGGGTAATCTGACATTCCCATTGTTGCAGGATGTGGACAATGCTGTGTCGCGCCAATACGGCCTTGTATTTACACTACCCGAAGTACTACGCCCCATATATGAATCCTTCGGCATCGATCTGGCCGATAGTCAGGGCAATGATTCTTTTGAACTTCCAATACCCGCGACCTATATTATCGCCAGTGATGGAAGGGTTACCCATGCCTTTGTCGATGTGGATTACACCAAGCGTATGGAGCCATCTGAGATCGTTGAAATACTGAATCAGTTATAATGGAGAGTACCTTATGAGTGTTGAAGCCGATGCAGTGCGCCAGCATGTACGTAAAAGTTATGCCGAGGTAGCCGAGGCAAGTGATGATGGTGCATGTTGCGGTGAAGCATCAAGCTGCTGTGGTGTATCCGATGATGCCGCTATCAACACCCTGATTTCTACACGCCTTGGCTATAGCGAAGGCGATTTGGCCAAGGTGCCTGAGGGCGCCGATATGGGGCTTGGCTGTGGCAATCCACGTGCTATCGCATCACTCTGCGAAGGTGAGGTGGTTGTCGACCTAGGTAGTGGCGGTGGTTTTGATGCCTTTCTCGCCGCGCATGAGGTTGGTTCATCCGGCCGCGTGATTGGCGTGGATATGACACCGACCATGCTGTCCAAGGCGCGGGCCAATGCCGAAAAGGGGAAGTTTGCCAACGTCGAATTTCGTCTTGGCGAAATCGAGCATCTGCCGCTAGCGGATAACACGGCCGATATCATTATCTCCAATTGCGTGATCAATCTGTCGCCGCATAAGGAGCAGGTATTCCGTGATGCGTTTCGTGTACTGAAACCAGGCGGACGACTGGCTATTTCCGATGTTGTGGCTACCGCAGAGATGCCTGGGGAGATGAAGAACGATCCGATGCTGCACGCAGGTTGCATGGCAGGAGCCTCACTGATCGGCGATATCGAAGCGATGATGCAGGCAGCTGGTTTCGAGAAGATATGTATTGTGTCTAAGGATGAATCACGCGAATTTATCCGCGATTGGGCGCCAGGACGTGGTGTGGAGGATTACGTGGTATCTGCCTACATCGAGGCCGTCAAACCATCTAAAACCTGTTGCTGCTAGGTTTATTCTCTTTAATTAGAGGGTGAACCGGTAGTTATCTTTTGTAGTGAACGCCGAATGGCTTGCCGATCACTATCGGAAAGCGAAGGCATATCAGACATTTCCCTATTCTGAAGGCGCCTGAGAACATTACGCAGGAGCTCCATTTCACGCTTGCATAGACGACAGGGGCTGCACATAGCCAGATGCAAACGCAGGCGAAGACCCTCGAAAAAAGACAAAGGTCGTTCCAGCGCATCCGATGCCAGTCGTGTGGCCAGCTTGCATGCATGATCGTTATTCATCTTTATTCCCATTACCAAACCAGTTTTTTTCCAAGCAGTTGCGCAGGGCAAGCCGTGCGCGGTGCATGATGACATGCAGATTGGTCGGAGTTATCTCGCAACTGTTACAAACGCTTTGCGAATTCTCGCCATTCATTTCGCGTAGGGTGAATACATGCTTGTGAAGATCCGGAAGAGCGCCGATGCAGCCTTGCAAGACTTCGGCAAACTGCCGGTTGCTGGATAATGCTTCCGGATCGTCGTGCCACCCCTGTGGCGGTTTATTCCAATGCCCAGTATGATCAAAGAATGCGCTTGTCGGGTCTGTTTCCAAGGATTCGGACAGCTGCCTCGTACGGATTTCCTTACGCACATGATCGATAATTTTGTGCTTCATAATGCCGACCAGCCAGGTGCGCAGCGAAGAATTGCCATGAAAACTGGCTTTCCAGGCAGCAATCAGCGTTTCCTGCACCATATCGCGAGCTAGCTCCTCGTTGGATACCCTGAACAAGGCGTAACGATACAGGTAGTCGCCGTGTTCTTTGAGCCATAGATCGACATCCTGATCGGAGTTGCCCTTTTCTTGCCTGTCTGTCATGCCGTTATGCTGCCACCGTATGTGCTGTAGACAACGTGTTTTTAGCGCTTTGTTGCATGAAGCAGGCCAAAGTAGGGATGAAGTATAAAGGTGGTTTGTATGGCTCTAGTATGTATTCACGATGCGCTTAATCAGTGCGGATGAGGAATATCCGCCGATGAATGGCATCACGACCACCTCGCCACCATTCGCGCGGACTTCTTTGGCACCGACGATTTCGTCCGGATGGTAATCACCACCCTTGACCAGAATATCCGGCAGGATTGCAGAAATCAGTTTGATGGGTGTCTCTTCTGAGAAGGGAACAACCAAATCAACACAAGCCAAGGCTGCAAGCATGCAGGCCCGATCAGCCATGGGATTAATGGGGCGCAGGGGGCCTTTAAGCTTGCGCACCGATTCATCATTATTGAGGCCGATAATCAGGACATCACCCAGAGCTCGGGCTCGTTGTAGATAATCGATATGCCCGGGATGCAGCAGGTCAAAGCAGCCATTGGTGAATACAATCCGCAGGTCTGAATTGCGCCAATCGTTTGTGATCTCAAGCGCTTTAGGGAGCGATGCGGATGGTGGGGTCAAAGTTTACCCAAGTTTATTACGCAAGGGATGGCAGCGGCGGTGAGATGCTGAACAGTTTCACTGCTCTCCCTTGATGTGCAGCAGATTAACAATACTACTTACACCCTCAACCTCACCGGTAAGCGTGGCGGCGCGCAGGCGCTGCGAAGCAGTAGCCACAACCCCCTGCAGATACACCTTTCCCTCAACGGTTTCGACATGCACTGTGAAACCAGAGATATCTTTATCATCGAATAATTTTCTTTTGACCTTGCTCGTAATCAGCGTGTCGGAGAAAAGCTCGCCTGTCGGAGGTTTACCGATGCGAATATGCGAACGCACCGAGAGAACGCCACGAATATGTTTACAGATATAAATAGCACGGTCGATTTGTTCCTGTTTAGGAAGATATCCGGTTAGAACGACATCACCGCGAATAACTTCGGCACTGATCCAACGGGAGGGAAGGTCTTTTTCAGCAATCAGGCGGACATCAATCATCGAGGATATGGTGGCGTCATCCAGATGCTGGCCCAGTGATCGTTCATCCATAACGCTATTGCCGGCAGCCGCTCCACCGCCAGCAACGGCTGCAGCGAAACAGCCTGAGCAGCTAAGCACGATCATCAGCATGGCGAATGTGCGCAGGGTGGTCTGGATATTCCAGCAAGTGGGTGTTTGCAATATGGTTAAGGTAGAATGTTTCATCATGCTCCGCTCGATATATAGGCTAGAATGGCAAGAACAAGAGCTAATATTAACCAACGGAAAACAGGTTTCCTATCATCCCTTTCATTCCAGGTGTTTTCCTCGAATTCACGTTTTTGTTGCTCATCCATTGGCGTCTCCCAACGCATCAGCCACAGCAGCGAAAAGTAGGGGTAGTAGAATCTCGTCCGGCCCGTGAAGCCAGATACCACGGCCACCGTTTTGCGACAGGCGGTCCACCACATTGGCAATGGCTGTCGTACTGGCTGCAGGGTCGATGACCACAGTGGTCAGTTTCTCGATGGTATGACCCAAATTAACTGCTGCATCCGCAGCCTGCATAAATAACCGTGGAAGCACGACACTGGAGGCAACGTTGATGACCACGCCTTCGCTAGCTTCAGCCATCATGGCTGCAAGCAGCCGGAATTCCATAAACCCTGTGGCACCAAGCGATTCGCCGTGCGCCGCCGGATGAAGATTGAAGGCATCCACCCCGATGGCCGGATGTACTGTAACGGGCACGTTAAAGCGGGCCGCTGTTGCCAGTACGCTTTGATCGAGGTGGGTTGGTTCCGCATCAAGCAATTTCTCGCCGACACTGCGACCGATACCCCAGTTCTCAATGGCACCGAATGTGATCGCATCATTGATCAGGCGTCCGGTTTCATCGGTAATCAGAGAACCCTCATCGGTGCGCAGGGTATGGCCTGACAAGGCGATTTCGACGTCTTGAAGCATGGCGGCACCGGTGAGAACCAGCCCGGAAATCAGACGCTGTTCAATCAATCGGACAAGGAGGGGGCTGAGTCCCGAGTCTATGACATGTCCGCCACAGCCGAGAATGATGGATTTCTTTTTGCGATGTGCGGTAAGAATAGCATCACGCAGTTCAATAAGGTCACGCGTAGCCCCCAGGCCCGGAAGGCTACACAGGAAATCGGCAAAACTGCCTGCGGCACGATAGGGGGCTCCGAAGTCTTCACCATCGGCATCTGCTTGACGTTTAGCCAGCGGGACGGTTTTCAGTTTACTGAAAGACAATGGCTTCAGATTCATGACGCATCTCCGTATAAAACATGATCAATCAGGCTACATAGGATATGCAGGCAGGTAATATGCATTTCCTGAACGCGCGCCGTGTTGGCATGCGGGATATTTAATAGTGTGTCGGTATCGGGGTGAATTGCAAGTTTTCCTCCATCCTTGCCTGTCAGGGCAATGACTTGCATGCCCTTGCTTGCAGCCACCTGCACAGCACGGATAACGTTGGCCGAATTGCCGCTTGTCGATATCGCCAGCAACACGTCACCTTTGGCTCCCAATGCTTCCACCTGACGGGAGAATACCTCTTCATAGACACTGTCATTGGCAATGCTTGTCAGTATTGATGCATCGGTAGTCAGTGCAATGGATGCCAGAGCCGGACGGTCAACTTCAAAGCGGTTGACTAATTCTGCGGCAAAATGCTGTGCATCGGCAGCAGATCCGCCGTTGCCGCAGGCCAGAATCTTTCCGCCACTGCGCAGGCAAGCAATCATACTATCTGCTGCTTCCTTCAAGGGCGAGGCCAATTCCACGGCACAACGCTGGCGTAATTCGATGCCGTCAATAAAGGCCTGATGAATAATAGTTTCCATTGCGTGCATTATAACCGCCTTACCTGAATACGTCCTGTAAATGTTCAATCTTGGAGAGCCATCTTCCGGGAGTGAGAATGATTAAATCAAAGCGACATTGCAAACGCTGATATTCCGCATGATGGGCCAGCCATACGCTTGCTGCTGAATGCAGTCGCTCCTGTTTGTCGGCATGTACGGCTAGTAAGCCTGCATCACGATTAGGGCGCATTTTGACCTCGACAAAAGCCAGCACCTCATCTTTCAAGGCCACGATATCAAGTTCACCACGACCCAATCGGGTGTTGCGATCCAGAATACGATAACCCTTTAATCGCAGGTGTCTTGTCGCCTTGTCTTCCGCTTTGCGTCCCTTTTCGGTACTCATGGCGAAAGCGATTTATTCCTGTTGTCTATTCGCTTCGAGCAGCAGATCATACACTCTGCTGCGGGACACATCCAATTGCTGGGCAATTGATTTGGCCAATGCTGATGGGGACAGATCTTTATCGCGCGCCAGTGCAAGTGCCTCGCTGATATCCGCATCACTTATTTCGCGTTTCACAGTGTCCGGCCCGATAAGCAGTACGATTTCGCCACGAATGGTTCCCTGTTCCATGGTTGTCCGTATCTCAAGCAAACTTCCACAGACGAAGGTTTCATAGAGCTTGGTTATTTCCCGGGCCACGCATGCCTGACGCGCATCGCCACATGCCTGGCGCAGGTCATCTAGGGTGTGCAGCAGGCGATGTGGTGATTCAAGCAAAATACGTGTGCATGGGGATCTGGCGATGATTTCTATCTGCCGCCGTCTGGATTTTCCTGAGCGGGAGAGGAATCCGTCGTAAGCGAAGCTGTCTGTGGGCAGGCCGCTGGCGCATAGAGCAGCAATCGGGCTGCACGCCCCGGGAATAGGGGTGACGCGTATACCACACTCGCGCAGCTTGCTGACCAGCCTGTACCCCGGGTCATTGATCAGCGGTGTGCCTGCATCGGAAATCAGGGCAATGTTTTTGCCCTCTCTGATGGCTTCAAGCAGCTGCACAGCCTTTCCTTCCTCATTGTGCTCGTGACAGGCGAGAAGAGGCGTGGTGATGCCGTAGTGTTCGCACAGACGCCGACTTGTCCTTGTATCTTCAGCGGCAATCAGGTCCACCGATTTGAGTGTTTCAATGCCACGATAGGTCATATCGGCAAGATTACCGATCGGCGTGGCTACAATGAACAGTTGGCCGCTGTCGTGCTTGTCATTAGGCTGCGTTTCCATGTGCTTCAAACGGTATCTTCGCGGACAACGAATCGCAACGTCTGTACTTTGTGCAGTCACGCTTCTTTTAGCGGCCTGTGGGCCGAAAACCTCAGTATCTACCGGGGCTGGTGAGAGGGGATGGAAGTCGGTTTCTTCACAACTCCCGAAAAAGGCACCAACCTCTCCGGCTGTAACAGCGATGATGCGGCTTGCTTTTGAAGAGGGAAAGATTGATGAGGCCATCGCCGGACTGAATAAACTGATCGAAATCGGTCAGCCCCCCGACCTTGAGGAAGCACTGTTCCGTCGTATCCAGATCATGCTGTTTATCGAGGATGAACTCGCTATTGCGCAAGCCAATGCGCTACTGCATGCCTATCCGGATCATCCACTGACCCCTTACCTACAGCTGTGGTTGGCTCAGTGGGCAGAAGTACATCAATTTGATGGCCGCGTTTTGCGCCACACCCTGGCTGCATTGCAGCATCGCTATCTTGATGGCGATGTGCTTGCGCGAGCAGCGGCACTCGGTGCTGCAGCAGCGCGGCGCAGCCCTGACTGGGAAGCGGTGCAGTGGTTGCTAGACGCATCTGTCCTTGTGCCTGATCAAGGTGAAATATGGCTACGCGAGGCAGCATCAAGGGCATCCATGTCCATGCTGGGACGATTGCGTGATGCTGGTGTTTTGAACGATGCTGCTGGCCGCACCCTGATACTCAATGCCGCACGTGGGCACCTTATTACTGGTGATATGCCAGCAGTACGCACGCTGGCAGACTGGTTGCAGGATTCCTTTCCGCGATCCGAAGAGGCGCGCATAAGCCGGGCTTGGGCTACGGGTGTAACCCATCCAGCAAAAATCGGCGTCTTGCTTCCACTGTCGGGTGAATATGCGCCGTTCGGGCGGCAGGCTTTGCACGGCGTACGGTTGGCGCTGGAGGCGCTGGAGAACAATCAAGGAATCACCTTGCATATTGCCGATACAGCCTCGGAGGGTAAACAGACCTGCGTGCGAGCATACCAATCACTGATGCAGCAACATGTTGATCTGATCGTTGGCCCCATTCTTGGGAATTGCGCTGATACCTTGGCAAACCGATTACATGGCACAGTTCCCATGATCAGTCTGAGCAGTCGTTCCTCTCTGGCTACTCAGTCACCGCTACTGTTTGTGCATACCCTTTCCCCTGTTCTTCAGGCTCAGTTTATGGCCGATTATGCAGCACGAGCAGATGATAAGCGCATGGTTGTGGTGAATACCGATGCGACGTCTTCGCAAGCCGAAGCGAATGCATTTGCTGATGAATTCACCTCATTGGGTGGAGAGGTGGCTGATCGTTTAACACTGCTGCACGACAGCATTGATTTCCGTAATGAATTGCGCGGCTTACGCATGCGTACCGATGATGAAGCTTTATTGGCTGAACTTGATGAGGATATGGCCTTGTCTGCGCAGGCTGATGCCGATATGGAAATCGTTATGCCGGTGAATTTCGATGCTGCTTTTCTGGCTTTGCCGGGGCGTCAGGTGGCCCTGCTTGCCGGTCAGCTTGCCTACGTTGGGGTAAAAAATGTTCCCTTATACGGAAGCAGTCGTTGGCAGGATGGTTTTCTACTTTCTGACAATGGGCGCTACCTGCAGCAAACAAGATTCTCCGATGTGTCTTTTCCCAATGGCGCTTCAGCTGAGTTAAGTCGCTTCAAACTGGCCTGGCGGGATGTGTGGGGAACAGAGCCTCCCGGCAAGCTGGCCGGGCTGGCTTATGACTCGATGCTCATTGCCGTATTGCTGACCCATCGCATGGGCCTTTCCGGCTATGGCCTTCTGGCCGGGCTCAGGGAAAAGGCTGGGTATCCTGGCTTGACCGGCCATGTCCGCTTTGCGCCCAACGGGCTTGGCAGCAAGGACTTTGAAATCTATCGCATCAGACGCAACGAAATCGTTCCCGCTGGATGATCTGAGGGTTCTAGAGTTTCAAGCTTAATAGCCAAAGCAAGGTAAAAACGATTTACGTGCGGTGTACAGTGCATGTCTGTCAATGTGCCTAAGTCACCGATATTGAATCAATCC
>Ga0316187_10004510_pt1 | contig 12054 bp, 11 predicted proteins | sample CroRivburrow1_MG_FD_204927 | JGI IMG/M metagenome (GOLD analysis project Ga0316187, IMG submission 204927) | Coastal sediment microbial communities from Maine, United States - Cross River worm burrow 1 | ecosystem: Environmental > Aquatic > Marine > Coastal > Sediment | place: USA: Maine...
CGCGAGCAGGGCAATGCCACCTGTTTTTGGCACTGGATTTTCATGGAGTGAACGTTCGTTGGGGCTGTCAAACAGCTTCAAGGGGCTCTTAGCAGCGATAAACCAGCCAATCAGAATATACGATAAAAGAAACACCGCAATCAATGAGAGCATCACCTGTTCACTCGCAAATAGCTGATGATTTCTGGAAGACTTTTTCGTAAATTATAAACTGGTTCAAAACCCAGATCATTACAAATATTCTTTGAACTGTAATGCGCATTTCCGGTCAATTTTTCCAGCGCGTCGGAATCAAAGAGAAACCTGCGGCCTCGAAGTGAGCCTATAACATCGCCAACCTTCCCCATCAGCCTCAGCACAAGAAATGGAACGTGCCATGCCGGAATCGGTCTGTTCAACGCCTCACATATCCACTCGTACATTTGACGGGTAGAATAACTTTCTCCATCAGTCACAATATAGGTTTTCCCGGCAGACTTCTCATGTTCAGCAGCGAGAACGGCGGCCTGAACCAGGTCCTCAACATGAACCATCGACCGTCTGTTATTTATCTCCGGCAAGGGAGGAAACCTTCCATCATCAATAGCCTGAATCATTCTAGGCAGATTTCCCTTGTCTGTATTTCCATAAACCATGGAGGGTCTGATCACAACTGGATGCGGCACATACCCCCCCTCCAGAACCAGCTTTTCCGAGGCATGTTTTGACTGACCGTAGGGGGTATCAGCTTCAACAGACACCGATTCATCCATCATTCCATCTATTGCCCCTGAAGACTTTACACTACTAAAGTAGACAAATGTTTTAACGCCAGAACTTTTACTCGCTTCCAGTAACCGCTGTGTCCCATAAGTATTGATCTGGAAGTACTCACCCCCATCCTGATATGCTTCCGTCAACGCATGTGCCTTGCCTGCAAGATGAAAAACCATGTCGACATCTCTCATCATATTGGCAGGCAGGTCAGAAACAAGATCAGCTACAACGGCATCATGCCAGGGGCCATTGCCCATGCGGCGCAACATCGCACGAACCCGATAGCCCTTAGCCTGTAAAAGCTGACAAAGCCTATGCCCAATGAAACCTGATGCACCTGTAACCAGCACTAAATTATCAGTCACGATTAACCTCAACGTAGTGCGAAGAGCTTCTCAAAAATGGCTTTTCAATATAATGCCAAAACAAATATGCACATGCCAACACAAGAAATGCTGCAAATGACAGAGCCATCATTGGGCTCGATTCAAACATGCCTTCTGCAATGAGAACCTGTAATATTGGAAAATGAACAATGTAAATTCCATAGGAGAAATCCCCGTATTTCCCAAAATTCCCAAGCCAGGGGAAAACACATGCAAAATAAATCACTATAATTGCGAGTGCTATTGGCTCAAGCCATAAAACAGGCACAAGATGTCGAATCACCATAATTAAAACAGCTAATGTTAATAGCCATAACCAATGCTGTTTAAACAGATCCAGATAGTAATAGAGAACTGCGCCTGCAATAAAAAACATCAACTGTCCTGGAAATTGGCGTTGCAACTCCAAATAAATGCCGGATCCTGTACGAATACCCCAAACCTCAATAAGTACAACATATGCAAGAGAGGCAATGTACAACGCCAGTAACATCTGCCAACGGCCCCATTTACGCATAGACCACACCAAGACAGGCACACTCAAATAAAACATCACCTCAATTTTTAATGTCCAGAGTGCGCCATCCACAGCGTGTATGATGTTTCCAGAAAAAACACCCGGTAATTCCGGATGCAAAAAGTTCAGAAACAGCAAGTTGGCCAGCAGATATTTTAACCAATCAATAGAAAAATAATCGCTAACAGATACAGAGGAGATAAAAACACCTAACAAAGCACACAACACAACAATAGAAAAGTAAGCGGGATATATACGATGAATTCTCTTAGATGTGTAACTTTTGAGGCTTCGGGAGTTTTCATAACTCATAAAAATAAGAAACCCGCTAACAACAAAAAAAGATTTCACAGCAATCTCTGAGGATAGAAATATGCTAAATGGAGCAAGCAGATCATTCTCAGACAATACATAGGCATGAACAAAAAACACAATCACGGCAAACAGGACGCGCAATAGATCAAAATTATTATCGCGCAAACTATTTGATGGGCTCACCCAAGACTCCTGATCCAAAAAGATCTGGGCTCGACAACTTCCGATTCCTTATTCGTTAACATCGGAAATGCTTCTGTCATCTCTTTTCTATGGTCATACCAAAGATAATTAAGTGCTAAAATAATTTCATATCTTTGACTGCAGGATAGGAACCCTTCAAGAAGATACTGCTCATTCCAAAGCTTCAATTCATTCAGAAGCCATTGATTCAGATAGTCACGTGGCGTAAAAATATCATGGATATGTACAAGGACACCGCGTTTTAGAATGGGCAATATCTCAAGATATTCACACAAAACATCACTTTGGGGACGAATCATATGTGATGAATCGATAAACAGAATATCATCCTCTTCCAACTCAAGAAACAGCTGCTGGTCCATCGCTTCGACCTTCTGACGAATAACCTCGATCTCGGAAATGTTTTCAAGCCATTTCATCTCATAAGGCTCAATACAGATATGCCGACATTGGTACGCAGAATCCTCGGATTGATTTTGCTTAATGGCTGCACGCGCCATAACAGTGGAAAAACCGCTGCCTATCTCAATAACCCTGCTTGGCTTACACAAGCGTATGAGGCTATAAAGGCATTCTGCATCACCCTCTGAAAAATTGGGGTTATCATAATAAAAAGAGGTGTTGTCTGTTTTTGAACGAGGTATTTTTTTCAACTCATCGCCATATTTGAACTGCGAAAGCCAGTTAAGCTGCCCCTCCTCATTCATATCAATCCCCGGAAGGTTACGCTCATCACGTAACGAATGGTGAAGGTGAGAACGATAATTAAACAACGGTTCGTAGTAATGGTCACGGATTGGATATATACCAATACGTTCAAAAACCGTCCTGCAAACAGGCAAGCGCCAGATTCCTAAACGGCGCACAAATTTCATCAATAGCGAAGCTACCAGTATTAATGGTGATAGCAGCAGATCCAGCACAAATGCAATTTTGTCGACTATCCCTCGTAAGAACATATCTACCCCTTAATACTATTTATACGCATGCGCAGTTTTCTATAAACAGGCGAAAAAAAGAATCGCAACATACTCGACAAATGCCATTTCAAATATCGCAAATTACGATGACTCACCCGTTGAGCCTCATGCACAACCGTCGAATTGCGACAAACCACCACTTGATATCCCTCAAGCCTCAATCTCGCACAGATATCGACATCCTCGTAATACAAAAAATAACATGCATCAAATCCGCCAATTTTAGAAAACAGTTCATGCCTGAACAGCATAAACATTCCTGCCACCCAGTCTGGAGATGCAAAGACCCCAGAATCTGGAATATGCGTAGCTGATGCCCGGCCAAACACCTTTCCCAATATTTCCAGCGGAGAAGGAAAACTGCGCATACTATCTTCTGGCTCACCCGCAGAATTTACTACCAGTGGTGCTGCAAGGCCTACAGTTTGATCATTCAATGTGTTGACCAGATGAGTAAAGGGATTATTCGTAAAGCGAACATCCGGGTTCAGTACACAAAAATACTTTCCATTCGCTGATCCCGATGCCTGATTATGATTGGAAGCAAACCCCAAAGGCGATGAATTCTTCAAAACCTTGATAGGGAAATCATATGTTTCCAGTTCAAACGGCAGTGTCTCCGGAAGATTAAGCGTTAATATCACTTCAATCGAAGAGGTGTCACAAAATTTTGATATATCAGAGAGGAGATTGAAAACCAATCCTGCCTGTAGGTGGCTGACAACAGAAATGGAAATATCTACTGCTCTTGCACTGGCTATCTTATCCATCGTAAATAACCCCAATAGATCAGTAGTCTTCGCACATATTTAAGCGAAGAGTAAATCCCCATGATTCCCAATTGATAACCATTAATACAGCCTGCGTAATAAAGACGTCGATAATTTCCCAGATCACCTCGCTCCATAGACCAGGTCTGCGCACTCAATCCCATTACGCCATATGGTCTTTTATAAATCGCAGCCAGTTCTTCGGGAAGCTTTACTACAGCTGCCCCGCTACAAATAATTTTCATCCATAACATATGATCTTCCATGTAACGCTGGTTTTCAGAGAAGCGTTGCTCAATATCACTGCGAATCATGACAGAAGGCGTTACAAACCTGTTCGATAACAGCAACGTCCATTTATGAATCCTCACCGCTTCAGCTCGAGATAATTCCCAATCTGGAATAGCACTCTCTTCATGAAGTAACTGATGCCCATGGCCACACAGCGCAACCTCTGGGTGAGTAGACATATAGGCGTATTGAATCTCAATCTTCTCTGGATGCCATGCGTCATCTGAATCCAGAAAAGCAATATAGGGCTGTCTTACAACCTCCCAGCCTGCATTACGTGCATTCGCCGCTCCCTGATTCCGGTCTAGCGTCAGCACTTTCACCCAGCCCGGATATCTCTGCACAAGTTGCTGTAAAACCTCTGCACTGCCATCACAGCTTGCATCATCAACAAGAATAACCTCAGCAGGCTTTTGAGTCTGTTTGGTAATTGATGTAACAGCACGAACGATCGTTTTAGAACAGCGAAAACAGGGAATCACCACACTTACTGGAGCGATCACATTTAATTCTGTTATATAGGTATCCCTATGGTCATTCATTTTCTAGCTGCCGTCTCGTTCATGATGTCAGACATTGAATTATAATACTTAAGGTAATCTTCGCTTTCCAAGAAGGCTCGCCCAGCTTCTCGAATATTATTAATTTGATTTTTTGGCATACTATTTAATTTAATCCACATCTCTTCCCAAGAAGTGAACTCTCGGCAGTCGATATAAGCTTCAGATGGGATTAATGATATAATATCCGGCGCTCCCAAATAAAGAGGAACAGTACCTGTATAGAAACAATCAAATATTTTCTCGGTCAGATAGCCCGTCATAACTGTATTTTCAAAACATAAACAGAATCGATAACGGCTTAATGTCTCATATTTTGATTCACATCTTCCTCGATGGATTGACATCAACACACTACGATTTTGCCAATAAGGCAGCCATAAAGAGCTTCGAGTCCACCATCTGTCCCACCCTGCACCGTACAAATCAACCACATTCAGATTAGCCAGTGCAGCCATTGCCTCAATACGTTTGCTATATAACTCTCCAGCATAACTTTGTGGCTTATGGTTTCCGCATATCACCACCACCCTGTTTGCACGATCACTGATTTTCCAATATCGACTGAGCACACTTCTATATGGTTGTGGTACATATAATTTTCTTAATTTGGTCTGATCGACGCCTTGTAGCAAATAACCATCTCCAATTGTATTATGAACATACACACGCTCAAAACAGCTGGTTAGGCTGGGTAGTACTTTGTATAGTTGAGGAGCAATAACAGGCGGCTCCATGATCAAAAAACCTTTTAAGGCCATATCCTTTCTCGCCTTCAATTGTTCGTAGTCCCTCAACATTCCTAATGAGTAGTAATGATTTACATCTGCGACCAGTTCACCCTGAAATAATAAGTCCGCAGTATTAATAGCGAATCCTTGAGCCTCCATATTTATCCGTAAGCGATGAAATGACTCTAACTGCCCATCGCGATTCAAAACCTGGTCATTCAGATCAAACAACCCGTTCCCATTAAACACCTCATAGGATGGGTCAATAAAAACTGCAGGTAATTTTGAATTCATATAAACACTCATATCCAAGAAACTTTTCTCATTGATTTAATAACTTTTTTGCCTGTTTTCAAAAGGCCACATAGGATAAACATCCGTAACAATAAGCCGCCTAGTAACGTAACAAATCCTCGGCGGTTAACTACTCCCGCAAATATTGAGTCCCAACAAAATAGCCCCTCTAATAAACCCTTGGCTTCAGAAACTCTTCCCAACATAAACAGATTAAGAGCTCGTGCCACTCGTTCATGACGCTCCAGCCAGCCATAATGCCTGAGATCATTCTTTGTTATGAAATTAATGACTTCAGGTTTGGCTAAATAGTGTTCAAGCACCAAAAAGAAATCTGCGCGCTCAATTCGATTTCGGTTCGTATATGAGAACTGAGCATCACTGATTCTGTAACTCATTAACTGCTCGGCCAAGACTGCGATTTCTTTTACACGGGTGAGTTTGAGCCACATATCAACGTCAGAGGAAGACTTGAACAAACTGCTGCCCCACTCCCTAATTTCATCGCTGTATATTTCGCTACGAACCATCACACTAGGACAAACAAGGAAATTGTAGTGAAGCAGCATAGCTTGCAAAAGATCCCGAAAACCAAAACGAGCAACACCATCTTTACTTCCCGGAGCATGGCCAATAACACCAAACCTCGAACCTTTATCATCTATTGTAACCGCCTCAGAAAACACCGCTCCGACATCAGGATTGGACTCCAGAAATGCTACCTGTTTCTCCACCATATTCGGTTCATAAACATCATCTGCATGAAATATTGCGGTGTATTTTCCAGTTGCCAGTTGAATGCATTTCGTGAAATTCTCCTCAGCACCAATATTTCTTTCTTGCCGATGAATGGTTATGCGTGAGTCAATAATTGATTCGATGACTTTTAATGTATCATCAGTGGATGCGTTATCTGAAATATGTACAACCAGATTTTTATGCGTTTGAGCAAGGATTGACAGCAATGTTTCACGCACCGTACTGGCCGTGTTGTAGGTTGGAACACAGATACAAACCAATGGTGGCTTAGCTGGCTTACGATTACTGCCATCAAATACACTCAATTATTTACTCCTAAAATATATTGAAAAATAACTGGTTAAGTAACTCTAACAATCCATCCAAATCAAAACTACGATTGAATGTTAAATGAACGTCTACTTAGATGATTCCTCATGAATACGATGACCATACAATAAAGGTCTTAACAAAACGTATTGAAAAGAAAGGAATGCGCATCCCAGAATGCTCAAACGTATCATGGTCGCAAGCAAGCCTGCGTTTTCGCTCGTTTGCCAGTGTACGATTTCAGCCAACATCAAAAGTCCACATCCCATTATTAATCCCATTGCAAATGTTTTATGAGGAAGTTTCACTTCGAACTCATTTCGTGTGGACACAATGGTCAAGATGAAACTTGTTGTCGAAGAGAGCACTAGAGCGATACCTACTCCAGTTGAACCAAGAACTGGCATTAACCACCAAATCAAAAAAATTGCTAACGGCGCCCCGATCAAGCCTGGAAGAAGAAGAAGACTGGTCTTCATTCTTGCATGCGCAACCATTCCATATACACCAGAGGCAACCCTGGCTAATTCAGCAATAGCTCCCCACACAATAAACTGAGATGAGGATTGAAATTCAGGCCCCAACATAACACGAGTGAACTCAGGGGCTGCTGCAATAACCAGAAGGCCGATCAGGATCAGTGAGGGAAAAATCGCTCCGGCATATTCACTCCAGGCACCGCCCTGTTCATTCACATCACCATTTGATATTTTTTTATAGAACATGGGCTGAAAATATGTTGCGAATACAGATTCAAACGCAGAAATGATGCCTGCGCTAATTCCATACCCGGCCGCAAATAGTCCAAGCTCCGTCAAACCAAGAGTTGACTCCATCATAAACCGGTAGCCTTGGGACTGAATCCAGCCTAAACCTACAGCAATGGAGATTGGCCATGCAAAACCGAAGAGCACCTCAACATGTGCTTTCGTTTGTTTCTGAGGAGAGTCCTTCACAGTTAACTTCCCAAAAAACACCTTCCAGCCCACTACTGCAGCAACCAATTGTCCGATCAGCAACCCGCAAATCCAAGGCTCCGCACTGGCTGTAAATTCATTAACTAGAAGCACTGCTGCCGCCAAACCTATTGCAGCTGTCGCCAAGGTAAGAGCAATGAACCAGCCTCTATGGCCTAACATATTTAACCCTGGAATAACGACTTGATTTACTGTTGAAAAGAGTAGTGAGCCTCCCACCAGTAACACCAGCCAATCTTTTGATGTATGAATGCCGATCCAACCCGCATCAGCAACCAAACTTGATGACACCACCGCAATTCCACAAACGACAAGGAGATATAGCCAAAAATAACTGTAGTAACGCTGAACTTTTCCCGTCACATTCCATGCATGGAGTCGACGATTCATGAACATTCCTACTGGGTTGAGTAACAACATGGCATAAAAGGCGACAATTGATGAAACCAAAAATACTCTTGCCATTTCTGCTGGAGACAACAAAGTGGTTGCAACCTTTAGGGTCGCAAACAACAAGAAAAATTGTGCACTTCGACCAAGTGCGATCAGAAGCATGAAAACCTCGACAGGACATGAACGTAACGCCAAATCATAAGAAGGTTTGCCACATCACCATCGAACTATTCTTTTAATAAACGATTTTAGCCTGCGCCCGGTGACGCGTGAAAATATATACAACTCCGTACGCATGACATCAGAAACAGTTACAAATTTTTCACTTTTTCTTGCGTACCAATCATTGCAACCCGTTTTTTTAAATCTCGTGTATCCGACAGACTTCATGAGTTTTTTCACTTTAGTGTCGGCACCAATTGAGTTGTCTTCAATTATCACTATCTTGGGCCTTATTCTATCAAAAGACATCCCTGAAAGAACAGACATCTCATGGCCCTCTACATCAATTGTTAAAAAATCAATCTCTGTCATTCCATACTCGAGCAAAATATCATCTAAGCGAGCTGTTTTCACAGTGATTTTTTTTATATCATCATCACTCAGACTTTTAATCCGATCGAAATGTTCATCATCCTTTTGAATCGTTGAAAGAGTTTCCACACCTGAAGCAACGTAAAACTCAACCTCTCCAGCTTTATCGCTTGCCGCAATTTCTACAACTTCACAATTTCTTACACTCTTAATTTTTTGGCAAAAATCTGGCATCGGCTCAACAATCAGGCAACGCCATCCAAGCTTTTCGAAAAAGTATGTATTACTACCGGTTACCCCATCAAATCCTCCGACCTCAACACAAGTCCCCTCTTTAGTGTCGAAAATCTCATTGAGGATTTTATCTTCCCCAAATTGTGCGTAAAAAAGTTCAGTTGCCATTATTGTCCTTAGTTAATAATTATATAATTTCTCTGCCATCGAAACGACAGGAGTTTATTGTTTGGACTAAAGCTAAAATGCAATCAATAGCCACAATGTGCAGAGTGGGGGCATGCAGACCGATCATTAATAAACGCTCATCAGGCCTGACAGCTATAACATCGCCTCCATTTCTTCCAGAAGTCCCTCCAAAGAAGTTAAAGAAGGTTTGTACCCAAAATCAGCGGCGCGAGTATTCAGTGAGTAATAGTAGGGCTTACCCCCCGTAGCATTAATGCTCGAAGTCGCTTTAGTGACTTCATACCGTAACCCAAATTTCTCCTTCATGGCAGCCAACAGATTCGGCTTATCAACAGGAGCCAGGCTATAACAATCAACAGCCGTATTAGTAGCAGGTGCGGAAAGAAGCGAGCTAACCAGGTTATAGAAATCAGATGGGTGCAAATAGTCTCGCACAATATAATCGGGGGAAGTCTCCAACACCTTATCATCACGCACTGCTCGCAGAATATCGGTAATCAGAAAGCGTGCGGAAACATCCTGGGTCCGACTGAAATAATTAAACACCCTTATATCAACGATAGGAAGTTCAGAATATGCACGGTGCCTGCATTCCGCATGCAGCTTAGCTACGCCATACCATTCTTGTGGCGCCAGATTATTTATTGTCACCGTTGTTGGCGTATCTCGTGTGGCTGGCTCGTTGAAACTAGAGCCGTATGCCGCACCACTGCTTAAAAACAAGTACCGACAAGTCGGGTGTGTCTGAAGATAATCCAGCACCATCTCATCAAAACGCAGGGTGATATCAAAAATCGAACTCCCCATCGCCACTGCTTGTGCCGGATCTCCAACACCGACAAAGTTAATGACAGCATCGAATTCCTGTGAAGCGAACCCAGCAAAATCATCAACAGGATAGCGCCCATGCAACCCTGTAAATTCTAACCATTTTATAACCGCATCTGGACGGCGAGCAAACAGGTGCAGATGTTCTTCCTTCGTCGCTGAAAAGGAAAAAATAAAATCTCTGGCAATCTGACTGGTCGCTCCAAAAATCGCTATTCTCATTGCGTTGGTACATCGGTTGATCGTTCAACCTGAGGAAGCTGCTCATCCAGTTTTGATCCAAAAGCTAGGCGAGGCCGACATTCCGTTGCACCATCCATCATCAATTCAATGAGAAGCGGCCCTTTATGCTCAGCAACTAAACTCAAAACTTGACCCATCTCCGTTGCATCAACAGCGCGATGGGCTTCAATACCATAGGCCTTTGCAACATCAATAAAAGAGGGACTGCTATAACCTTTTTGAGTCGATTGATCCCGGCCATCAAAGTACATATCCTGAAAATTCTTAACCATGCCCAATACTGAATTATTCATCACGATAATGGTCAAATCCAAATCCAAACGATTTAGAGTGTCCAACTCCTGAATGTTAACTTGAAGGCTTCCATCCCCAGTAATCACGACAACTCTGTTCTGAGACTGAATAGAGACCCCTAATGCAGTCGGTAAGGCAAATCCCATAGCTCCCATGCCTCCACTGTAGTGAACAGCCTGATTTGAAGACAGACGCAAGCTTTGTGCTGCCCACATCTGATGATTCCCCACATCACAAACATAATCTACAGACTCGTTTTCCATACATTGATTCAGCATATTAAAAACTTCGCTAGGGCTAATCTTCCAATCCGAATATTCATTAAACTGTGTCTCATCGCGATATTTTACCAAGTCCATCAACCAGCTCTCACTCACGTTTGGAAACATCGTAAGTTCTGGAGAAAATGATTTGAAGAAACTTTCAGAAGTGGCACAAATATTTAAATCTGCTCGAACCCGGTTGTTTAACTGGGTCGGGTCAATATCAATCTGGACAATGCGAGCATTACGGGCAAAGTCATCAACATCAGCACCTGTCTGTCGAACATCAAGTCGTGCCCCCACCACAACAAGCAAATCACAATTCTGCACGGCCCAATTAGCTACACGGTTACCATAACTGCCAATCATATTAAAATAACTACTACCCACTGTTACTTGCTCATGCCCCATAAGCGTTGACACATAGGGTATGCCCAACTTATCAATTTGCAGCAACCATTCATCCATCGAATCAGCCCAACGGGCCCCTCCTCCGATGCAGATCAATGGACGCTGTGCATTCTTACAGATAGCCTTTAAATTTATCAGATCATTAGTAGCGATTTCAGGTCCTGAATGAATTTCTAGCGGGATATTCAACCACTCTTCAACCAAGGCATTCGGAATATCCGCGCGCTGAACATCATTGGGAATATCTAATAACACAGGACCTTGCCGGCCACTCATCGACAGTGATAAAGCCTTGTGTAGTTCTGGTAAAAGATCTTCAGGCCTATCTACTCTAACTGCATGTTTGGTTAGTGAACGTGTCACCTCAACTATATCCAGCTCCTGAAAACCCTGCTGTCTAACGCCACTACTATCTTTAAGCTCAACAGTATTAACTTGTCCCGTGATAAACAAACAGGGCACAGAATCGAACCAGCAACTTCCTATACCAGTAACCAAATTAGTAGCCCCAGGTCCACTGGTTCCCATGGCCACCGCTATCGACTTACCTTTGCTATGCCTTGCCACCCCTTCTGCAGCGAAAGCCGCTGATTGCTCATGATGCATCGAAATAATATTGAACTGTCCTGATTCAGCAAAACTATCAAGAGTATGAACGATCATTCCACCCACAAGTTCAAAACAAGTTTGAATCCCGTTAGAGATTAAGAACTTGGTAATTGCGTCAGAGGCCTTCAATGATTACTTACCATCTAGTTTTCTTTCACTGAGTTGAATAAATGCTTTGAATTTTTCTACTACAAAACGAAGCATAGT
>Ga0316187_10004511_pt1 | contig 12053 bp, 12 predicted proteins | sample CroRivburrow1_MG_FD_204927 | JGI IMG/M metagenome (GOLD analysis project Ga0316187, IMG submission 204927) | Coastal sediment microbial communities from Maine, United States - Cross River worm burrow 1 | ecosystem: Environmental > Aquatic > Marine > Coastal > Sediment | place: USA: Maine...
GCGTACATCGTCGATGGTCAATCGCTCCAGATCCTGCATCCAGCCGATCACCGGGTTGCGGTAGGGGTGCAACCTGAGGGCGGCGGCCGCCAGTTCCTCAAACATGCGATTGTTGGGATCGTCTTCGTAGCGCAGGCGGCGCTCTTCCTTAATCACCTCGATTTCCTTGGCGAACTCTTCCGCCGAAAGCCTGAGGTTAGCAAAGCGCTCGGCCTCGAGCTCAAGCACCTCGCCCACGCTATCGGCCGGTATGATCTCGAAATAGGCGGTAAAATCGGTGGCGGTAAATGCGTTATCCTTGCCGCCGATGGCGGCGATGCGCTTGGAAAACTCGCCCGGCCCCAGCTTTTTGGAGCCCTTGAACATCATGTGTTCGAATACATGCGCCAGGCCCGTTTTTCCGGGCAGTTCGTCGCGGCCGCCGACTTCGAGCCAGGTTTCAATGATGGCCACGGGAGCGGAATGATCTTCCTCGACGATCAGGCGCACGCCATTATCGAAGCTGGCGCGCTGCAACTCGGCGGCCTGAGCGTAAATTGGCAGAAAAGACAGGCTAAAAAGCAGAAATCGCAATAACATGACGCGAATATAAGCATTGCCTCTGCGACTGCAAGGTCAAAGCGGCCACAAAGCTGGAAGGGATATGCTTGATGCGGAACTATAATAGCATGACGGATAAGCGCGTCGTTTCCTGGGCTCTGTACGATTGGGCCAATTCGGCCTTTGCCACCACCGTCATGGCCGGTTTTTTTCCGCTGTTCTTCAAACAGTATTGGAGCAGTGGCGCAGATGCCACGGTTAGCACCTTCCAGCTTGGCGTAGCCAATTCACTGGCCAGTATCATCGTCGCCGCCATGGCGCCGGTATTGGGCGCGATTGCCGACAGGGGCGGTGCCAAGAAGCGCTTTCTACTCTTTTTCGCCGTGATGGGCATGGTGATGACGGGGGGGCTGCACTTCGTCGCCCAGGGTGAATGGCAATTCGCCGTCGTCCTGTATGTGGCGGCTTTCATCGGCTTTGCTGGTGGCAATATCTTTTATGATGCGCTGATACTGGATGTCAGTCCGCTCCACAGACTGGACATGGTTTCCGCCCTGGGCTTCTCCCTTGGCTACCTTGGCGGCGGCATTCTGTTTGCCATCAACGTCGCCATGAGCCTGTGGCCGGAGTCCTTTGGCTTTGCCGATCAGGCCGAGGCTGTGCGCGCATCATTTATATCCGTGGCCATATGGTGGGCGATATTCTCCATTCCCGTATTTCTATTTGTGCGGGAAGCCCCACCGAAAAACAAGGCGCTTGGTCGAAATGCCGTGTCTGCCGGATTTCGCCAACTGCGCGACACATTTCGCGACATACGCCGGCTCAAGGTGGTGTTTCTGTTTCTCATCGCCTACTGGCTGTATATCGACGGCGTGGACACCGTTATCCGCATGGCGGTGGACTATGGCATGTCGCTGGGACTGGCCACGGGCGATTTGATCACCGCGCTGCTCATCACCCAGTTCGTCGGCTTTCCTGCCGCCCTGGCCTTCGGCCGCATGGGCGAGCGCCTGGGCGTGAAGGCTTCCCTGCTGGCTGCCATCGGCGTTTATATCGGCGTGTGCCTGGCCGCCTTCTTCATGCGCGATGAGTCCGATTTCTACATGCTGGCTATCGCCATTGGCCTGGTGCAGGGCGGGGTGCAGTCGCTAAGCCGCTCACTCTATGCACGCATCATCCCGGTCGACAAGGCGGCGGAGTTTTTTGGTTTTTACAATATGCTAGGAAAATTCGCCGCCATCCTCGGCCCCGTGCTGATGGGCGTTGTGGGCTTCATCAGCGGCAACCCACGCCTTGGCATTCTGGCGGTTATTCCATTGTTCATGCTGGGCGGCATCATGCTGTATTTTGTTAATCTGGAGGAAGGCCGGCGCATGGCTCAAAATGGGCGCGGTTCTTTTTAACTGGAGCAAATAGTCGAGCTTCTCCATCGAAAGAAACTCGCCGGAAAAAAATTGGCTGCGAGCCATGGGCGTGTTTGTCTAACCCATCTGTGAAACCCGCGGCCGGCGCGTAAGTTCTATATGCTTTGATCCGATTGACGGACCGCAAGAGCACTACATCGGGAAGCGCACCGCCCGGCACTGCTCGCTCCACGGACAGTTGTCATACATACACGCGCTGCACCACGAAGCGCCAAAGCATGGATCACGGCCCTGCTGCATCTGGATTTTCTGAATGCAATCCATTCGGTCTGGTTCATCACCCTGGCGTAAGTCATAAGCTTGCTGTGGTAAGGCCATGATTTCCCCCTTTGTAACGTGGCATATTGTTAACGCAATTAAGATGCCAATTATTCAACTATTTGGCGGCACGTTCTGGAGCCAGAAGGCAGCTGTATTTTTGCACTAGGGCGCGGTTGCTTCGCGTCAGTATTGTGACGCCCGTCACGCCTATCGGCTCAAAATTGACGCACGTCTTTTTGCGCTGCCGCGCAGCTCTATACGCCTTGTGTCATCAGAAAAGCTCAACCATAGTCATAAAGTACGAGATAAGAGGAGGTTGCATGGGAGACAAAACACAAGTTTATGAAGGCAAAAACATTACGGTTTATTTTGAGGGCAAGCGCTGCATTCACTCGGGCAAATGCGTGCATGGACTGCCCGGTGTGTTCAGGGCCAATGTCGAGGGCCCCTGGATCGATCCCGATGCAATCGATGCCGGCGAGCTTGCGGCATTGATCAACACCTGCCCTTCCGGGGCGCTACGCTACGAAAGGACGGATGGCGGCGCAGCCGAGGCGACCCCTGATATCAATACCATCGCCATGGAGGCCGATGGACCGTTGCAAGTGCATGCCTATTATTCAATCAATGGCGAAAAGGGAGCAGCGTTCCGGGCCAGCCTGTGCCGATGCGGCGCATCCGGAAACAAGCCTTATTGCGACAACGCGCACAAAGCGGCGGGCTTTAGTGATTCCGGCATTGCAAATCCCGGAAATGTAGACGCAATAAACACCGATGGGCCGCTGAATATCGTTACCGCGCCCGATGGTCCGCTGCTAATCGAAGACTGCTGCGAAATACGCAACGCCGATGGCGCGCCCATCAGCCGCGGTGAGAAGACAGCGCTGTGCCGCTGTGGCGCTTCGAAAAACAAGCCCTTCTGTGACGGCAGCCACGCCATCATCGGGTTTAAGTCATAGTTAAACGCCGCGAACCGAAGGAGCATGCAAGTTCCACAAGGCCGCGACTATGGCCATGCGGGATGGAGAGCCAGCCCGACCGAGAAAATTCAGCCTCTTTTAAGAAAGGCTGGAATAATGGCGCATCTTCTGGGCCAGTCATGGATAGAGAAGAGGCTGGCGGCATGGACCGAAGTTCATAACCCAAGGGAATTGGAGGAAACACATGATGAAACGTTTAATGATCGCGATCCTATTTGGCTTGCTACCTGCCACTTCGGCCTGGGCCGAAGAGAAAGCATCTTCAGGATTCTATTTCAGCCTTGCCGGCGGATCATTCCTTACCGAGGCCAGCGCACCACTCCCTGGCCAGAGGGAGGATCGATCGACTGGCGGCTTTGCCGAACTGGGCCTTGATATTGCGCCTTTTATCGGCGCCAATGTGCGCGTCGGAGCGCTGGATACGGCAGACCTGTTCAATAATACCGCCACGTTCAACACCGATATCTTCATATCCTATTTCGCCAAACCACAGATCCCGGTCGGTGACCGGTTCCGCATATACGGCCTGGTCGGATTCACCCATCTCAACTCCACGGTCAATGGCAGTATTGTCAGCAATGGCTGGCGTAATGATTTCAGCTACGGCGGCGGTCTGGAGGCGGCGATTACGGATAGCATCTGGATAGGCGGCGACTGGGTGCAGTATCTCGATGACGAAGAGATCAATCCCGGCATTTTTACAAGCATGAATGGGGTTTCGGGGCGGTTGATTTTCCATTATTAGCCTGAAAACATGAAGCTGATGAGTCGGGTGATCTTTCGGCGTGCTCTTCTACTGGGGAGTGCGGCCCTGCTGCTGTATTCATGCGCAGGAAAACTTTCACCAGCCGAGCAGGCCAGTGTTCATCACGTGGTTTTGGCCTGGCTCGCAGAGCCCGGCGATGCCGGAGCACGGCAAAAAATCATCGCTATCTCAAAATCATTTGCAGCAATTCCCGGTGTCATGCACGTGCATGCGGGACATGTTATGGCTAGCGAACGTGATATTGTGGATGACAGTTTCGATATCGGCATCATCGTCACCTTTCCTGACCGTGCAGCCATGGAATCCTATCTCACGCACCCCACTCACACGCATGCGGTGCGGGAGATCATCAACCCCCTGGTGCGAAAAATCGTCGTCTACGATTTCAGTGAATAAAAAAAGCCCCCGAGGATTCGGGGGCTTTCCAAAGGGGATGATATGCTAATTCATCCCAGTAGCCCGGATGCATGGGAGGAGGGAGGAGGAACATCATCCGGGCATTCGGTCAAGGTCAGGCTCTTACATATACTGCCTGTGCCCTTTCTTATGACGGTGTTTTTTGGCTTTGTAATCCTGCATCTTTTCGCGCTGTTCCTCGGTTAGAATCGGATGTACCCCGGCCATGGTTCTGGCCCTTAGCTGAATCAGGTTGGTCATCGCCTTGCCCTGCTCTCCCGCCAGTCGGGCCACTTCGGCTTCATAATTCCCCTGCTCTGGATTTAACTGGTGCAGCATTTTATGGCTATCGCGCATTTGCGTGCGAAGGACCGCCATCTCCGCCTGGCTGCCCTTCAGAACAACCTCGACCTCGGACCTCTGGGTATCACTCAAATCCAGATGGCGACTCATCCTGTCCAAATGCTTCTCCAGTCTTTCCTCTGGGCCGGCTCGCTCGCCGCAATCATGCGGTCCTGCCAAGGCAACGGCGGCCATACCAAGGGCGGCAGCCATCGCAGTCGCAAGGAATGTGTTTCTGATCAATGGTTTCATCCTTTCACCTCTCTGTTCAGGATTCACATGGCTTCCCAGCCACACGCCGAAACTTTAGGCCTATGTTTATGGAAAGTGGTAAAAGACATCGAAAAGATCGTGAAAAAAATTGTAAAGATCATGTAAAACCCCCACATGTGGGATGCCATGGCACAACACGCTATGGCACCATGATGCCTATGCGGATTCTGTTGATCGATGACGACGTAGAGCTTTGCCATTTGCTGGCCGAGTTTCTTTCTGGTGAAGGTTTCCAGATCGAGAGCGCTCATGATGGGAGAGCCGGGCTGGAGAAGGCAAGCACCCCCGGCTTTGATGCCATCGTGCTCGATGTGATGTTGCCGGAAATCAATGGCATGGATGTATTGCGCCTTATCCGTCAACAGTCTGATACACCGATCATCATGCTTACCGCCAGAGGCGAAGAGATGGACCGCATCATCGGCCTGGAGATTGGCGCGGACGATTATCTCCCCAAGCCCTGCAATCCGCGTGAACTGGTGGCTCGCATCCGCGCGGTTCTGCGCCGTACATCCAGCCGCGCGGTTTCGTCAACCGGCGGCGATATCATCAACATCGATCAGATCGAATGCAGGCTGAAATCGAGAGAAGTGCTCGAAAACGGCAAGCCAGTTGAGTTGACAGCAAAGGAGTTTGATATTCTGGCTGCGCTGATGAAATCCGCCGGTGAGGTGGTAAGCAAGGCGTCGCTGAGTGAACAGGGACTAGGCAAGCGGCTGGGCCCTTATGACCGCAGCCTGGACGTGCATATCGGCCATATACGGAAAAAACTTTCGCCGCTGAGCAATGGCATTTCACGCATCAGAACGGTCCGCGGTGTCGGTTACATGTTCGTGCGCGGCGAGTAGCGCCTGATGAACAAGCTGTTCTGGAAATTGTTTCTATGGTTCTGGCTGGCCCTGGCCCTGATGGCTGGCGCTACTACCTGGCTGACGCAACAATGGCTAGCCGAGGAGCGGATTATTTCTGAACGGGCCGCAGTCATGCAAAGCCAGGCAGGCACGGCAGTGGCACTCTATGAGCAATTCGGTGCGGATGGACTGCGTCACTGGTTGCAGGAGTTGGTGCGCACCGATCACATCCGAGGAATTCTTATCGACCAGGATGGCTTCAACGTACTGAATGAATACATCCCACCTCCCATGCAAAAACTTACATCCGAGCTTGGCAGTTCAAATGGCGCCGTCACCATGTCGCGCTGGCCTCGCGTGCAGACCGGTGTGAAGCTGGCATCCCCCCTGGGCGTCACCTATTACTGGGTGGCGGCCACGCGAATACCGAGACATGCCATGCATGACAGCACAAAAGGCATGCGCTGGGCGCGCATGATTGCTGTCATCGTCATCGCCATCCTGATGTGCTGGCTTCTTTCGCGCTATCTGACCAAACCGATCCGCCAGCTGCAGCACGCGGCCGCCAAACTTGGAAGGGGCGATCTTGCCACGCGTACGCTGCCGGCCATGGGTACGCGCCACGATGAAATTGGCGACCTCGGACAATCTTTTGACGACATGGCGGCGAAACTGGAAGCACTGATGCAAGGCCAGAAACAACTGTTGCGCGACATCTCGCATGAACTGCGTTCGCCCCTGGCGCGATTGCAGGTGGCGCTGGAGCTGGCGCGCCAAAAAAGCGGTAACAAGACAACAACGGAGCTAGGACGAATCGAAACCGAGGCCCTACGTCTCAACGACCTCATCGGCGACGTGTTGACGCTGGCAAAGCTGGAGAGCATCGACCCTTCGGCTGAGTGCGGCAATGTCGATATTCTGGAGCTTGTCGAAGGCGTCGTGCGCGATGCCGCCTTTGAGGCTGAGGCGCAGGATAAGACTGCGCGACTGGCCGAAGCCGTGCCGGCAACTATCCATGCCAATGCGCAGTTGATCCGTAGCGCCGTGGAAAACGTGGTACGCAACGCCATCCGTCATACCCCCAGGGAAACGACAGCCGAAATCAGCTTAACAGTGGATCAGGACAAGCATCAGGCAGTCATTGCCGTGCGCGATTTCGGGCAGGGTGTGCCGGAACACGCACTGGCAAGACTATTCGAACCGTTCTACCGGGTTTCCGAAGCCAGGGAGCGTGAAAGCGGTGGCTATGGCGTGGGACTTGCGATAGCCGCCCGTGCTGCTGAACTGCACCATGGCTCGATTCAGGCGGAGAATCACGCCGATGGCGGTTTGCTCGTCAGCATCAAGCTGCCGCTCCAAGACAAGGAAGATATGTCATAGGGGAAACGTGAGTACAAGCGCTTCGTTTCCCAATTCGGAAAGATCATCGACATTGCCTTTGCTGCGGCTGGCATTTTACCCTGATGAGCGCTTTGGACTCGCATATTTCACGGCGACACCATTGTAGACGCCTGAGCGCCGAACTCGCAGAATGCAAGTGTGGCATGTGCGCCACCATAAAGCCGTAGTGGAGCCACCATGACAATTTCGACTTCTTTGATTCGCGTCCTTCTCATTTCATGCGTTCTGGGATTGTTGCAGGCGGCATGTACCGATTCTGATGCGGACCCAAGAGCCAAACTCAATGCCGAGCAAGGCAAAACCTTCCTAAAGCAAAACAGGCATAGCGCGGGCGTCGTGGTGCTTGACAGCGGCTTGCAGTATCGCGTTCTCAGCTCCGGCAACGGCGCGCCGGTTCGCATTACCGACACGGTGGACTTGCACTATAACGGCATGCATCTGGACGGATCACAATTCGATAGCACTTATGAGCGCGGTGAGCCTGTAAATATTCGTGTCAAGGCGATGATTCCCGGTCTGAAGCAAGCTCTGCTGCGCATGCACGAAGGTGACAAGTGGCGTCTTTTCATCCCTCATTTTCTCGCCTATACCAACCGCGGCACCGAGGGCATTGCGCCAAACGAAACGCTGATCTATGAACTGGAAATCGTCCGCATCAACTAAGCAGAGCCATACAACCGCCCTGTGCTGGTCTACCTGCTTACCGCTCCATATGTGGATTGGTTGTCCTCCAGATGGCGTAGATAGGGTTCGGAAGCTATGGATATTGCGGCCTATAACGTCGCACTACTGACAATCATCACCATTCCGCCGGTACTGGGCTTCTGGTTTTTCGTCCATCCCTTCACCCAGCTCTGGCGCAGGCTCGGACTGGGCTATTACCAGCTCTTCATGGTTACCTATTTCGGTATGTTCGTCTGGGCCATGTATGTGCTACGTGAGCCATTGCTGCGCATCCATTTCGGGGTAAGCCTCCCTCTCATCGTCTGTGCAGCATTGTTGCTCGGCTTATCAATCTGGATCGGCGTGCTGCGCCAACGCCAGCTCAAGACACGCACGCTGATGGGCATACCCCAGATCATCCCGGGAGAGGATAGGGGAGTGCTGATCACTGAGGGCATCTACAGCCGCATGCGCAACCCGCGTTATCTGGAAATAGGGTTTGCCTTCGCGGCCATGGCCTGTTTTTGTAATTACCTCGCGGCATGGATTCTGCTAGCTCTTTATATTCCTGTTATTTATGTCGTCGTGCTGATGGAGGAACGGGAACTGCGCCAACGCTTCGGCGTACCCTATGAAAACTATTGCCACAGCGTGCCACGTTTCATACCCCGGCTGCCACTCAATCCCTCGCCTCATCGCTGAGCGCGAAATTTCCCCTGGCCATATTCACGGCAACTGCGGCTGGGGAAGCAGCCCGAATCCCAACCATCGAACCACTCGCGCCGGCGCTTGCGCCAGCTGGATGCCAAATGCCGCACCTGCGATTTTACCTCCCATACGAGCTGTAAAATATATCGTGACCAGATCAAGATGCTGCGCAAATACATCACCGTCAAAGTGGGTGCCGCAAGCCTGATGCCCCCGTAATCACGGCGTCTCGAACCGAGACAAATATGAACATCCGGTTTCACTCAGGAACTCTGCGCCGCCCTTTCGCGCCTGCCAGGGCGGCGACCGCGGCTACGACGCGGTTTCCGCGGAGATGCGGGATCATGACGCCTGTGATCAGGCCTTCTGCGCTGTGGAGCTGGCGCAAGAGCTTCGATTTTATCGGTAGATTCAAAACCTGGCACCGATATTTTCTGAATATCCCTTTCGATCAGCCGCTCGATAGCGGTCAGCAGCTTCTGCTCTTCCCCACAGACCAGCGACATCGCTTCGCCAGTGTGGCCGGCGCGGCCGGTGCGGCCGATGCGGTGCACATAATCCTCAGGCACATGCGGCAGCTCATAGTTCACCACATGCGGCAACTGATCGATGTCGAGTCCGCGCGCCGCGATATCGGTGGCCACCAGAACGCGCATGCTGCCGCCCTTGAATCCAGCCAGCGCTTTGGTGCGCGCCGTCTGGCTCTTGTTGCCGTGAATGGCCGCTGCATGAATACCGTCGCTTTCCAGCTGCTTGGTGAGCCGGTTGGCGCCATGCTTGGTTTTGGTGAACACCAGCACCTGCCGCCAGTCACCCTCTGAAATCAGATGCGACAATAGCGCCCGCTTCCTCGACTTGCCGACCGGATGCACTACCTGCGTCACCTGATGCGACGCTCTGTTGCTCTCCACTTCAACATACGTTGGCGATTTCAGGAAACCGTTCGCCAGCTGCTTGATCTCATCGGAGAAGGTGGCGGAGAAGAGTAGATTTTGCCGCTGTTTCGGCAGCATCTTCAACACACGGCGAATATCGTGGATAAAGCCCATATCCAGCATGCGGTCGGCTTCATCGAGAACGAAGAATTCAATATTCGCAAGATCGGCCTCACCCTGCCCTGCCAGATCGAGCAACCGGCCCGGCGTTGCCACCAGGATATCAACGCCGCGACGCAGCTTCTGAATCTGCGGATTGATGCCAACCCCTCCAAACACTACGGTGGAGCGGAGCGACAGGTGTTTACCATAGGTGGCGATGCTGTCGCCGACCTGCGCGGCCAGCTCGCGCGTTGGCGTCAGCACCAGCGCTCGAATTGGATGTTTTCTGCGTCGCTCAGGATGCACCTTCTGCATCAGCTGCAACATCGGCAGCGTGAATCCGGCCGTCTTGCCGGTACCGGTCTGAGCGCCGGCCAGAATATCGTGACCCTCAAGGACCACGGGAATGGATTTTTCCTGCACCGGCGTCGGGGTGGTATACCCCTGATCACGCACAGCGCGGAGTATTTCGGCTGATAAGCCAAATTGTTCAAATGTCATGGTTGTATATTTTCCGTTGCACCCGGACTAGAGAATCACTGAATGTGTTGGGTGCTTATGTTATTTCCGATTCGCCGGACATCAGTGACTGTCCGGGCAGATGAAGAAAAGCAAGACTTCTCTTCAGGAGCCGCGCACCCTGCGCGTATCGTAACAAATAGCAACCTTAATTTTTCGGTGGTGGCAGCCTGCCCCAATGAATTAAACCACTCCAGCTTGAGAAGCACTAATGTCCATGGCAATTCGATTGTTGTTCATAAGCTTAGTCGTGCGTCCGTTCACCACTCAGCATCGGTAAGCCGCTGCCAGAGCACCTGCTCCACCGGACCGACGGGCCGGCCGCGTTTGCGCACCATATCGATGGACACGTCGATGGGCTGAAACTCGGCCGAGTTCAGCATCACCAGAACGCCGTTCTCGATATCATCCCGCACCAGATGCAACGGCATGCGGCCCCAGCCGGTGCCGGATTTGATGATGCGACGCTTCATCATGAAATCGTTCACCGTCCACTGTGGCGTGCCCTCGACCACGCCCTTGGTCAGCCGCTCGCTGTGCGTGCTGGTATCGCGCACGATAATCAGAGATGAATGCTCCAGATCGCTGACGCTTGCCGTATTGGCCCTGGCGGCAGCTGGCGAATCCGGATGGACGACTGTCGCCAGGCGCACGCGGGTCAACTCGGCCGCTTCATAGACGCCCGGATCATCCAGGGAGTCGGTAATGGCGATATCGGCATCCTCATCATCAAGGCGCTCCATGGCGCCGGACAGATTTTCGATCTGTAGTGAAATGTGCGTGGCCGGAGCGGCAATCTCCAAACCGTTCAACACAGTCAACAATGGCTCGATGGGCACGATACCGCTGACCGCCAGTCGTATCTCCGGCTCTTCGCCGGCGGCGAGATGTTGCGCCAGTGAGCGAAAACTCTCGGACTGCTTCAAGATAAGTTTTGCCCGTAGATAAAGCGCCCGGCCATTGTCGGTCAATTCCGGTCTGTAGCCCTCCCGTTGGAATAAGATGACGCCTAGTTCCTCTTCCAGTTTTCGCAAAGCAACACTGACGGCCGACTGGCTGCGGAACAGACTGCCGGCAGCGGCGCGAAAGCCGCCCTGGTCGACGATTGCGCAAAATGCCTTCAGTTGTTCCAGAGTCATGACAGCGATAATGATTTATGAAATGAATCATATCAATATATTATTTATACTTTTACCAAATCATGATCGGGCGCAAACTTGTGTCTTATCGAAAGGAGGCAACGCATGGATTTCAAGGTTGGAATCAAATCTTGTCAGCAACGGCGGCCGCTGCCTCAAGTCTCCCGGGCGGTGACACATGTGGTCGCTGTCATCTTCGCCGTTCCCACCATGGAGGCGACATAACGTGGGGCTCCTGGTTGACGGCAAATGGCACGACGAATGGTATGACACCGAATCTTCGGGCGGGCGTTTCGTTCGCTCCGAAGCCCGGTTCAGATGCTCTATCGGCAATGCTGACTTTCCTGCCGAGACCAACCGATATCATCTCTATGTATCGCTTGCCTGCCCGTGGGCGCACCGCACCCTGATCTTCCGCAAGCTCAAGGGCCTTGAGGGCATCATCCCCGTGACCGTCGTCAGCCCGGAAATGCTGGAAAGCGGCTGGCAGTTCGACAAGCCTGAATCTCTCTACGGCTTTGTCTGTCTGCATCAGATTTACACCAAGGCCGATCCCGGCTACTCAGGCCGGGTCACCGTTCCGGTGCTATGGGACAAGAGACAGGAAGCTATCGTCTGCAACGAATCGGCGGAGATCATTCGCATGTTCAACACCGCCTTCGACGGACTGACCGGTAACCAGCTTGATTTCTATCCGAAGGCGCTGCGCCCCGAAATCGATGCGGTTAACGACTATGTCTATGAAAATGTAAA
>Ga0316187_10004512_pt1 | contig 12052 bp, 9 predicted proteins | sample CroRivburrow1_MG_FD_204927 | JGI IMG/M metagenome (GOLD analysis project Ga0316187, IMG submission 204927) | Coastal sediment microbial communities from Maine, United States - Cross River worm burrow 1 | ecosystem: Environmental > Aquatic > Marine > Coastal > Sediment | place: USA: Maine...
CGACCCACTCCGGGCTGCCGGCGAGCGCGCCGGCCAGCGGCCCGGAGGCCTCTTCCGCGCCGTACACCACCAGCCCGGTGAAGCCGATCGCCAGCAGCAGCGCCATCAACAGCACGGCCATCGCGCCGCCCGCCGGGTTGTGGCCGATGTAGCGCCGCGAGCGCCCGGCCAGGGCATCGCGCAGATAGGCGAAGACCTGCCGCGGCGGGCGCACGAAATCGCTGAAGCGCGCGTGGCGCGTGCCGACCAGACCCCACACCAGACGCATCGCCAACAGCGCGAGGATGCCGTAACCCGCCCAGGCGTGGACGATCATCGGCTCCTCGATCAGGTAGGCGATGGTGAACAGGGCGACGGTGCCCCAGTGAAACATCCGCACCAGCGGGTCCCAGACGCGAATCGTATCGTTTGCTTGCATGTGCCTGCTCCAGAGTGCTCGACCTGAAGCGCAGCCTGCCAGCGCAAGCTGAAGTCTGCCTGAAACCGCGGCGAGTTCCGCCCGGATGGCCGCCCGGATGGCGCCCCGTTTCAGTCGCCGGCGAGACGCCGGCGGCCGATCCAGTCGCGGGCGAACTGGTTGGCCACTCGACCACTGCGGTTGCCGCGGCGCAACGCCCACTGCAAGGCCGCGCGGCGGCCCTCGTCGTCCAGCTCACCAGCGCCGAGGCGCGCCAGCCAGTGCGCCACCACGGCGAGATACTGGTCCTGGGTGAACGGCTGGAAGCTCAGCCACACGCCGAAGCGCTCGGAGAGGGAAATCTTCTCCTCGATGGCCTCACCGGGGTGCAGCTCGCCGTCGACCATCTGCGCCTTGCGGTTGTCCTCCATCTGCTCGGGCAACAGGTGGCGGCGGTTGGAAGTGGCGTAGATCAGCACATTGTCCGGGGCCACGGCGATGGAGCCGTCCAGCGCCGCCTTCAGCGTGCGGTAGCTGGCGTCGTCGGCGTCGAAGCTCAGGTCGTCGACGAACAGCAGGAAGCGCTCGGCCCGCCCGGCCAGCGGCGCGACCACCTCGGGCAGATCGATCAGCGCGTGCGCCTCCACCTCGACCAGGCGCAGGCCGTCATCGGCGTAGCGGTTGAGCAGCGCCTTGACCAGCGTCGACTTGCCGGTGCCGCGCGCGCCCCAAAGCAGCGCGTTGTTGCACGGCAGGCCGGCGATGAACTGACGCGTATTGGCCTCCAACGCGGCGCGCTGGCGCTCCAGGTGCAGCAGATCGTCCAGTTCGATGGCGTGCAGGCGCTCGATCGGGCGCAGCGCGCCGGCCTGCCAGCGGAAGGCGAGCGCGCTCCAGTCGGTGCTCACCGCCGATGCCGTGGCCGGTGACGCATAGATCGCCTCCAGGCGATCCACCAGCGCGTTCAGTCGGGTGAAGAGCCTGTCCAGTCGGCCGCTGCCCAGGTCGATCATCTCACCATCTCCGCAGTGCGCCACCCGGCGTGGCGGCGGCGCATTCTAGCAGCTGTACCGCGCCCACCGAGCGGCCGGCATTCAAGCCGCAGCCGATTTGTGCCGATATCCCGGGTCGGCGTAGATTAACGATCAGCAATGGGGAGTCGGCACATGGGCGAGGCACCGAAATCCGTGCGCGGCGCGACGGGCGCAGGCAGCTACAGCTGGATACAGATGGTCGCCGACACCCTGCGCCGCTACCGGCCGAATGCCGACAACCACCTGCAGACCACCGTCCAACCCTGCGTGGTGCGCGGTGAACCCAGCCTGGTGCACCCGACCGCATTGGCGCAGGAGGCACCGCGCCTCTACCGTTATCTGCAGAACTTCTCCGCCAGTTCCGGCGTACAACTGATCGCCGACCGCCGCGAGAAGAAGCTCGACAAGCAGCGCGAGCGCCGCCACGAGTGGGCGCCGGTGGTCGCCCTCGGCGCGAGCATGCTGTTCGCCGAGAGCGGCGACAGCCAAAACCTGCCGCAGCCGTCCACGCCGCAGCGCGCGCGCGATCCGTCGGCGCAGCTGGGCATTTTCGACACCCTTGAGCTGGCTGCCGAAGTGCGTGCCCGCGGCCGCCACTCGCGCCTCGCCGCCAACGGCATGCTGGTGCAGCAACCCGGCCCGAACCACCACATCGACCATTTCCAGCACAGCCCGCAGGCCGCCGGCGGCCGCCGGCGACTGGCCTACTTCGAAGGCAAGAGCTTCCACGCCCTGGGCTACCGCTGCGGCGATCAGCTGGTGCTGGAGGTGCTGGTCGGTGGCGGCCCCTTCGGCGCACCGCGTTTGTGGGGGCCGATGCGCCGCATGGCGCGCGACCCGGTGCAGTTCCACCTGGTCTGCGGCCCCGGCGAGGCCAATGGCTTCGGCGTGATGAAGGCCACCTACTTCCTCGACTCGCCAGCCTGCAGTGCCGCCGCCACGGGCAGCGCCAACACCATCGACACCGTCGACATCGACGTCGACGACCCAACCAACCGCACCGGCACCGGCTGGTAGCCACCCGCCCGGCCCACCGCCATCGGCCCGGCCCGCGGCCATCTGCTAAGCTACGCGCCCGCCGGTCCGGCCGCGCCGCGCCGCTCGGTTCCGCCCGGCGACCCAGCCCCCCGCGATCCGGAGCAGCCATGGCCCTGTTGCGCCTGCAGAACGTCCACCTCGCCTTCGGCGGCGAACCGCTGCTCGACGGCGTCGAACTGAACATTGAGGCCGGCGAGCGGCTGTGCCTGATCGGCCGCAACGGCGCCGGCAAATCCAGCCTGATGCGCCTGCTCGCGGGGGAAATCACAGCGGATGACGGCCGCATCGTGCGCCGCGACGGCCTGCGCGTGGCGCGCCTCGATCAGGAGGTGCCGCGCGACCTCGGCGGCAGCGTCTACGATGCGGTAGCCGCCGGCCTCGGAGAACTGGGCGCACAGATCACCCGCTGGCACCACGCCGCGCAACGCATCGCCGACGACGGCGCAGACAGCGCCGCGCTGACCGAGATGGAACGCGCCCAGCAAGCCATCGACGCCGCCGGCGGCTGGGCCCTGGAACAGCGCGTAGCACAGACGCTGACGCGCATGTCGCTACCCGCCGAGGCCGACTGCGCCAGCCTCTCCGGCGGCATGAAGCGGCGCGTGCTGCTGGCCCGCGCGCTGGTCGCCGAGCCGGATCTGCTGCTCCTCGACGAGCCCACCAACCACCTCGACATCGAAGCCATCGGCTGGCTGGAGGAGTTCCTCATCGGCTGGCGCGGCAGCCTGGTATTCATCACCCACGACCGCGCCTTCCTGCGTCGCCTGGCGACGCGCATCGTCGAGATCGACCGCGGCCAGCTCGGCGACTGGCCCGGCGACTACGCGCACTACCTGCGCGGCAAGGCCGAGCAGCTCGCCGTGGAGGCGCGCCACAACGCCGAGTTCGACAAGAAACTGGCCACCGAGGAGCGCTGGATACGCCAGGGCATCAAGGCGCGGCGCACGCGCAACGAGGGCCGCGTGCGCGCCCTGCAGCAGCTGCGCCGCGAGCGCGCCGAGCGCCGCGAGCGCCACGGCAGCGCGCGCCTCGCCGCGCAGAGCGCCGAACGCTCCGGCAAGCTGGTGGTGGAGGCCGAGCACCTGGACTTCAGCATCGCCGGCGAGTGCCTGCTGCGCGACTTCAGCTGCACCCTGCTGCGCGGCGACAAGCTCGGCCTGATCGGCCCCAACGGGGTCGGCAAGACCACCCTGATCCGCCTGCTGCTGGGCCAGTTGCAGGCCGATGCCGGGCGCGTGCAACTCGGCACCCAGCTGCAGGTCGCCTACTTCGACCAGCTGCGCGACCAGCTCGACGACGACAAAACCCCGGTGGAAATCGTCGGCGGCGGCAGCGACCAGCTGCAGATCGACGGCAAACCGCGCCACGTCATCAGCTACCTGCAGGATTTCCTGTTCTCCCCGGAGCGCGCCCGAGCGCCGATCCGCTCCCTCTCCGGCGGCGAACGCAACCGCCTGCTGCTGGCGCGCATGTTCGCCCGGCCGGCCAATCTGCTGGTGCTCGACGAACCCACCAACGACCTCGACGTGGAAACCCTGGAGCTGCTCGAAGAACTGCTCGCCGAATGGCGGGGCACGCTGCTGCTGGTCAGCCACGACCGCGAATTCCTCGACAACGTGGTCACCGCTACGCTGGCCTTTGAGGGCAACGGTCGGGTGGTCGAATACGTCGGCGGCTACGCCGACTGGCTGCGCCAGCGCCCGGCGCCGGCGGCTGCGGTGGGCCAATCGACGGCCAAATCCATGCCGCAGCAATCGGCGCCACAGCCATCGGCACCCGGCCCCGCCGCCAAACCGCGCGGCAAGAAGCTCGGCTACAGGGAGCAGCGCGAGCTGGACGCGCTGCCGGAAAAGCTGGAGGCGCTGGAGGCGACGCAGGAATCGCTGCAGGCACAGCTGGGCGATCCCGAGCTGTATCGCAGCGGCGGTGAGCGCATCGCCGGGCTGCAGGCGCAGCTGGCCGAGGCCGAGGCCGAATACGAGACCGCCTTCGCGCGCTGGGAGGAGTTGGAGCAGCTCGCCGGCGGCTGAAGCGGATCGCTCACCCTGCCGCGCAGCGTGCCGAGAGGCGGCGGCGAGAAAGGCGGGCGGAGCCGGTAGCAGCGGTGGCCCCGCCCGCAAGGCGCCGGTCCGACCGACGCGTTCCGCACGGTAGGGGGCGGACGATGCCGGGCAACGCTGCCCCCTGCTGTCCACACTAGCCACTGCATCGCCGCGCACAATCCATCGGTGAAAAGTCTCACTATCGGAGCCACGAGTATCGTTTGCTGGCACTTGATGCCTTCCAACGGCCCCGGCGTCGGGGCGCGGCCTGGCATCGAGGGCGGGTAACCGAGTTGCCGGCAAGCGGCGCGGGCGATCAAATCCACGTCGGATGCGGTCATGGCCCAGCCGGCGGCGCGGGCCATGATCGACGCCGCGATACGCAACATACGGCAGCGGCCGGAGGGGGAGTAGCGATGCAACTGGACGGACTGGAAGGACTGCGCGTGCTGATCACCGCCGCGGCTGCCGGCATCGGCCGGGAGGTCGCCGCGACCTTCACCGCCGCCGGCGCGCGGGTGATGATCTGCGACCGCGACGCCGCAGCGCTGGCCGAGAGTGCCGCCGAGCTGGGTTGCGCGGCGCGGCCCTGCGATGTCACCGACGAGGCGGCGGTGGATGCGCTGATCGCTGACGCGCACGGGCGACTCGGCGGTCTCGACGCGCTGATCAACTGCGCCGGCATCGGCGGCCCGGCGGCGCCGCTGGAGCAGATCGAACCGGCCGACTGGCGCGCCACGCTGGAGGTCAACCTGACCGCCACCTACCTGTGCAGCCGCCGCGCCATCCCCCTGCTGCGCGCCGCCGGCGGTGGCAGCATCGTCAACCTCAGCTCCACCGCGGGCCTCTACGGCTACCCGCTGCGCAGCCCCTACGCGGCGGCCAAGTGGGCGGTGATCGGCCTGAGCAAGACCCTGGCCGGCGAGCTGGGCGGCGACGGCATCCGTGTCAATGCCATCGCCCCGGGCGCGGTGCAGGGCGCACGCATGGATCGGGTGATCGCCAACGAGGCGGCGGCGCGCGGCTGCAGCGAGGCCGAGGTGCGCGACGACTACGTCGCCGGGGTGTCGCTGAAATCCTTCGTCAGCGCCGGCGACATCGCCGCCAGCATCGCCTTTCTGTGCTCGACGCAGGGGCGGATGGTCTCCGGGCAGGTGCTGACGGTGGATGGCAACACCGAGACGCTGTAGCTGCTGTAGCTGACGGGCGCGCTGCCACGCGGGGCGACGCTCAGCGAATCTCGGCCTTGTAGCTGAAGCGGTCGGCGCGCCCGCGGGTGACGCGGAACTCGATGGGCCGATCACCGCCGGTGTAGGTCAGCCGGCGCAGTACCACCAGCGGTGCGCCTGGCTCGATCTGCAACAGCTCCGCGGCGCGCTCATCGGCGGCCTCGGCGGTCAGCGTCTCCTCGGCGCGCAGCACCGGCAGGCCGAACTTCTCCACCACCACCGCGTAGAGCAGATCGGGGATGTGTACGTCCTCCTTCTCCAGCCCGCGCACCAGATCGGCAATCCACCAGCTGCGCTCGAACAGCACCGCGAGCTCGCCGTCGTAGCCGACCCGCTGCAGATACACCGCATCGCTGCCGGCGGGCACCTGCAGCTGCCGCGCCACCTGCACCGGACAGGGCAACACGGCGCGCTCCGGGGTAGTCTTGTGGATGCGGATCGGCGCGCCGTCGTGACCGCCGTAGGAGAAGAAGCGGAACAGGCTGTTGTTGAAGTCGATGCGCGAGACGTAGGTGCCCTTGCCCTGGTGGCGGTAGAGCAGGCGCTGGTTGACGAGGTTTTCTATGCCGCGCTTGACGGTGCCGGCGCTGACGCCGAGCTGGCGGGCCAGCTGCGGCTCGGAGGGGATCAGATCTCCGGGGCCGAGCTCGCCCGAGGCGATGCGCTCGCGCAGGTGCTGCTCCACGGTGCGGTACAGCGGGGTGACGGCCACTTGTTGCCTCCATTGTCCGGTCGTATCGACGGTGAATACCCCCGCCCAGCGGCGACGGCGATGCCGGTGACGGCGGCGCATTTCGCGGCGCCGACACTTTGGCGCAAACCATTGTAGCGCGGCGGCGCTTGTCAGCATGACCCATGTCATGTATATGAGTTATTCCACATGCCGAGTGCCACGTCGATGCCCGCCGCTGCGGGTGCTTCACGGCGCAAACACACGCGGGTGCCAATGCAGCACCCGCCGCGGGTTTCGGGGGATGGGATGGAGTTTGTCGAGTATCTGCCGGCGGTGCTCTCGGGTGGCAATCTGCTGATCCTGTTCGGCGGCACCTTCATCGGCCTGGTGCTCGGCGCCATGCCGGGCCTCAGCCCGACCATGGCGGTGGCACTGCTGATCCCCTTCACCTTCCACATGAGTTCTGCGGCCGGGCTGATCCTGCTCGGCGCGGTGTACACGGCGAGCGTCGCCGGCGGCGCCATCAGCGCGATTCTGGTCAACATTCCCGGTGCGCCGGCGAATATCGCCACGGTGCTCGACGGCCACGCCCTGGCCGTCCAGGGGCGCGCCGCGGAGGCGCTGCACTACTGCTTCATCAGCTCCTTCATCGGCGGCGTGCTCGGCGTGCTGGTGCTGATCTTCTTCACCCCGGCGCTGGCCGATTTCGCCCTGCGCTTCGGCCCCTCGGAGCTGTTCTGGATCGCCATTTTCGGCGTCACCGTGATCGGCACCATCGGCAGCAGCTCGGTGCTCAAGGGCCTGCTCTCCGGGGCCTTCGGCCTGTGGCTGTCGACCATCGGCTACAGCCCGGTGCTGGGCGTATCGCGCTTCGCCGTCAGCGACCACCTCACCGGCGGCATCAACATCGTCGCCGCGCTGATCGGCCTGTTCGCCATTCCCCAGGTGTTCACCCTGCTGCGACTCTCGCGGCGGCGCGGCGAAGACCGGCTGTTCGGCCTCGAAGCGCACAGCCTGTTGCACTCCTTCGCCTACAATCTGCGCCGCTGGGGGGCGCTGGGCATCGGCTCGCTGATCGGCATCGTGGTGGGCATCATCCCCGGCGCCGGCGGGCAGATCGCCGGGCTGGTGGCCTACGACCAGACGCGCAAGCTCAGCCGCGAGCCGGAGCGCTTCGGCAAGGGCCACCCGGACGGGGTGATCGCCGCCGAATCGGCCAACAACGCCATGGTCGGCCCCTCGCTGGTGCCGCTGCTGACTCTCGGCATCCCCGGCAGCCCGACCGCCGCGGTGCTGCTCGGCGGGCTGCTGATCCACGGCCTGTTTCCGGGGCCGGATCTGTTCACCCTGCACGCCGAGGTCACCTGGACCTTCATCAACTCGCTGCTGCTGGCGCAGCTGCTGATGCTCGGCATGGGCCTGTACCTGAGCCGCTACGGCAAGTGGATCATGCGCGTGCCGTCGAATTTCATGGCCGCGGCGGTCACCGTGCTGGCGGTGATCGGCACCTACAGCATCCAGAACAGCTACTCGGATGTGCTGGTGATGGCCGCGCTCGGAGTAGCCATGTTCATCGCCAGCAAGCACGGCTTCAGCGCCGCGCCGATCGTGCTGGGGATCATTCTCGGCCCCATCGCCGAGGACAACTTCCTCCAGGGGCAGATGATCGCCGATGCCACCGACGGCCTGTTCGCCTATTTCTTCACCGGCGGCGCCAATCTGGTGCTGATCGCCCTGTGCATCATCTCGGTGGTCTACAGCGTGGTCATCGAGCGGCGCAGCCGACGCCGCCGGGAGGCGGCCGCATGAACGCCCGCGCACTGCTCGGCGAGCTGCTCACCCTGGCGCTGGTCAGCGGCCTGTGCGCCGCCGCCTGGCTGGGCGGCGAGGGCGAGGCCTATCTGTTCCCACGGCTGATCTCGGTGGCCATGCTGGCCATCGCGCTGGGCGTGGCGGCCAGCGCGATGCTCCGCCGCGGCGGCGTGGCGGAGGCCATCGACTGGCCGCTGATCGCCCCCGCGCTGCTCATCGGCGCCGTCTATCTGGCGGCGCTGGAATGGCTCGGTTTCTACACCAGCTCGGCGCTCGCCTTCTTTGCCATCGGACTGCTCTACGGTGGTGGCGGCGAGCGCCGCGCCGCTGCGGTGGCGCGCTGCGCGCTGATCACCCTGGCTTTCGTTGTCGTGCTCTATCTGGTCTTCAGCCTCGGCCTGCGGGTGCAGACGCCGCGCGGCTGGCTGATCTGACGGAGCGCGGCACACAGCGCCATCGCGGGGCCAGTGCGCCCCGCACACCCGGGCCGGGAAGCACCCGCGCCGCTTTTGGAGGAGGAAGAACGAGATGAAAGCAAAACTGAAGACTCTGCTGCCCACCGGCCTGTTGCGCGGCGCGGCCGCCAGCCTGCTGGGCCTGTCGCTGCTCGCCGGCAGCGCCCAGGCGGACAACTACCCCGACCGGCCGGTCAGCGTCGTGGTGGCCTATTCACCCGGCGGCGCCACCGACTTTCAGGCGCGCATCGTCACCATGATGGCGGCCAAGGAGGACTACCTCGGCCAGCCGATGGTGATCCTCAACAAGCCCGGCGCCGGCGGCCAGGTGGGCTGGAACTGGTTCGCCGAGAGCGCCAGCAACGACGGCTACCAGCTGGCCGCCTACAACGTGCCGCACTTCATCGCCCAGTCGATCGTCTTCGACACCAAGTACAACATCGACAACCTGGAGCCCATCGCCAACTGGGGCGCCGACCCGGCGGTGCTGATCGCACCCAAGGACAGCCCCTTCAACAGCGCCAGCGATCTGGTCGCCTACGCCAAGGACAATCCGGGCAAGGTCACGGTCACCGGAGCCGGGCTGTACGTCGGCCACCACATCGCCACTCTGCAGATCGAAAAGGCCGGCGGCATCGAGCTGAAGTACATCCCCACCAAGGGCGGCGTGCCGGCGATGAAGATGGTCGTCGGCGGTCAGGTGATGGCCGGGGTCAACAACCTCTCCGACGCCTATCGCAACCGCGAGCGGATCAAGATCCTCGGCGTCGCCGATCTGCAGCGCAACGAGTTCCTGCCCGACGTGCCGACACTCAAGGAGCAGGGCCTGGATGTGGACGACTCCAGCGTCAACTTCCGCGGCATCATGGCGCCCAAGGGCACTCCGCAGGCGGTCATCGACCAACTGGCCGGCGGCGTCGAAGCCATGTTCGGCGACAAAAAAGTGGCAGGCAAGATGAAGGCCGGCGGCTCGCCGATGCGCATCATCCCGCGCGCCCAGGTGCAGCAGATGTGGGCCGACCGCCAGACCTATCTGACCGAGCTGCTGAAAGACCTCAAGCCCTAGGCAGACCCCGCTGCGGCCCTGGCCAGCGCGGGCCAGGGCCGCCGTTCTCGCCGGCGGATCTCGCCCACAGACCCAGAGTAGCCACGCCGTGACCACACAGCAGCAGGCCGCCAGCGCGGCCGAAATTACCGTCGCCGAGCTGGTGCGCAAGGCGCGCGCGGCCATGGCCGAATACCAGAGCTTCGACCAGCAGCGGGTCGACGAAGTGATCACCGCCATCGGCTGGGTCGTGGTCGACGAGACCAACAACCGCAGCCTCTGCGAACAGGCGGTGGCGGACACCGGCCTCGGCGACGTCGCCGACAAGATGACCAAGAACCGACGCAAAACCATGGGCCTGCTGCGCGATCTGCTCGGCGCGCCCTCGGTGGGGGTGATCCGGCGCATCCCGGAAAAGGGCCTGATCGAGATCGCCCGGCCGGTGGGCGTGGTCGCCGCGGTGACCCCCTCCACCAACCCGGTGGCCACCCCGGTGAACAAGGCGATCAACGCCCTCAAGGGGCGCAACGCGGTGATCCTCTCGCCGTCGCCCAAGGGCCAGCCGGTGTGCGAAAGGCTCACCGGGCTGATCCGCGAGGCGCTGGCCCGGGTCGGCGCGCCGCCGGATCTGGTGCAGGTACTGCCCGCGCCGGTGTCCAAGGAAACCACCCAGGCGGTGATGGAGCAGGCCGACCTGGTCGCCGTCACCGGCTCGCAGAACAACGTGCGCCGCGCCTACACCTGCGGCACGCCGGCGGTCGCGGTGGGCGCCGGCAATGTCAGCGCCATCGTCGACGAAACCGCCGACGCTGCCGCTGCGGCAAAAAAGATCGTCGCCTCGAAAACCTTCGACAACGCCACCAGCTGCTCGTCGGAGAACAGCCTCATCGCAGTGCGCGCCATCGCCGCCGAGCTGCGCGCCGCGCTGCAGGCCGAGGGCTGCCTGTTCCTCGACGCCGCCGAGCGCGAACAATTGCAGGCCGTGCTGTTCCCCGGCGGCCGGCTCAGCGCCACGCTGATCGCCCAATCCGCCGCGCACATCGCCCGCGCCGCCGGGCTGGATCGCGCCGGCGCGGAAGACGCCCGGGTGCTGGTGGTGGATGGCGGCGGCGTCGGCCGCGATCACCCGTTCTCCGGAGAAAAGCTCTCGCCGGTGCTGAGCTGGTACGAGGCCGCCGATTTCGACGCCGCCATGCAGCTGTCGATGGCGCTGATGGAACACCAGGGCAAGGGCCACTCGGTGGGCCTGCACAGCGCCGATGCCGAGCGCGCTCTGCGCCTCGGGCTGGAAATGCCCGCCTGCCGGGTGATCGTCAACCAGGCCCACTGCTTCGCCAACGGCGGCAGCTTCGACAACGGCCTGCCGTTTTCGCTGTCCATGGGCTGCGGCAGCTGGGGCGGCAACAGCATCAGCGAAAACCTCAACTACCGGCACTTCCTCAACACCGTGCGCATCTCGACGCCCATCGCGCCGCTGGAGCCGACGGTGGACGAACTGTTCGGCGACTACCGCGCCAAATACGGCCTCTGAGGGGATGCGGCATGTGCGATAGCGACTACACACTGCCCGCCGACACGCTGCCCGCGCTGCTCGACCACTGGGCGCGGCAGCAGCCGCAGGCGCCGTTTCTGATCGCCCCGGAGGACGGCACCACGCTCGACTTCGCCGCGCTGCGCGAGGCCGCCGCCGAGGTCGCCGCGCGGCTCGCCGGGCTGGGGCTGGCGCCCGGCGACACGGTGTCGCTGATGATGAGCAACGGCCCGACCACCGCCACGCTGTTCCTCGGCGCCATGTACGGCGGCTTCGTCATCTCGCCGCTGAACCCGCTGGCGAGCAACTGGCCTTCGTGCTGGAGCACTCGCAGAGTCGCGCGGTGCTGGTCTGCGCCGAGCATCGGCCGGCGCTGGACGCCGCCTGCGCCACGGCCGACTGCGCGCCGCAGCTCATCGCCGCGGAGCCGGATGGCGTCGCCGAGTGGCCCGCGGCCGCCGCGGCGATCACCGAACCGCAGGCCGCGGACACCGCGCTGCTGATGTATACCTCCGGCACCACCGGCCGGCCCAAGGGGGTGCCGCTGTCGCACCGGGCGCTGCTGCACGGCGGGCTGAACACGGTGATCGCCCACCAGCTGGGGCGCAGCGATCGCGCGCTCTGCGTGCTGCCGCTGTACCACATCAACGGCCAGGTGGTGACGGTGATCGCGCCGCTGGTCAGCGGCGGCAGCGTGGTGATGCCGCGGCGCTTCAGCGCCACGCGCTTCTGGCGCTGGCTGATCGAACAGCGCTGCAGCTGGTTCAGCGTGGTGCCTACCATCATCGCCTATCTG
>Ga0316187_10004514_pt1 | contig 12051 bp, 12 predicted proteins | sample CroRivburrow1_MG_FD_204927 | JGI IMG/M metagenome (GOLD analysis project Ga0316187, IMG submission 204927) | Coastal sediment microbial communities from Maine, United States - Cross River worm burrow 1 | ecosystem: Environmental > Aquatic > Marine > Coastal > Sediment | place: USA: Maine...
GAACTCCGCTCCAAATCGGGCATTTTTTTTCATGCCGGGAAGTGTGGCGACCCGAACCCGGCTGTCTTTTTCATCCTGGGTAAACTCAAATTCGCCCACACCGAAAAAAACAAGGTAGGTCGACATTATCGGGGTCTGCTCGAATGTGATCCGTTTGTTCCCATTGTCGAGTCGATCTTCTTTTTTTACAGCCCCGTTGGAGATCGCCACCAATTGATGGTCGATGTCGATTTCTATATCAAAGGTCGCTTTTTTGGCGGGATGGTCCATGCATGGAAACGCCCGCCGGGCATCACTTTCTTCAAACTGGGTGACGGCGATAAATCTGGTTTTCCCCTGATAGGTATATTTGCTGCGGTAAAATCCGGCCATTTTATCATTGATCGAGCCCTGGTAATCGATTGTTAACCTGATTTTTCCCGAAGTGGCGTCGGGCAAAGTTACATGAACTTCTTCCTTGGCAGGATCCACCCTAAACGGACAATTTACGAATCCATCACCTTCACTTTTCAGGAGCCGGCAGCTCCAGATGGCAATGTCAAGAATATTCAAGGTCACTTCGGAAACGGTCTCGGTCGCCTCCAGCAAAATTTCGCAATTGCCGTCAAATTTGAAACGGGTCAGATCAGGTTCCAGATGGATGCGGTAATTTAATGGATTTAATTCCTGCATATTTTTCTCCCTGTGTTTAATCTCTCCTGGGTTGAATTCCCCGCAGCTTGCTGCGATAAAAGTGAGTTAAATTCTAAAAACATGATGCTCCGCGGCTTGCCGCGGAGAGATTTCATTACCCGCGTTCGTAAATATGGTGACATCATATTACACTATAAAGGACATTGAGGGCGCAGAGAAAGTTTAGCAATCAATGCTCTGTGAACTCCCACTCTCCGAGCTGTAGGCTCTACGAGCCGGAAGCCGGGGCGAAGGCCCCCCCATATGGGCCGGAGGCTGTGCTTTCTGAAGTTTAGCTATAACTGACCAAAATACGGAGTAGGATTTATGACGACGAGAGTATAGAAAAAGACGATGGATTTGTCAATTTGGCAAATAGCAAAAAAATTGTCAGTGTAAGTCTGCGTGCGTCTGTGGCTAATTATTCTTAACCAGTTGCTAAAACCGTTAGCTTGTATTTGTCCTCACGATGCTTACTTTTTTTGAGCAAACAAAATTTTCTCTCTGATAATACAAAGTAGAGCTAGCTTGAGGGGTGTTAAAATGCCGAATTCAGTAAATTATGACGTGGTTATTCTGGGAACCGGACCGGCCGGTTTACAAGCAGCCATCCATGCGGCCCGCAAGAAGGTCTCCGTATTGGTGCTGGGTAAAGAAACGAAAAGCAGTCTTTTTCATGCCCACGTTGAAAATTTTTGCAGCCTGTTTAACGTAAGCGGTGAAGACATGCTCAGTGTCGGCCGGCAGCAGGCGGTAAACTTCGGCGCCGAGATGCTCGAAGAAGATGTTCTAAAAGTAGGACCCGATGGCGTATTTTATAAAATCGTTACTGAAAGTGGATTTGAGCTTCAAAGTAAATCGCTCATTATTGCCACCGGAACCACCCGTAATAAGCTGGGAGTTTCCGGAGAAAAAGAACTGCTGGGGCGTGGTGTTAGTTATTGTGTGGAATGCGATGCAAATTTTTATAAAGGAGAAGATGTTGCCGTGGTCGGAAGTGCCAGTGCGGCGGTGTCGGGTGCATTGACCATGCTTGACTATGCCGGGTCGGTTCACCTGATTTGCGCCAAACCCGACGTCACCGAAGCTCTTAAAGAGCAGTTAAGAAACAGTCAGGTTATTGTTCACGAAGATGCCAAGGTCAAAGATATTATCGGTCAAGGCAGTGTAGAAGCCGTCAGCCTGGAAGACGGGTCAACCGTTTCGGTCAAGGGTGTATTTATAGAGCTTGGTGCCAAGGGTATCATGGAGCTTGCCACCCATCTTGGGGTTCAGCTGGATGATGAGATGAAGTATATCCAAACCAACAAAAAAATGGAAACCAATGTTGCCGGTGTGTTCGCCGCCGGCGACATTTGCGGCCCGCCGTGGCAGATGGCCAAAGCCGTCGGCGAAGGCTGCGTGGCAGGTATCGGGGCTGCCGGCTATGCGAAGAAGGTGGGAAAAAGAGGGTAATATCCGCTGGCTCTTGAGGACGACCTTTGTTTTGGTTATTGATTATTGAAATTTGGGATTTTATTGTCTTAAAAACCTTCTAATGCAACTGGTTTAGAATTTACTTTGAAGTTACCCTGAAGGCGGACTATAGGAGCATCGACATGGCCGGCAAAATGATACCGCAACGAAAAGAGACACCCGATGAGCACAAATGGGATTTGACACTCCTGTTCGACAATGACAAAAAATGGGAAACTATGTTTGTCGAAGTTGAAACGCAATTACCGATTTATCAAAAATACGAGGGTCGTCTGAAAGATTCAGTTGAAACTTTTAAAGAGGCAATTGATTTTCACCTGGGACTTGTCCGCAAGATTGAAAAACTTTATACCTATGCACACCTGAAGAGCGATGAGGATAAATCCAATCAACTCTATCAGGGATTTCACCAAAGAGCCCTCAATTTATCGACCCGATCATCGGAAATGGCGAGTTTTATGACACCGGAAATACAATCCATCCCCGATGAGATCATAAACCGGTACATGGACGCCGCCGCTCTATCTGAATTGAGATTTTACCTGGAAAAAATTCTGCGGTACAAACCTCACACCCGCAGTCAAATGGAAGAGCAGATTCTGGCCATGAGCCGGGAGATCGCCAGTGGACCCTCCCAGGTGTTCGGTCAGCTGGACAATGTAGATTTGAAATTTGGAACCATCACCGATGAGAGCGGAACCGAAATGGAGTTGAGCCACGGGAATTTTATGACCTTCCTGACCAGCTCCCATCGCGAGCTTCGCAAGAAAGCCTTTTTCCAGTATTATCAAGCTTACCGGAACCATAAGCATACCCTGGCAGCAACCCTGTCAAACTCAATCAAAAAGGATTTTTTTTATTCGCGAGCCAGAAATTTTAAAAATTGTCGGATTTCAGCCCTTTTCAGTGACAATATCCAGGAGACGGTTTATGACAACCTTATCAAGTCCGTGAAGAGGCACCTGGACCCATTGTTCAAATATCTGAACTTCAGAAAAAAAGCACTTGGACTAAAAGAGCTTCACTTTTACGATACCTATGTCCCGATCATTGATGATGTCGATTTTCGTATGCCTTATGAAGAAGCCGTCGGCGTGGCGGTATCGGCGGTGGCGCCTCTGGGGGAGGCGTATTGCCAGGTCCTTGAAGAAGGCCTTTTGGGCGGCTGGGTGGATCGTTATGAAAATCGGGGCAAGAGAAGCGGTGCCTATTCTTCCGGTTGTTACGATTCACCGCCCTATATCCTGCTTAACTACGATGAACATAACCTAAACAGCCTTTATACCTTGATCCATGAAGCCGGACATTCCATGCATTCCTATTATTCAAAGAAATACCAACCCTATGTGGACCATGATTATACGATATTTGTGGCTGAAGTGGCCTCCACTTTCAATGAAGCGCTTCTGAGCAGGTATTTGCTGGATTTATACAAAGACAATCCGAAGATGAAGGCATACATCCTAAACCGTGAAATCGACAACATCCGGGCGACCCTTTTCAGGCAAACCATGTTTGCAGAATTTGAACAGATCACACACACGATTGTTGAAGCCCATGATCCTCTGACGCTGGAGGTGATGACTGAAAACTATCATAAGCTGCTTCAACTATATTTCGGCGATAGTCTGATCCTTGATCCCGAGTTGTCACTTGAATACTTGCGAATCCCACATTTTTATTCCGCCTTTTATGTTTACAAATATGCGACGGGCGTTTCGGCGGCCATTGCCATGGCCGACAAGGTAGTCAACGAGGGGGATACCGCCCGGCGGGCCTATCTTGATTTTTTAAAGCTCGGCGGCAGCAAATTCCCCCTTGATGAACTTTTGGATGCCGGCCTCGACATGCGCTCACCGGAGCCGATCGAGCGGGCCGTTGCGCATTTTGAGCATCTGGTGGATCTGTTGATTGAAATGCAACCCTAATTATTTACTTCCTGGGAGCATCCGGAACTTCATCTAAAAGCAGTCCTGCGGTTGGAATATGAAATGGTTAATGAAAAATGGGGGGATGAATTGGTTGTCAGATGTCAATTGCAGCCAAAGGAGGGTTAAATAGCGGCCGGGGGGATGGAATATACTACCTGAATATTGCATGAAAATCGATCAAAAATTTTAATAATATTTAATAACAACAGGTTGTGTTGACTCGTGCAAAATCCAGGTACAAAAAAATTAATCGCGAAAACAACTTAAAAGGAGGATCAGCATGCGACAAATACTTTACACCATCACAGCACTAATATTACTAGCTACATTGGCATATGCAGACAATGGTATTATCAGCGTAAAGAGTTCACATGAGGTAAAGGCCACGGCGGATCGACTCGAAAATACGCTCAAGCAAAAGGGGATGACCGTTTTTGCTAGAATCGACCATGCGGCCGGCGCACAAAAAGTGGGCCAGAAACTGCGACCCACCGAGTTGATCGTCTTTGGCAATCCGAAAGTGGGCACGCCCCTGATGCAGTGTCGGCAGAGTACCGCGATTGATCTTCCCCAAAAAGCGCTGATATGGGAAGATCAAGAAGGAACCGTATGGTATTCCTATAATGATCCGAATTATCTGGTTGAGCGCCACGGGATCACAGGATGTGCCGAGGTCATACAAAAAATAGAAAAAGCGCTGAGCAATTTTGCCAAGGCGGCAACAATGCCGTGACCAAACTATTCTTCAATCTTCAATCGACAATATTCAATAAATCGGGGCACATCATGAAAACCGGACTCATTCTCGTTGATATTCAAAACGATTATTTCCCAGGTGGCGCCATGGAGCTGGTTGGAATCCGGGAGGCTGTGACCAAGGCAAAAGAGCTGTTGACATTTTTCCGCGAAAATCGCTGGCCGACGTTTCACATACAGCATATTTCCAGCCAGGAAAATGCGAGCTTTTTTCTCCCTGAGACAGCGGGCGTTGAGATTCACGACGACATTAAGCCGTTGGCCGATGAACGGGTCATCACCAAACATTTTCCGAACAGTTTCCGGGAGACCGGGCTTCTGGAAGAACTCAACAAAGACCATATTGAGCGGTTGGTCATTTGCGGGGCCATGAGCCACATGTGTATTGACGCCACCACCCGGGCGGCCTTTGATCTTGGATTTAACTGCGCGGTCATCCAGGATGCCTGTGCTACCCGGAATCTTGAATTCGGCGGCCAGACCATCGCAGCAGACCAGGTTCACGGATCTTTTATGGCCGCCCTGGGTTCGGTGTATGCCAGCGTTGTGAGTCTATATGAGTATAAGGGAATGGGGAACACATAATCTAAAATCTGTTTACCGGGGATAATTCTATCTTCGACCATTTTGTTGGGTTTCGCTGATAGCACAAAAATGGCTGGCAAGTAGGTTGGGTAGAGGAACGAAACCCAACAAAAGATATCAGGATGCCCAACCCAACCTACGAATAAGCCGCGGCCGATGTTAGAACCAAGCCCTGTGTACCCGACCTTTTATCCAACCTTCATTGCAACCAGCATACTGACGCCCATGATACCCAACAGCGAATTAACGGCCCACGAAATATCCTGGCGCGCGGCTGAATATAGCAAAAACGGCACGATTAACATGGCTATCAGGGACGCGTATTTCAGCCCTTTGGCGTGCTTTTGCAGGAGCTGTTTCATAATCGACAATCAACCTCCAAATTTATTAAAATAAGTGAACGATGAGGGCTACCAGACCGATGATGGCAGTGATGATAGCGCCGTATTTCATGGTGATAGCCAGTACCGGTCCTTCCCGTCCCGCGAGTCCGACGGTACTGCATCCTACCAGAATTTTAGCCGGGGCGAGCATGCTGCCGATGGAGCCGCCTGTCGTCTGAGCCCCGAGAATCACCACAACGCTGAGCCCCGCAAGTTCAGCGGTTTGTTTTTGAAACATACCGAATATCACATTGGAATTGGTATTGGAGCCGGTCATAAATGCGCCCAGGGTACCGACGGCAGAAGAAAGCAGCGGGTAAACGGGGCCAAGTAACTTGCTAACGCCTTCGGCCAGCAAAAACGTCATGCCGCTTTGGTCCATAATCATGGCAAAGCAGACCATGGAGATAATGCCGATGCTGGTGGAAACGCCGCTTTTTAATGTTTTGGCCCAGATGCGTTTTACAGAACCCGCATGGTAATAACCTTTGGTCGCATAAAAGATATAGCTTATAAAAGCAGTGTAACTCAGCAGTGCCCCGGGATGGCCGAATATGCTTATTTTTTTTCCGGAGCCGGCGGCAACTTTCCATCCAAAGGCAGTGATAATTTCCGGAAATTGCAGGGATAGCTTGACTTGATTCAGCCAGCCGTGCAAGGGAGCGTATAACTCTGAAGGCGTAACGATGATGATTAAAAAGATATAAGAAGAAAGAGCGGTGCCGATACCCATGGGGGACGCCGGCTTGGCTGCTTCGGAATCATCGCTCCCGGAATGTCTGTACGCCGGCATTCTGGTCACTAAAATGCCGGCCAAAATGCCGGCCATACCGGCTACAAAACCGGCCAGGGTCCAAAGTCCCGTCACAGAAAGAAGATATTGGGTTCCGGCCATTACGGTACCGATGATAATGATTGCCGGAAGGCTTTTTCGTGTGGCCCCAATTCCGCCAAAGAGGAAAACCACTGCGAGTCCGCATAAGTATGTTGTAAGGCCCAGAAAAACAGAGGACCAATGCGCCAGGGACAATCCTTCCATACCAGTAACTGCGATTAATGCCTGAAAAGAGGATGCCATGTCGCCGTACGTGACAGACCAGGAGTGGCCGATGGCCGGAACGGCTACCGAAACGATCGGAGAAAAACCCATTCCCATCAGAAGCGGCCCCACCACAGCGATGGGCACTCCAAACCCGGCCACCCCCTGCAAAAATGAACTGAATACCCAGCCCAGTATTAACAGCTGCAATGCACGGTTGTCGGTCAGCTTTTTAATGCCCACGCCGATGGTTTCAATGGCACCCGTCTCCTGCACGACGTTGTAGAGGACAAGCGCCATCCACACGATGTAGAGAACGTAAATGGCAAGCAAAATTCCCTTGGTCTGCGCGTATGCCAGAAGGGTGGCATCGGCGCCAAAGAAGATAATTGAAACGATCAGGGCCGTGAACCAGCCCGCAGCGCCGGCACGTCCACCCCCCCACTTAAACCCGATCATGAGAACGAGAACAACAGCAATCGGGGAAAACGCACACAGCCATTTGATTATAAACATATTTTCCATGACAATTTCCTAACTCGAATATCTCGAAAACGTGGCCACAACGGCACAAAGATGCCTGTTAACCTGGTTAAGCGGTTCAACGTTCAGGGTTCCCGGTTAAAGAACCCTATAAGGATGCATCCTAAGGGGGTTTCGCATCCATAAGGCCCGTAAGGCTGTTACACCCAATGGGTGAAAGAAGCCAATCCGGGCGTCATGTTAAAACACCAACAATAACGGTAGATTACAACCTTTGAACCCAGAACTCTGAACCTGGAACCGCTTAGTTTAGGTGAGTAATACTAACAAAAAGAAAAAGTGTCATCTGTTATTTTAAGGAATCAATTATTCCATCTCTTGGGCTGAATTAATTCCTTGACATTTTATTCATTTCCGATATTACCGATCATAATACTATGGATTTATTGCTTTTATTGAAACATGCCCCAGCCCGCAGCACGGTATTTCACAAGTCTTAGGGGGACTGTAAATTGCCGGAATATATCGTTAAGCCGGGAGACAACTTGTCTGGAATTGCCACCGCTAACATTGGCGCGGCCGGCAAATGGCGAATTATTGCAGACCTCAACGGGATCGTCAATCCGGACAACATACGAGTGGGACAACGCCTGCAGCTACCGGAAGAGGTGACCGAGGTTGCCAACGTTGTCAACACTGCTGCGGGTGTTAGGGCGGCCGGCAAAGAACGCGTGCGGATCAGTGTGGAAAACAAGGTGGTCTACGCAACGCTGCCGGCAAAACCGGAGAAGGTCTTTGTGGGTCGGACACATCGCAAAGGCTTGTATCGGATTGGGTTGCAGGAACCGGAAACTTATATCGGCAATCATCGGGAAAAATTGCTGGAGGTAAACCTGACCGATTCAGAAATGAAGGTGATCCTTGCAACTTCTGAAAATGAAGAAAATTTGGATGCGGTCAATACCTGGGATAGTCAATTTATCAGTTTTGGCATGTTTCAATGGACAGCCGGCGACCCCGGCAAACCCGGTGAACTACCGACCCTGATAAGGATCGTAAAGGAACGCTATCCGGATAATTTTCAACATTACTGGGGCCAGTTCGGCCTGGATGTTGTGGATGCCAACAACAAAACCGGGTGGTTCAGCTATCGCGGGAAAAAATTAACTTCCGCCGCTGATAAAGCCATGCTGCGAGAACATATTTGGGCCTATCGGTTTGCGCGGGCGGGAGCCGACATCGAGGTCCAGGCCGCCCAGATCCTGCATGCCGTCAATCGCATCAAGCAGTTTTATTTTGTGAAGTCGTCCAAACTGGACGGTTATGCCTTGGCTGATCTGATCACTTCGGAATACGGTGTCGCACTTTTGTTGGATAACCACGTCAACCGACCGGGGCATGTTCGCGGCTGCGTGGCCGCGGCGCTGGAACGCAGCCATTTGACAACCGCAGAGATGTCCCGAGGCGGTGACGAAGAAGAACAGCTGGTGTTGAAAAATTATTTGGAAAGCCGGCAAACCTATGGCAAGAACCCCATGACCGATGCCAGACAACGAGCCTCCGTCACCCGGGGGTATGTGGTGGACGGCATCATATCAGACAGCAGGAGATCGTATGTTTCCAGCGGTTAGGGTTAGTCTAACCTGGGTTAAGCAGTTCAGCGTTCACGGTTCCCAGTTAAAGTGACCTAACTATTCGCTAACAATAGTACTGCGCGTCAATCGGGTCGAATTCCATGTTTCACCCAATGGGTGAAGGAGGCTAATCCAAACAATGGAGTACAAAGTTACGGAAATCAGCATTTTATAACCTTTGAACCTTGAACCCTGAACCTGAAACCTTTATTACTCAATCTGCACTTATCTCATGCACATATCGCTTGGGATGAAAGGAGAAATTATGAGCGATGACATTGCTTACACATCAAAAGCGAGGATCGAACGCGTAAAAGGGCCCTTGCGGCGGGCTTATTTGCCTGAGGTTGATTCACCCGTTTTGTTCGGAGTGCATTCCGAGGTTGCCGAACATTACGGTGTTGATCCGAACGTACATTCACCCCAGGCAACTACCCTGGACTATGTGGTGGCCTCGGCAGCCGGCTGACTGACAGGCACTTTTGGCGGCGCGCTGGAAGCGCGTGAGATTCCTGCCGGAGAAAGCCTCTTGACCGCAGACACAAGAGGAGAAATCGAAAAAGACGGAAACGTCCTGGTGATCAAACGAATCCACGTGACGTATCACCTGAAGGTAAAATCGGAGCTGCGAGAAACCGCAGAAAAAGTACATGGTTTCCATGCTGATTTTTGCCCGGTGGCACGCTCCATCAAAGGGTGTATCGATATCACCACGGAGCTGCAAATGGAAGATATCTAAGAGCAGGTTTCCGTCATTTAAATAAGTAGTTGACTGATTTTACAAAAATTACCTGCTTCGTGAAAACCATGGAAATTCCAAGCACCAAAAACCAAATCTCAAACAAATTCCAATGACCCAAATTCAAAATCCCAAACAAATAATCCGTCGAAAGTCTTGCCCACTCTATCATCACAGGCAGAGCCGAGTTTGCGAAGCGATGCGATACGACTGTGGTGAATGTTTTGGTAATTGAATATTGAAATTTGGGATTTATTTGTAGTTTGGTGCTTGAGATTTGGGATTTCATTGTCTTATAAAACCTTCTAAGGCAACTGGTTTAGAATTTACTTTGACGTTACCCTGTAAATAAGAGCTCAAAACTGTGCTTGGTATTATAAAGGAGCTTGCCCAAAAACCAATATGAGGAAAGCCCAATGAGCGACCTAATCGAGCTTGAGAAAACGGATACCGTTGTCCAAATCGCATTAAATCGGCCGGAAGCCTACAATGCCTTTAATTATGATCTGGTTTCCCAATTGACGAGGCATCTGACGACCCTGGCCGGAGATGATAAAGTGAGGGGCGTGGTGATCACCGGCAGAGGCAAAGCATTTTGTGCCGGTGGTGATCTCAAGTGGGCCCTCGGTTATCCGGCAAGTCCGAGGGCCGCTTTTCACACCCTGGCTGCCCAATTTCATCTGGCGATACTGGAAATCCGCAGGATGAAAAAGCCGGTGGTGGCCGCCGTCAACGGTGTCGCCGCCGGTGGTGGATTTTCTTTGGCACTGGCATGTGATTTTAGAGTAATGGAACAGTCCGCCGTTTTAAGGCAGGCATACACCTCAAACGGGTTGTGCATTGACGGCGGCGGTACCTTTACCTTGCCGCGGTTGGTGGGATATGCGCGCGCCCTTGAAATTGCGGCCTTTGACGAACCCATTCCGGCCGATCAGGCGCTGTCCTGGGGGCTAGTAACAAAAGTGGTGGAAGACGGCCAGGCCCTGGTCGAAGCCACGGCAATGGCACAGCTTCTGGCCCGCCGCGCGCTAAACTCCTATGCCTGGACCAAAAAGCTTATCACCGACGCTTTTAACACCTCTTTTGAGAGCCAACTGGAATTGGAGAGAACCGCGCTCGAAGCCTGTGCCGATCATCCCGACGGCCGGGAAGGATTGGCGGCGTTTTCTGAAAAGCGCAAACCGAAATATGGATGAACTTGAACATATCCTGAGAGAGTATGGGGCGTTTGAGTCAGAAGTTAGGGTTTTTTCTTCCAAGCTCTGGTTGCAATGGTGTTCAAATTGCAGGGAGGTTTGCTGCAAAGCGTTGTATTGCCGGGAGACTTTTGAAAGCCCCTTTCTCTTTTCATTGTTAAATAAATATTCCCACCAACTTTATAATAACACTCAAAAAGCCTGGTTGAGCGAAGCCGGGTGTAAACTTTCGGTCGGGCGCCCACCTGTTTGTTACGAATTTTTGTGCAACACCATCCTTGGGGCCCAGCAAACGGGAATGCACCGATATGCCATGATTGTCCTTTCCAAACTGATTTCCCACATTGGAAAAAGAGCCCTTGGTTCCAGGCATCTCATCGAGGTCATGGATCCAGCCGATCTAAAAAAGATTAAATATTCACGATTTAAAAAGCGTTTGTCGGAGGCTCGCAACGCATTTGACGTTGTTCAACTGTATTTTAAAGGTCATCAACTTGAAATTAACGATTTGAAGGTTCTGTCAAAGATATCCAAGCAGTGCGGTTAAATAAGTATATTCCCAATTAATTTCTTAACTAAAGCCTAATTGAGCGATACTCATTTAGATGATACTGGGTATTGGCTATTCGGTATTGGTGTTTGTCGGAAATCGGAGTAAATTTTATATCTGGTTATCTACAATGACCAAGTCAGGTTAGAGATTCTGGATAACCAACATTTTATATAACACCGTATAGTGAAATATAGAAATCGGGAAAAATTCCCCGATGTCAGTACCTGATACCTCATATGAAACTAGGCCAAAATGGCACTGTTTCTTTCTCGATTAGACTGGCCGCTTTTCAGGCCATACAAGGCGGCGCTCGTACCAAATACCTCCTCAATTGGGGTATAAACCTTCAAAGAGATCTGTTTCTTTGGTATCGGTCGCAGTACATCCATGAACGCACTGGAAGTGTTCGTATCCCATAACCTCCAGCCGCCATTCTTCCGACATGCGCCTTATGATACTGTTTGGATTCATTTGGCTCCGGTGGCAATTGAGGGCCTCCAGCTTCTGAGAGAGGTATTGCCTGACATCGACAACGGTTGATATTTTGTCCTCCGGAGTGCCTATTACTTCAATTTTATAGGGTCAAAGCTTGAATAGTGAATTT
>Ga0316187_10004518_pt1 | contig 12048 bp, 12 predicted proteins | sample CroRivburrow1_MG_FD_204927 | JGI IMG/M metagenome (GOLD analysis project Ga0316187, IMG submission 204927) | Coastal sediment microbial communities from Maine, United States - Cross River worm burrow 1 | ecosystem: Environmental > Aquatic > Marine > Coastal > Sediment | place: USA: Maine...
AAAATCCAGGGCGTGGGGATCAACATGCCCCAGCACCCCCACCTCGACGACCACCCGGCGCACACGCGCAAAGCCGCGCTCGCGCTGCTGGTCGCGAATCAGGCCGACCAGGCTGTTGCACAGGGCAATCTCATGCACGGCCGCTGCCCTCCCCCGGCCCGGTATGCAACGACCAGGGTGCACAGGGGTCATAACTGGTAACCAGCAGCTTCATCGCCTCCTCGCCGTCCATCTGCGGCAGTGCCAGTGCCACCGGTCCGCCAGCGGCAAAATGCCAGTCGGTGGGGGCCAGTACCCGCCAGTCCAGGACCGCCCGATCGGCACCACCGTCCAGACACACGCGATGAAACACCGGGCCGCGGCTGGTGATGGCGCGGCCCACACCGACGCCGCCGGCCGCGGACCAGGCATTGGTTTCGGGCTCGGCCGCACCAGCGGCGGCGTCCAGGGCCCGACAGATAAACCGGGTATCCAGTATCTGCGCCAGCACCCGCGCCAGCAAGGTAGTGCCCAACTCCGCCTGCAGCTGTGCCACCAATGGATCTCGCGCCATTGCCAGTGGCCCCACCTCCAGCGCGCCGTCGACAGGATCCAGAGCATTGAAATCCTCTGCGGCGAGCGCCTCACTGGCCAGGGTCGCCAGCGCATCCTCACCAAGGCACTCCACCCCCGACAGGGGGCCACCCACATCCAGGGCGCGGCGGGCCACACCTGCGGCAACGCAGTTACTGGCGCGCACCCAGTCCAATAGCTGATCCAGGCTTTGCACCGCGTCCAGGCCGGGTATTGTCTGCGCCAGCGCAGCGGCGCGCACGACGTCATCAGGCGCCCTGTGTACACGGCCCAATGCGTCCATACGATGAGCCTCGCCCAGCCGTTCAGGCCAGTCGATCGACAGGCGCCAGGCCGCGGCAAAAGCCTGTTCACGCCAGGGCTGAGCCTGGCGTTCAGCGTTGACTTCCGACTCACCGCGGGCCGCCGCCACCGCGCGCTGTGCCGCCAGGGATTGTGCCTGCCCGCAAATGGGCAACAGGGTGGGAATAAACGCCATTGCGCGGGAGACAGACATGCCCACCAGGGAAGATACCAGCGCCGGGCGCTGCTGTGTGATCACCGCCTCGCCGTCGCGCACCGCTATATCGATGTGCGGCGCCAGTGTTTCAGCCGATGGGCTGGTCATGGGCCTGCGCACCCCCGCCGCGCAGAAAACGGCGGCGGCTCATCTGCGGCGTATCCTGTGCCTGCGGCACACTATCGACAGTACTGAACAGACCTGTGATCACGTGTTCGGCGACACTGCGCACAATAGCGGGATCGTCAAACTCATCCATGGGGGAAAACAGGGAGCAGGTTTCCAGGGCACCCACACCCGGCAGTTGCCCTGCGATAAAGGTATAACTGCCGGAGGGAAGCGCGATCTCCCGGGTGGTGCCTTCCATCCGCTGTGGGGCGCCCGCTGGCGGTAACAACACTATATTCATGCACCAGGGTGTCGCAACAACGCCCAGCACGCCCTCGCTACAGCGGCGCAAGCCCAACACCTGTATGTCCAGTTGCTGGTTGTAGACCGGCAAGGCGCGCATACGCTGGCTGACTTCGGTATAGGCGCGCTGCAATTTCTCCCCGTACTGGCGTATCGCCTCCAGTCCCACCTCATGGGGCGGGCGCGATTGCACCGACTCCAGGGGAGCCTCGCCGCGCAACACCATAAACTGCTCCGGCGCATTGTCGCAACTGGGGCAGCGCCAGTGCCCGGGCAAATCGGCAAACGCGGTACCCGCTGGAATCTGCCAGGTCTCATCTCCCAGAGCCGGGTCGTAGACCCACCAGCACACCCCACACTCCAGTACGGAGGCCGGATCGATGCGGCTGTTATTGCCCAGGAAAGAACCCTCGAAGCCGTTCATGACAGGTAGGTGTCCAGGATTTCATCCAGGCGGCGGGCGGAGTCTTCCAGGTCCTGGATAGCCGCTACCGCCGCGTCGGGAATGCGACCCACTTCAATCGTATCCAGGATGGTCTTACCCATGGCGTTGAGGTATTGCACCGCCCATACATGGCGCACGGTGGTAGCCATCACCTTGCAGTTGCCAAATCCACCCGACTCCAGCACCAGGTCGGCTCTGCCCAACACATCGAGCAGTAACTGCTGGTCCTCGGGACTCATAGGCAACAGGGTAAAGTTGAGCACGCGGTTGCTCTGGATACCCTCGTGCCAGGTACTGGCGTGCTCGTTGATTTCCGCCAGTACCGCCAGGCCATTCATCACACCCGGCAGCGATTCAGGTAAAGAGACCGGCGCGCTGCGCAAACTGGATGCCGCCTGGGAAACCACTTGCGGCACGGCCGCCACTTCCAGCCAGTGGCTGTCATCTGAACCCTGCCCTCGCCACAGGCCCGGCAGCACCGACTCGGTCAGGGTGTAGCTCACCCCATCCAGCGATACCATGCCACACACCTCGCCCTCCCCGAGCATTTCCAGCAGGGCCTGCAGGGACAGCTCGTCCAGGTGCGCCAGTTCAAGACACCGCCCGGGCTCGCCGCCGGAAGCGGCGCCATGCAGGGCTGATCGAAGATCGGCCAGAGTGGCACGCAACTCGGGGCCCGGTTCAAAATCCATCGGCAGGCGCGGCTGCGGGGGCAACTGCAGTGTCGGTGTACCCAGCAGGTCCAGGGCGTCGCCGGTATCCAGGAACACGCCCTGGGCCGGTTCTTCACCGTTCCAGATCATCGGGTTTTCCCGGGGCTGCTCCAGGTCAGTGAGTGGAATGAGATCTGGTTTGTTCATGCCTGTGACTCCCCGCATGAGGCAGCTGCCGGCACCGCCGCAGCGCCCAGGTAGCGACGGAAGGCACGTACATAATCACTCCAGTCCTTGACCCGGGGTATCACCTCCAGGATTACACCCCCCAGCAACAGCACCAGGCTGGGCAATGCCAGTACCCGGAAACGCGGTTGCAGTTGTGCCTCGTCTGGCGCTGCTACCAGTGCAGCGGAAATCTGTCCAGCGTAGTCCTTGAGTACCTCGCGCAGGGCAACCGCTACATCGTGGGCGTCACCGCGCTGGCTCTTGCTGCCGGCGAAGAACAACACCTGCAGGCCCTCACATTCCAGAAAGGCATCCACGCTGCCGGCGTCCACCCGTTGCAACGCCCCGCGCTCCAGCATATCGGTAATGGCTATACTGGCCATTGTCGGATCATCCATTGTCGGGTCATCCACTGTCAGGTCATCCATTATCGGTCTTCCATTGACGGTCATCCGTTATCAGTCATCTTGTCGCTTCGTAAATGAGCCGGCAATTCCGGCTCCCGCTCGATCAAGTCTGCCAGCAGGTGCTCAAAGGGCTGGCCGGATGCCGCGGCCGTCACCGCCAGCAGGGCATCAGCAATCTGCCTGGCTTCAAGGGCATCCAACGCCCGGATGGCAACATTGACATGCACCAGCAACCAGTCTCCAAAGCGCGGCGATCCATCCAGCAGGGAGGTATCCACGGTGCGCAATGGCTGCCCTGCTTCGCCACACATCACCGCCCCCGATGACAATACGGTCTGCACCTGCAGTGGCACGCCCAGGCACATGGTCAGTCGCGCAGCGTGCGCTGCAACACGCGCTCATCACCCACGCGACAGGCCAGCGCATCGTCCGGGCGACCGGATTCGTAGTTGTGCAGGTCCAGGCCCGGGGTGATGACGCCCAGCGGCGGTTCGTCGCCAGCGCGCAGTTTGAGTTCGATACCGTGGGTGGCGAGGTAGTCGACGGCGATCTCCAGTGCCGCGGGAATGGCCGCACGCACACCGGGCCGCAGGCTGCCACCGTAGTCCTCCAGTTCCACCGGCTGCACCCCCACCAGCACCATATTGCCGGCGCAATCGCCCAGCAGTTTGGCGCAGGCAATGACGTCCTGCAGCCCCGCCTGGTGCAGGCTCATTTTGTGGGCGCCGACAAAGGCGGGAATGTCATCGTCATACACCACGCGCATGGTCCCCGGCGCGTCGCCGAAATCCACCGCATCGAAGATCACCACCGGATCGTATTCACGCAACAGGTCAACCAGGTACAGACCCTGGGTGCCGCCATCGGCGACGATGACGCTTTCATCGTCTGCGTAGTGCTGCGCAAAGGCCTCCACGCAGCGCACCCCGAAGCCCTCGTCGGCCCACAGGATATTACCGACACCCAGCACCAGGGCTTGCGCGCCGCTGCTCACTCCCTGTCATCCTTGAAATAGCGCCAGCCGGAAATCATGGTGGACACCAGGCTCTGGCGACTCATGATGTCCTCGCGCACCGCCACGTAGATGTGGATCAGGGAGAAAACGATAATCACCCACATGCTGATGTGGTGAATGGTATGCACGGTAAAGCTGTCGCCCAGCAGCGCGAAAACCCAGCCGAAAGCCTGGTACCACCAGCTTTCAATGCCCTCCCCCTCGGCGTACAGGGCCAGACCGGTAAACACGCTCACAAACAGAGGCAATACAAATATGCCGAACATGGCCAGCTGCGCCAGCGGGTTGTGACCGACATATTTCTTTGGCACCTTTTCCAGGAACAGATACCAGCGCACCTCATGCCATACCTCATGCCACCACTTGAGACTCCACACGGGTGGCAGGAAAATCTGGTGCGCATGGCTGTTGCCGACAAAGGCCCAGATCACCCTGTATAACAGGGCCAGCGCCAGCACTTCGCCGGCGGCAAAATGTATCAGGCGTATATTGCCGAACAGAAAACTGAAGGAGGCCTCCCCCGGCACCGATGGCGGTGGCGCAGCGATCAGGTAGCCGGTAACACACAACAGCACAATGCACAGGGCGTTTACCCAGTGCCATAACCGCACCGGAGCCTCGTAAACATAAATTTTCGACGCCGGACTCTCAACCTCGGTGGCATGGCTTACCAGCGAATGCAGCAGCCCCCGGGACTTCTTACTCGATTCGGATGTACTGGCCATCGGTGCCTCCCTAACGGACTTTGACGTCGGCGAGTTCCTCACCCTCCGGGCTCATCACATGCGTCGAGCAAGCCAGGCAGGGGTCGAATGAGTGAATGGTGCGCAAAATCTCCAGGGGTTGCTCCGCATTGTCTACCGGGGTATCCAACAGTGAGGCCTCGTAGGCGCCGATATTGCCCTGGCCGTCTCGCGGCCCGGCATTCCAGGTGGTAGGCACCACCGCCTGGTAATTTTCGATGCGGGTATCCTTGATATGCACCCAGTGTCCCAATGCGCCGCGAGGCGCCTCGGTAAAGCCCACGCCCTTCACGTCTTTGGGCCAGGTAGACGGATCCCAGCGCTCGGTATTGGCCGTGGCGGTGTCGCCGGCGCGAATATTGTCGATCAACCTGCCGTAGAAATACTGCAGCTTCTCCGCCGCCCAAACGCATTCCAGGCCCCGCGCCGCGGTGCGACCCAGGGTAGAGAACAGCGCCGAGACCGGCAGGCCCAGGTCGGTAAGCACTTTCTCCACCGGCTCCTTGAACTCCGGGTTATTCTGCGCATAACCAATGATATAGCGCGCCAGGGGACCCACCTCCATGGCGTGGCCCTTCCAGCGGGGACTCTTGATCCAGGAGTATTTGGCCTCCTCGTCAATCTGGTCGATCCGGGTTTTGGTGCCCTTGGCGTTCTCCCCAAGCTTGAAATTCGGTTCAGTCACACCATCCCAGGGATGCAGGCCGATATCCTCATCGGCGTAGCTGTACCAGGAGTGGCTGACAAATTCCTGGATCTCTTCGCTATCGCGCAGGTCCACCTCGTGCACCTCATTGAGGTTGCCATTGATGATGGCGCCACGGGGCAATAACAGGTTGCCGGCACTGTAGTCATTGGCGTACTCGGGAATATCCCCGTAGGACATCACATTCATGCTGGACAGACCGCCGCCATAGGTCCAGTCCTTGTAAAAAGACGCGATGGCCATCAGGTCGGGCAGGTAAACCTGCTCCACGAACACCCGGCTCTGGTCGATGATCTGTTTCACCAGGTTGAGGCGCTCTATATTGATGGCACCCACCGCGCCGGTTTCGGAAACGTTGATGGGACAGGGCACGCCGCCCACCAGCCAGTTCGGGTGCGGATTCTTGCCGCCGAACACGGTGTGGATTTTCTTGATCTCTTTCTGGAAGTCCAGCGCCTCAAGGTAGTGGGCCACCGCCATCAGGTTGGCCTCGGGAGGCAGCTTGTAGGCGGCGTGTCCCCAGTAGCCGTTGCGGAACAGCCCCAGCTGGCCGGACTCGACAAACTTCGTCAGGCGAGTCTGCAGATCGCGGAAGTAACCCGGGGAAGACTTGGGCCAGTTGGAAATCGACTGGGCCAGCTCGCTGGTGGCCTTGGGATCTGCCGACAGGGCCGACACCACATCCACCCAGTCCAGCGCGTGCAGGTGGTAGAAGTGCACCAGGTGATCGTGCACCTGCAGGGTCAGCTGCATGATGTTGCGAATGATATTGGCATTCTCGGGAATCTGTATGGCCAGGGCATCCTCCACCGCACGCACCGAGGTCAGCGCGTGGGTACCGGTGCACACGCCGCAGATGCGCTGGGTAAAAGCCCAGGCATCGCGCGGGTCGCGGCCCTTGAGAATCACTTCCAGGCCACGCCACATGGTGCCGGTGGATACCGCATTGCGGATGATATTGTTCTCGTCGATATTCACTTCGATACGCAGGTGACCCTCGATACGGGTGACCGGATCGACCACGATGCGCTGGCCGGAATTGTCCAGGGAGAAGCCGTTGGGTGTCTGTATGGTCATGGCTTATTCTCCTGCGCCGGTCTTGGCTGCATTGTCGGGATTGCGTGCGCGCTGCAACGCCGAGGCCGCCGCATGTGCCACTATACCGGCGCCAATCACACCTACCGCGGCGACACCGATCTTGTCGGCATTGGATTCCACCCCCAGGGGCGTATGCACATTGGCCAGGCGCTCGTAAAAAGGTCCGTTGTCCCAGAAGTTCTCCTCGGAGCAGCCGATACAGCCGTGTCCGGACTGTATGGGGAAGGACACCCCGTCGTTCCAGCGCACGGTGGAGCAGGCGTTATAGGTGGTGGGCCCGCGACAGCCCATCTTGTACAGGCAGTAGCCCTTGCGCGAGTTCTCATCGTCCCAGGCCTCGGCGAACTGGCCCGCATCAAAATGTGGCCGGCGATAGCATTTGTCGTGGATGCGCTGGCCATAAAACATTTTGGGGCGGCCCAGGCGATCCAGCGGTGGAATCCGGTCAAAGGTGAGCATATAGGTGAGCACCCCGGTCATGACCTCGGCGATGGGCGGACAGCCGGGTACCTTGATGATGGGTTTGTCCTTGATCACCTTGTGGATCGGCGTTGCCTGGGTCGGGTTGGGCCTGGCAGCCTGCACGCAGCCATTGGAAGCGCAGGAACCCCAGGCCACCACGGCCTTGGCGCCCGCGGCCATTTCCTGCAGCTGTTCGATAAAAGGGCGCCCGCCAACAATACAGAACATACCGTCTTCGTTCAGCGGCGGGTTGCCCTCTACCGCCAGGATATATTCCCCCGCGTGATCGCGCCGGGTTTCCTCCAGGGCCGCCTCCGCCTGGTGACCGGCGGCGGCCATCAGCACATGGGAGTAATCCAGCGACAACATGGACAAAACCACGTCCGAGACCAGTGGGTGACCGGAGCGAATAAAGCTCTCAGAGCAACAGGTGCACTCCAGCCCATTCAACCAGATTACCGGGGTGCGGCGCTTGGTTTCCATTGCATGGGCGATCTTTGAGGCAAAGGCCGGACTAAGGCCCAGGGAGGCTGCGGTAAGCGAGCAAAACTTGTTGAAAGAACGCCTGCTGATGCCCTGCTGACGAAAGACATCGTAAAAGGTTGCGGGTGAGGTCATAACGGATTCTCCGTGCCCAGTTTTTTTGTTTTACAACGGGCAGGGGGCCAGCCACAAAACGCAGCTGACCACACCGCCGTCCATTTTTCTGATTCCTGCCCCGCAGGCAACCACCACCCCACGGGACTACTAACCTTCCGTCTATTTATAGTCCTCCCGGAAATGCTTGTCTCAGGTAACTGAATGGGTCTTGATCCAAATCAATATTAAACAGTGAGAGGGGAAAACCGGATGCCGCTGGTTGGCAGCGGCGCGCCACATAGGGTGATGGCGTGACGGGGTTAGCGCAGGTAATAAATCAGCGCGTTGGGGCTGAACTCGCGGGCATCTGACTCGGCGCGGAAGTCATAGGGGCTGTACAGGTTGTCCAGGCCATTGATCAGCACACGCTCGGCCAGCAGGTCATGGTAGACCTCCAGAGTGGACCACAGTACCGGCACTGTGTAGTAGTTGATCGCATGGGCTTCGTTCACGCGCCACAGCTCATCGTCCATGTTGTAGCTGTCTGCCACAGCGATCTGCCAGCTGTCCTCATCGACAAAGAATACCCGACGGCTGTAAATATGCCGGGCATCGGATTTGAGCCGGCCCTCGACCACCCACACCCGGTGCAGCTCGTAGCGGGCATGTTCCGGATTGATATGGCCGGCGCGCACGATGTCATCGGGGCCTACCCGGGGGCCGTGCAGACCGTAGGCATTGTAAGGAATGTACATCTCCTTTTTACCCAGCAGCGTCCATTCGTAACGATCGGGCGCGCCGTTGTACAAACCAAAATCATCCACCGTGCGCAGGCCATCCGTGTTGCCCGCGGGAATCTCATAGGCGAACAGGGGTGAGCGCAACACCCGACGCAGGCTGCGCGGATAAAGCCACACCTTACGCGGGTCCCCGGTCTGGTTGATGGTCTCGAATACCAGGGTGCCATCGCCGGACAACAGCGACGGTGCCAGCACTTTCGATTTCACCGCCAGCAACACATTGGGGTAGCGCTCCGTGAACGGCACCGGGTAAGGCAGGCCATAGGGAAAGCCCCAATCCTGCCGCGACACTACCAGCGTGTAGCGTCCCGAACGGGTCAAGGCCGCGCCGCCCTCCATACGGTTCACACGCAGTCCGCGAAAACGCAAGTTGTGGTTCCACACCACCTCAACACCACTTTTTGGCTGTGGAAACGGCGAACTGACCCGCGCCCCTTCGACGCCACCGCGGTCTGGCATGAGCACCTTGGCTGAAGACGCGTTTTCACCGATGGCCGCGTAGACGAAATCAGGGAAAGACGCCGAGCGACGCGTCTCATACACATTCATAAACCAGGAGTCGGGGTACTTTGCCAGCAGCGCCAACTGGCCGGGCGAGAGCTGCTGCGCATACTGCTGGGCATTGGCTGCGTTGATCTGAAACAGGGGTTTGTCAGCGGGAAACGGGTTGGTCTCGTGGTAGCCCTTGATGTAGCTGTCCGGTGGCGCGGTGATACCGCCGGTCCAGGGCGGGATAGTTCCCGCCGCATTCCCCGCCCGCTCGGCACCTACGGGGGTAAGATTGGGGCCGGGGAACTCATCGGCGGCAGTACCCAGCACACCAAGGAACAGGAAAACCAGTGCTGCGAACAACCTGCTCACAGGTAATAGCTCAGTTGGAACCGCAGGTAATCGCGATCCCGCAAGGTATTCAGGCGCCCGCCACCGCTAAACCTGGTATAGCGCAACTCGCCCACGAGCCGGTTGATATAGGTTGCCCGCACACCGAGAGTCAGCGATTTGCGGTCCTCGATAAAGGTACTGATCGGCGCCGGTGTGGTGCCGTCGAAATCGTGAGCAAAAGCGACAAGCGGCGCTATCGTGATACCTCCAAAGAGTCCGGAATAGCTGGCTATGGCCTGCACCCGGTAACCCCAGGAGTCTTCATCCTCCGAGCTTAGCGGCGTGGCGCTGCCGCGACTGGGCATATCATAGACCGCTGACCAGCTGAGGTCGGTACTCAACAACACCTGGTCTGCCCACAGCCGGCCACGGAAAATTTGCGCCGCCTCGATAGTGGCCAGGGAGCGATCGAGCCTGACAAAGCCGCCGATCTGCTCGCCGGGGCCATAATCTCCCAGTGGGGTATCCCCGACGTCAGTGTCAAACAGGACGGGCGAGAACACGGTATTAAGCAGGGGATTGAAAGCAATCTGGAAGGGAAAATCCCAGTGATAACTGATTTCACCTGTGAAGAGTGTGCCGGTGCGCCGCGAGGACGTACTGAAACTCATGCCCAGCAGATCGATATCTTCAGGGTAGGTGACGAAAAAGGACGACTCGTTGGCATAGCTGCTGAGGGTGAGCTGTTCCGCCGCCTCCCTGCCCATGGCCACGGCATCGGCAGGGTCCAGGCCCTGCCCAAGATAGATCGTCTCCAGCGCCGAGGCGCGAGCGGCAACCAGTGGCTCACCAGTGGCGGCGACCGCCGCCGCATCACCGGTGCGCGCCATGACCAGCGGCAACCGGCTATGATAGCGCATGTAATGCAACCCTACCTTGGTGGCGTTGCTGTCAGGCAGGAAGCCAATTAAAGCGGCGCCGAACTGCCCGGTGTCACTGGCCTTGTCACGGTTCTTCCCCGGTAGGCGCTGGTAGTCCGCGTCAAAGCCCAGAGTCCCCTCGGGTAATTGAAAGTATTCATCCAGGTCCGTACCCAAATCAGATACCTGGCCGCCGCCAAACATCCACGCGTTCAGGCCTTCTGCACCAACGCCGTCGTTGTTGGAAAAGTACCAGCCCACCGGCGGTATCTTCACCGGCTCCCATTCATATTGATAATAAGCTTCGATAGAGAATGTCTCAGTGACATTTGCCGCGGCCCATATCATGCGTTGCGGGAGACGCAGATCATCCCGGTCGCTCGCGGGCTGCAGCACAGTGACCAGGTCCACCGGATTGATAACATCCAGACCGTCGCGCACGAAGGTGGTTTCGCTCCAGTTGACCACCTGCTGACCCACACGAATCAGGGCGGGCATACCACCGGGCCGGATACTCCAGTTAACATAGCTTTCACGCAACTCTACATCTGAGCCCACCAGCTTCTCGGCATCACTGTCGAACCCGGTGCGCTCGGGATCGTCAGCCTGGTTGTTAAAGTCGTAGAACGCCACGCCGCGCACATAGGCACCAAAATCGCGCCAGCTCACGGCCACCTCCCCGGCGGCCCGGGCGGTACTGGAAATAATGCCTTGATCGTAATTGAGGTTGCCGTCGTCCAGGTTGGCAGTTCGCGCATTACCGTCGCTGGCTATCGCGATCAGGTCGGGATCCTGGTCGCTGAGGCGATACAGCGCGCCATAGGACAATTTGCCATTGAAAATCCCCTGGATATCGCGCACGGTGAAAGCAGCGGCAAAGGTCTGTCCAGCGAAGCTGGCGGACAGTACGGCAATACAGAGTGGTATTAGGATTCTGCGCATGTTGCAGGCAATCATAGCCGATACGGGCTAATATGCGTGCGGAATATTTTGGAGAAAAGCAGACATGCTCAACATGGACTTCGGTGAACGCGTGGTCATAGAGACCGCCAGTGTCGACTGGGTACCCAGCCCCATGCCCGGTGTGATGCGCAAACCGCTGGCCCGGGAAGACGCCGAGCGCGGGCACGCCACCAGCATTGTGCGCTATGAACCCGGTGCCAGCTTCCGGGCCCATGACCACCCCCTGGGTGAGGAAATCCTGGTCCTTGAAGGGACATTTTCAGACGAGACCGGCGACTACCCCGCAGGTACCTACTTTCGCAATCCGGAGGGTTTTCGCCACGCCCCCTTCAGCAAGGAAGGCTGTGTACTGCTGGTCAAACTGCATCAATTCCAGGACGACGACGCTGCCCATGTGGTGGTCGATACCTACCGCGCGACTTTCCAACCGGGTGCCGGCAAGCTGCAGGTATTACCGCTGCACCAACACGGCAACGAGCAGGTGGCACTGGTGCGCTGGCCCGCAGGCGAACGCTTCCAGGATCACAGCCATTTCGGTGGTGAGGAGATCTACGTGATCAGTGGCGAGTTCCTGGATGAGGACGGCCGCTATCCCGCTGGTACCTGGATACGCAGTCCACATTTGAGCCGGCACTTCCCCTATGTAGAACAAGAGACGCTGATCTGGGTGAAGGTGGGGCATCTTCCGCTGGGATAAACACCAGGGCGATGCAACTCGAGCTGT
>Ga0316187_10004520_pt1 | contig 12048 bp, 10 predicted proteins | sample CroRivburrow1_MG_FD_204927 | JGI IMG/M metagenome (GOLD analysis project Ga0316187, IMG submission 204927) | Coastal sediment microbial communities from Maine, United States - Cross River worm burrow 1 | ecosystem: Environmental > Aquatic > Marine > Coastal > Sediment | place: USA: Maine...
ATGGCAGACATTGTCTCGAAGTGAACCTGATGAAACCGCGCTTGAAACGGCGTGCAAAATGCAAAGACCCAAGGTGTCGAACCAGTAGTTTCGCAGTCCGGTTACATTAATTTTGCGTTTATAAGCTCGGGTCTCGCAATCCGAATGGCAACCCGGATTCCCCGATGTCCAGTTTTAGTCGAATTGCGAGTGGTGTCCCGTGCGGCGCGTTTCGCTGCGCCGTTGGTAAAGCGCACGGTGATGCCGGTACTGTTTTCTCCCCGACCTGCCATCTCATGACCGAGATGATAAGTATCGAGTGGCACGCATGTCAGCAGTTCCCGGTATACCGTCGCCCATGAGCTGAAGCGGTATTGGTGCGGGCCGTCATAAGCGAATCCGGCATCGTGGGTCGGGTAGCGCAAACGCGAAGTGGCAACGCTGATGGCATCCAGTGAAATTCCGGCACCCTCAACGAGATAGCGCTGGCTTCCCGGCAGAAAACCGATTCCGGCGCCGCGTTGCACCAGTTCAAGCGGAGAACGTTCATAGACATCGACGCTTATTCCGAGATCACGCAACAAGGCGGCGGTCAATCCGCCGAGAGAACCACCAATGATAGCGGCTTGCATGGACAGGATCAGTATTCGCCGGAGTGGCCGAAGTCATTGCGACACGCCAGCGTGTCATCATTGTCGACGCCGAACGCCTCCGCAGGCAAACCACCCGTGCAGTCGAGACATCCTGCAAATGAAACGTTCATGGTTTGTCTCCTCCGACCCTGTTTGATGGCAGCCTTTCTAAAGTAGCATCGGGTGGGGAAGATGTGAAGCGAGACCGCCTTGAACCACGTATTGGCCTATTTGGCACGCGGACGAACGCAGATCGAGGTGAGTCAGTAAACAGATATCGATCCCGAACCCGCGGAAATACTTGCCGCCCTCGAGCGTATCCAGGCAGCTATCGGGCAGGCTGAGTTGCTCGCGTATCAGGTCGCGCCGGATTGAACCTGGTTTCGTTGAGCTGCGTTCACGCACTTCACCGATAAGTGAACGGCATCGGATACGGTCTGCCGAACGGCACGCCTGCGCGAACGACATGTAACGGTTTCAACCAGTGCGTGCCGGGGCGGGTGTTGTTTTTCGTATCGACGAACTCCACTGGTTCTTCAACCAGTTCGAGCACGGATACGTCTGCCGGCGCACCAACTTCCAGGGTGCCCAGTTTGTCGATCCGGTCGATGACGCCAGCGGGCGCAGACGTGGCAAGCGCCACGACCTGCTGCAGAGATAAACCCAGATTCAGGAACTTGCTCATCACCCATGGGAGGTAAGGCATCCCCGGAGAGTTTCCACTTAACGCATGAATGTCGCTGCTGATGGTATCGGGCGTGAGGCCTTGTTCGATCGCCGGTTCTGCAACGGTATAGTCAAAGCTGCCGCCTCCGTGACCGACATCGATCGTCACGCCGCGCTGTTTTGCTTCCAGCGCGGCTGGCAGCAGTTTTCCATTCTGTACGATGTTGTTGCCTGCACCGCTGTATGAGTGCGTCAGAACATCGCCCGGACGGAGCATATCGAGCAAGGTCGACAAGTTGCCCGGCGCGTCCCCGATGTGGCACATGACCCGCGCGCCGGTGGCCGAAGTTTCCGCTGCTCGGATAGCGCGACGTAACGGATCCAGGCCATTGTCACCGACGACGTTGCGCGAAATCCGCACTTTCACACCAAGCACCACGTCACTGTTCTCCGCTACGCACTTCGCCGCAGCGTCGACGTCGGCGTAATCGATATTGAGGGTTTCGCCAACCGGGAATCCCGCCAAACCCATCCGGGAAATATGAATGAATGCGAACATGCGGCTTCGCGAGGCTGCCATCATGTAGTGTTTGAATGCGCCGAAGTTGTTTGCGCCGGCGTCTCCGGCGGACACGTACGTGGTCGTTGCGGTATACGGTGCGAGTTCGTCGGCCGGCAAACCTAGCGCTGAGCCAAGCGGGTAAACGTGTGTGTGGAGATCGACCAGGCCAGGTGTCACCAGCTTGCCACGCGCGTCGATGACGTGGCGCGCAGTTGGGCGCGGGATCTCTGGTGCGACTTGGACAATACGGCCCCAGAGAATGCCTACGTCGTATCGTCCTCGCAGTTGTCGGCTGGGGTCGAGTACTTCGCCGCCCTGGATAAGCAAATCAAGTTTGTCGTCTTCCATTGCGTGCAGGCTTGGCATTAACAACGTTGACCCGCCGACGGCAGCCGCGGTGCGAAGAAAGTTACGTCTGTTGAAAGCGGTCATTTTTCCTCCCTATCTAGCTGTCGCCTTTCGAGAACTTCGCAGCATCATGGCATGAAGAGCACACCCTCTTGCAGGGATACGTCCAATGGCCTTCGATGCTACGGGGCTATTGGCGCTCAGCTGAGTGAGAATGCTACGCTTGTTTGGACCAAGCCGGGAGCGTAGCTGCCCTGGGCGCCCGGGAAAGTGTTGTATCTGTAGGCCAAAAGTAGCCCACGGTGGCGTAAGCTTCTGGTCATGAGAGGGGGCGCGTTCGCGCGGTAGAGGTCTTGAAAAGTGAGATGCTCCGACGGACGGCCCTTGTTGGCGAGAGCCAAGCCAACTCCGGGTGAGGAGATGCTGAATGGATATCGCCATTTTGCTTGTGCATTTTCATTTCAACATCATTAACCTTGCTTCGCGGCGGCGCTAGCGATGGCAGCAAAGGCACCACAATTCGCTAAACTTACGCGGCCGCGATTGCACAAGGCGGTAGCACGCGAGCGCTTGTTCAATCAGCTGGATGAGGCGCGCAGTCGAAAATCCGCCATATGCGTCATCGGTCCCCCTGGTGCCGGCAAGACCACGTTGGTCGCAAGCTGGCTGGATGAAAATGACATCAAAGGCATCTGGTACCAGGTGGACCCGGGTGATGCTGACCTGGCGACGTTTTTCTACTACCTTGGTGAAGCCGCTAAACCATTCCGCCGCAAAAATCAGCGTCTGCTACCGCTGTTGACGCCGGAATATCTGCAGGACGTTGGCGGATTTTCCAGACGTTTCTTCCGGGAGCTGTTCTCACGCTTGCCCGATGGTGCAACACTGGTCCTCGACAACTATCAGGAAGTCGAATCCAGTCATTCCTTTCACGAGATCGTTTCAGCGGCAGTGAATGAAATTCCGCAGCGACGCACATTGCTGGCGGTCAGCCGGCGTGATCCGCCTGACTGCTACGCCAGACTGATAGCGAATGGAAACGTTGATTTTGTCGAATGGGATGAACTACGGCTGACTCTAGAAGAAGCGCGCCAAATAGTTGAAACGCGGGTATCGGCTGTCGAATTGCACGAAGTCAACAGACTCTACGAAGATTGCGGAGGATGGGCTGCTGGCCTGACGTTGATGCTCGACAGTTACCGGCAAGGTGAAGGCGGGTCCAGGTTTCCAGAGAAGAGCGATGTCATGGCTCAACACGATTCGATCTTCGGCTACTTCGCTGCGCAGGTCTTCGAAAGTTTGCCGGATCGAACCCGGGATTTCCTGCTTGCTACCGCCGTGCTCCCGCAGGTGCCGGTGTCCCTCGCCCGGGAATTGACCGGTGACCCAGGCGCCGCCGATATTCTTGAAGATCTCTACAGGCGCCATTTATTCACTCACCGGCGTGCCGGAGCGGAACCGACCTACTGGTATCACGCGCTGTTTCGAGAGTTTCTCAAGGCAAGGTCCCTGGCAGTTGTCGATCAAAATCGGATGCGCGAGACGATGCGGCGCGCAGCGCGCCTGCTCGAAGCGAGGTCCGATTTCGATGATGCGTTCCGGTTGTTTTTCGACGCCGGAGATTGGCCGGCCGCCAGACGTCTGATCGAACGTCACGCGGAGGCGATGCTTGCACACGGCAGGGGCGGGGTCTTGCGCGACTGGATACTTACCTTGCCCGATGGCATTGTCGAGGACGCGCCATGGCTCCGTTACTGGCTCGGAACCTCGTTAATTGAAATTGAACAGAAACAGGCGCGCAGCCATCTCGAGCGCGCCTTTGGGCGGTTCGCCACCTCCATTGACAATGTAGGTCAGGCACTATCGGCCGCAGGCGTGATTGAAAGCTACTTTTTCGAGTGGTCCGACTTCAGGCCATTGCGGCACTGGGTTGACACTCTCGAGCCGTTGTTGAAACGCACGCGTATGTCCGTCAGTGCATTAATAGAACGACGCATATACAACAGTTTGTTGCTCGGTATGCTCTACGCTGCTCCTGACCATCGTCTGCTCCCTCATGTCGTCGAACGCCTAACGGAAATGCTTGATGAGGACATGGATATCAACAGCAAAGTGTCGATAGCACACACTTTACTCAGCTACGGCAACATCAGCTGCGACATGGAGCGCGGAACTATCGCGGTGGCGCGTACGGAACCGCTGCTTGATCACCCGGAGCTGACGCCCTTCAATCGCGTATGGTGGTATGTGCGTAAAGGCTATTATTGTTTTGTAACCGGTGAGTATGGGGCGGGGTTCGAGGCGTTGAACCGCGCGAGCGAACTCAGTGAAGAGCACGGACTGCAAGGGCTGCGTCGTGCGGCTTTGCTGGTGAATTCGTACCAGAATGCAGGCTGCGCCATGATCGGTGATGTACGCCGCGCACGCATGTGGCATGAGCGCAACAGTTCAATAGCGTCGCCTGATCGGCCAATGGACAAGTGGCACGTTACGGAAACAAGAGTTCACCTCGAGTGCGCCAATGGCAACTACGGAGCAGTGGCCGAATACAGCCGTAAAGCGGCGGCGGAAGCGGCTGATGTCGGCATGCCATACATTGAAATCCTTGGTGTTGAGCACGAGGCGGCCGGCCTTGCGGTAACCGGCGATTTACAACGTCTTGACGAAACGCTATCCCGTTTGCGTCGAATGATATCCGGCACCTGCTTCGCCTTTCTCGAATGCCAGGCCCGATTCCTTGAGTCGTATAGTGCCCTGGTGCATGGCAGCGCAGAACGTGGGCGTGGCCTGCTAAAGGAAGCCATGCGGTTCGCGCGCGAGCACCAGTTTCGCTACGCGCAAATGGCGCGGTATTCCGTCGTCACCGGGTATTTGTTTGCAGAGGCGCTACGGGAAGGCGTGGAAGCGGAATATGTATGCGATGTGATCCGCAGGCTTCGTATTCGACCACCTGTCGATGCGCCGGACTCGTGGCCGTGGCCGATAAGGATTCACAGTCTTGGAAGATTTGATGTATTTCGTGACGGTGAGAAACTCGAATTCAGGGGCCGCGCCCCGCGCAAGGTGCTCGCGTTGCTAAGAGAGATCGTGGCAGGCGGCGGCGAAGCGGTGGCAAGCAGCCACCTGGTAGATACGCTGTGGGGCGACGAAGAAGGCGATGCGGGCCGAAAAGCGCTTGATGTGTCGCTTGTCCGTTTGCGCAAATTGCTCGGGAGCACCGATGCCGTCATCGTGAGAGACGAGCGGGTTGGTCTTAACGCTGATATGTGCTGGGTCGATGCATGGGCGTTTTCCCGTGTCGGCGAGATCGTCGAACGTGGTGACGAATCGGTGCGCAGACTTGGTCCCCGAGCGCTGGATTTGTATCGCGGAGGTTTCTTGCCGGGTGCCGATGAAACGAGCCTGATCGTCATCACGCGTCTGAAATTGCGAGACAAGCTGGCGCGGTTGGTATCGGCACTCGGACGGCAACTGGAAGACGCTCGTGAATTCGAGCAAGGGCTGGAATGTTACCGGCGCGGAATCGAGGCAGACGAACTGGCAGAGGAGTTTTATCAGGGCGTGATGCGTTGCCATGCCGCGATGGGGCGCCAAGCTGAAGGCATGGCAGCATATCGCCGATTGCGTCAGACGCTGTCAGTGGTGCTGGGAGTGCGGCCGTCGGAGAGCAGTGAACAGTTGATGCAGTTGCTCGGGCGCGCTGGTTCACAGCGGCATTCATGAAACGCGGAAATAAGTTTGTCAAAGACTATTTTCATTTTGTAGGGCAGTTGTAAGTCCGGAACGAATGTTCGTAGGGCATCCGTAGGATGCGTTCTCCTAGAGTTGGCCGCGTGGGGTAGCGACATGTCGTTGCCTTTCATTGACTGCCGTGCGGCAGGCGGCGCGTATTTAATCGACTCAAGGAGGAAATGCTCATGATGATCACCAAATTCGCAGCAAAGGCGCGTACCTCGGTTGCGGCAGCAATGTTTGCGGCGTTCGCGTTTAACGCGACAGCAGGCGAGCAGGGCAAGTTCGTAGGGCATGCGGTTCTGAACAATACCAAGTTTCACGAAGTCAAAACACCGGATGGTCACCCGTACAAAGCTGGATGGACAGGCGAACAGGAAGGGTTGATTTTCCACAATGGTGGTGGCAAAGCCCTGGACAAAATGCTCGACCGCGCACATTACATTGTGCAGTACGTCGGTGATGCCGGTACGGGATCGGGCTATTGCATGAAGACGTTTACCACCGCGGAAGGGCACAAGTTGTTTGCTCGCTGCGACTGGCAGCTTAATGCCAAAGGGTCACATGGGACGGTGACTTTACTCGGGGGAACCGGGCCATTTGCCGGAATCAAGGGCAAAGGAAAATTTAATGTCGTGTCGGTTTCCCCGGTCGTTATGTGGGACGACATCGAGTGGAGTTGGGAGACTCCTTGAGCATGTATCCATTGTGACGGAGTCATCACCATGGGAAAACCTGAACGCTACATCGTGCACATTTATCGTCGGGAAGGCGCCGGTAGTGCCATGCGCGTGGCAGGCTTACTTGAAGGAATAGGTAATGGACCGCAACGATCGTTTACAAGTGCAACGGAGTTGTGGGATTTATTGAACACAACGACGAAGGTGTCTCGCGGAACCGGTTGTCCGGGGCGCAAGCTGCAAAAGAAAATATCCAGATAGCTGCCTGCTGTCTCCTTACCCGAGAAGAAATGCCTCTCTCGTTTGCCGGGGTCTACGACCCCGGCTTTTTATTGTCCCCCGGCTGGGGTACATGATGACCGACGAAGCCGATCTCGAACTGTCGCAGGTGATAAACGATTCGCTCTACATCCATGTCTTGCACTGCTTCTCCCGCGGCTCTTCCGGGTATCGGGGTGGCTCTGCCTCCCACTTTTTCTTTATGACGGTGTTCCGGACTTGAAGCGACATCGCGGTTGTGGTCAACGTAAACAGGTGACGTAACCAGACATCGGCCAAAACGCCGGGTTTGCTGGCGGCCGCGCATGTTTCTGTCACGCCTCCTGACGCAGCTTGCGGCATCGCGCCGCTGCGTGCCATTCGTCGCAGGCGATGTCGCGATATGATGGGCCAAGTGAATCCTTTCTGCCCCGTCCCGGTGAATTCTCAGCATTTCTCGAACAGTACGCCGATGTCACAACCGGCCTGGTACCCGGGGTGCATGCGATGAGCAGCGCGCAACAGGCTGTCGCAGTCGAACATCCTGTGGGCGATGACGACCCGGCTTCGGTTATCTCCTCGAACCGCTGGTTGGTATTGGTACTGGCGCAGATAACGACGCTTGCCTTTGGTATGGCAGTGACGGCGACCAATGTTGTCCTGCCACAAATGCGCGGGGCTTTGTCGATAACGCAGGATCAGGCAGCGTGGATCGTCACTATCTTTCTCGTCGCAGCTGCCGTGGCGACGCCTTTAACGGGCTGGCTGGCTGGTTGGCTGGGCTGGCGTCGTTTCATGGTGACGGCGCTGATCGGATTCACGCTCTCCTCGCTTGCATGCGGACTGGCGGGTTCGCTGGAAGTTTTGCTGCTTGCCCGTGCGGCGCAAGGTCTTTTCAGCGCACCGCTGATGCCGCTTGGACAAGGCATGGTGCTCGCCTCGTTCCCGCGCCGCATGCATCCCATGGTGCTCATGCTGTGGGGGATCGGGGCCGTGATGGGGCCGGTACTGGGGCCGGTTCTTGGCGGCGTGATCGCCGAATCGCTCGATTGGCGGTGGGTGTTCCTGATGATGGTGCCGCTTGGCGCCCTATCCGCAGTACTCGCTGTTGTCGCACTAGGTGACCAGGAACGTGGAACCTCAGGCCGCCTCGGCTTGATCGGTTTTATCTCGCTGGGTGTATGCATGAGCAGCGCGCAACTGATGATGGACCGCGGTCATCGCCTGGACTGGTTCGCATCGTTTGAAATTATTGTCGAGACAATATTGGTCATCGCGGCACTCGTCATATTTATTGCGCATACGGCATATTCCCGCTCGCCATTCCTGAATCCGCGCATGTTCAGGGACTGGAACTTCAGCATTGGGGTCGTGATGGCCTTGATCATGGGCGCGCTGAGCTTCACGACGATCGTGCTGTTTCCGTTGTTGCTGCAGGAACTGCGCGGGTACCCGGATTTGATGGTGGGTTATCTGATTTCGGCGCGCGGTGTGGGAAATCTTCTGAGCTTTGCGGTGGTCGTGCAACTCACTCGATATAACGCCCGACTGTCGCTCGCCATTGGCATGGCGCTTCAATGCTGGGCGGCATGGAAGATGACTTTGTTTGACATCAACATGACGACGTTTGATGTTGTCTGGACGAACTTCGTGCAAGGGTTTGGATTTGGTATTGCCTATTTGCCGATGACCGTGCTGGCATTCGCCACCTTGCCGACCAACCTCGTTGTGCAAGGCTCGGGGCTCATGATTCTGATGCGCAACTTTGGCAGCAGCCTGTTCATTTCATTGAGTGTCCTCGTGCTGTTGCGGTCAACAGCAGAGAATTACGCCGGCTTGAGCGCCATGGTCACGCCGATGAACGAGGCACTGCGCAACCGCGGTCTTGCCGGTGGATGGGATCTGGCTACCACCAGAGGCCTCGCCGAGCTAAGTGCGGAGATTCAGCGTCAGGCGGAAATGGGTGGCTACCTGAACGCGTTCATATTGTTCGCCATCGCGGCAGCAATAGGCTTTCCGTTTGCGTGGATGTTCCGTGATCCGAAGCGACTGGACGCAGCGAGGTCGCGATGAACATGCTGCGAAATCGTTGCGTGGAAAGATCCTTGTCTCCAGCATGTTTCCGGCATCGGCTCGATGCACGCTGGTTTGAACATACATCGAACTTGCGTTTCGATTGACGCCCAATGGAGCGGGGGATACAGTCACTGTGGGTGGCAGAAGAGTTTGATTCTCAAAAACACATCCGGACCGGGAGGAGCTTATGTGGAAAACGTGCAAGCTATGCACGCTGATCGCCTTTACACTATTGTTTGCAGCTGGATGTGGTGACAGCGGCGATCAGCAACAGGCGGCTTCTTCAACGCAAGTGCAGGAGCGCGAGTTTCAGGTTGTGGGAACCTGGGGCAATGTCGATCTGTGGAAGAAGCACGAGAGCAGATTCTGGCAGGAAACCTTGCCACGGGTATCGGGCGGCAAGCTGACTGCAAACGCCAAGCCTTACACCGAGGTCGGACTGTCGGGCTTCGAAGTGATGCGACTCCTGAAGCTGGGCGCTTACGATGTGGTCCATGCCGTTGTAACGTATGTGGCACAGGATTCACCGGCCCTGGAAGGTGTCGACCTCGCGGGTGTGGCACAGGACCTGGATACTTATCGTAAGGTGATGGAGGCCTACAAGGGCGTGCTGTCACGCGAGCTCGCCGACAAGTACAACGCCAAGCTGCTGATGCTGTATTCCTTTCCCAGTCAGCAGTTGTATTGCAATCTGGGCGACAAGGGTGACAAGAACGTGCACCTTGCCGACCTGAAAGGCAAGAAAATCCGCACCTATTCCACCACGCTGGGCGATTTCATCGAGGGCATGGAGGCGAGTGCTGTCACCATTGCTTTTGCCGAAGTGGTGCCAGCGCTGCAGAAGGGCGTGGCCGACTGCGGGATCACCGGCACGGAGCCCGCGTACAACGCCAAGTGGTGGCAAGTTGTCACCCACAATATCCGCGTGCGGCTCGGATATGCCGCAACAGTCCTGGCGATAAACATTGATACCTGGAACAGCCTCAACGACGACACCCGGAAGCTGATGACCGAGCAGATCGCCAAATTCGAAGACGAGGTCTGGATTGCGACCAAGATTGCCGACAAGCAGGGAATGGACTGTAATGCCGACGGTCCTTGTCCGATGGGTGAGCCGGGCGGGATGGTGCCGGTCGAGGCCAACGCGGCGGACAAGGCACAGCTGCGCGATATCGTCGAGAACTACGTGCTCAAGCGCTGGGCACAGCGCTGCGGCAAGGCCTGCACGCAAGAATGGAACGACACCGTGGGGCAAGTGGTAAATCTCAAAGCACCGCTCTGAACGTGGCAGTCAGTCCGGTGGTTATGGCGGTGGCATTGCACCTGCGTTTCCTGCCGGGGGGCACCGCAGCGTGAAGTTTTTTGTGCGCATTCACGCGTGGTTTGAAAAAGTCTCTCGCGTCGCGGTATGGATCGGCGGCGCCGCGCTCCTGCTGTGCGCATTCATGGTCAGCATCGACGTTGTCATGCGCAAGCTGTTCTCGATCACGATGAGTGGCTCGGACGAGATTTCGGGCTATGCGTTCGCCGCAGCCACCGCGTGGGCCTACTCCTACACCTTGCTGCATCGGTCGCACATACGGATCGATGCGATTTACGGCGTCTTGCCGGTCTGGTTGCGGTCTGTCCTCGACGCGATTGGCCTCGCGTTGCTGCTGTATTACATGGGCTATCTCACCAACAAGGCGATTGACGTGTTTCTGACGTCGTGGGAGCACGATTCAGTTTCCATCACGACCCTGAGTGTCCCGCAGTGGGTTCCGCAATTGCTCTGGCTCGGCGGACTGTGCTGGTTCGTTATCACGCTTGCCTTCTTGCTCGTTTATGTTCTCGTATCGCTGCTGCTCCGTGACGTTGCCACTGTTCAGAATGTGGCGGGCGCACTGAGTGCCGAGAAGAAGATCGACGAAGAAACGCAAGGCATGGACGCGATGCGCAAGGCGAACTGATGCTGCACTGGATCATCATCATCTTGCTGCTACTCGTTTTCGCCGCCGTTCCGGTGGCGGCCGCACTCGGCATACTGAGTTTGTCTCTCGACCAGCTGTACATGAATGGCCGCCTGTCGCGCGCGATCGGCGAGTTTACCTGGGACAAGAGCAAGGAATATATCCTCGTCGCCATTCCGATGTTTATCCTGCTCGGTGAGATCATGTTGCGCGCCGGTATCGCGAAGCGCATGTACGAGGCGGTAGTGGAGTGGCTGTCGTGGTTGCCGGGCGGGTTGATGCACGCCAACATCGGTTCGTGCGCGATCTTCGCAGCCTCGTCCGGATCGAGTGTCGCGACGGCGGCGACGGTGGGCACGGTTGCCTACCCGGAGATTGACAAGCGCCGCTACAGCGAGCGTTTGTTTCTCGGATCGCTCGCCGCCGGCGGCACGCTTGGCATCCTGATTCCACCGTCGATCAGCCTCATCATCTACGGAATGATCACCGATACCTCGGTGCCGGAGTTGTACCTCGCCGGCATCATCCCGGGCCTGATACTGTCTTTGCTGTTCATTGGCGCCATCGTGATTGCCTGCAGTGTGCGCAAAGACTGGGGCGGCACCCCGGTCAAGACCTCGTGGCGCAAGCGCATTCGTGTTCTGCCCGATCTTATTCCGCCGGTGTTGTTGTTCTCGGTAGTCGTGGGTTCGATCTATGCCGGCGTCGCCACACCAACCGAAGCCGCTTCACTGGGAGTCGTGTTCGCGATGGGCCTTGCGGCATGGACGCGAAGCCTGAGCCTGCGCATGCTGCGGGAGGCTTTTGAGGGCACCATGCGCACTACGGCAATGATCATGCTGATCATACTCGCAGCCGTGTTCCTGAACTTCATCCTCGGCTTCATTGGTGTCACCCAGGGCCTGCTCGACCTCATTACCGGGCTTGGTCTCACCCCGATTCAGACCATGTTACTGCTGGTGGTGTTCTATCTGATCCTTGGAATGTTCATGGAAACGCTGTCCATGCTGTTGACCACTGTGCCGATCGTTTTCCCGATTGTCGTGCACATGGGTTTCGACCCGGTCTGGTTCGGCATCATGATCACGGTACTCATGGAAACCGCGCTGATCACTCCGCCGATCGGGGTCAATCTCTACGTGGTGCATGGCGTGCGCGCCCGCGGT
>Ga0316187_10004521_pt1 | contig 12047 bp, 8 predicted proteins | sample CroRivburrow1_MG_FD_204927 | JGI IMG/M metagenome (GOLD analysis project Ga0316187, IMG submission 204927) | Coastal sediment microbial communities from Maine, United States - Cross River worm burrow 1 | ecosystem: Environmental > Aquatic > Marine > Coastal > Sediment | place: USA: Maine...
CAAAGTGTGTCGCCGGGCAAGGTAAATATGTGGCGGTGTGCAATCATGCCGGTACGGTGATCAATGATCCGATCCTCTTGAAGCTGGATGAACAGCGCTACTGGCTGTCCATTGCCGACAGCAATATCTGGTTCTGGGCGGGCGCCCTTGCGGCTGAGCGCGGACTGGATGTTGTTGTGAGCGAACCGGACGTTTCGCCATTGGCGGTGCAGGGTCCCAAGGCTGAAGACGTTGTGGCTTCCATATTCGGTGACTGGGTGCGCGACCTTAAATATTTCTGGTTCAGGGAAACCGAGATCGACGGCATTCCCGTTGCAGTTGCAAAGTCCGGCTGGTCCAAACAGGGTGGCTTTGAGCTCTATCTGATGGATGGATCAAAAGGCATCCGGTTTTGGAACCTGGTCAAGGAAGCGGGCAAACCCTGGAACATCGGTCCTGGAAATCCCAACCATAGCGAGCGGGTGGAGAGCGGTCTGTTGTCTTTCGGCGGAGATACTGACGACCACACCAACCCGTATGAAATCCGCATGGGCAGGTATGTCGATCTGGACGTGCCGGACGACGTGGTCGGTATCAAGGCCCTTCGCAGGATCAAGGCCGAGGGCCCCAAGCGGCACCAGCTTGGCATCATGCTGGAAGGAGATGAGCCGGACCAGGTGGCGTTCAACTGGTTTGACATCATTTCAGCGGGTGCGAAAATCGGTGACATGACCAATATTGCCTGGTCGTACCGGCTGAAAAGGAACATCGGATTTGCACTGGTGAGCGTAGATGCAAAGCCGGGTGACGAGGTGAGTGTGATGAAAGACGGTGTAGAGATCGCAGCGAGGTTATGCGACCTGCCGTTTATCTGAGTGAGGCTGCCCGCGCCTTCATGGCTTTCGCAGCTTGCGTGTATCCGCCATTTGCCCCATCGATAAAATGCACATGCAGTGATTGCGCCAGATCGAACAACAGGCAGGTCATCAGCGCTGCGTCCGAGCGCCATGTGCCGTAATTCAGATCGCCTGCCTGAAAGCGGCTCTCGAGAAACTGCTCGATTTCGTCTGCCTGTTGCCCGGTCACATCAATCACGAGACGCAGAGCACCGTCGAATTTTCGGAAATCAGTGTTGGCTTTCAGTTCCTCGCGATATTTGGGCGCATTGTACTCGACATAGCGCCGGTTGTTACGCTCGGCCAAACTCTGGAACATGTAGGTCAGCGTCGTCCACGCAAGAGCGCCGTAACGGCCATACCTGCCGCGCAGCGCTTTCCGTTCCATGGACAGGTTGGGCGAACTGAGGCCGGCCAGTTTCAGATTGCTGTTTTGTACCGGAGCGCAATCATTGATCGGCCTGCCAAGTATGCGCGCCAGGTTCTTGTTGATCTGGCTCGCAGTGACCTTGTCGCCGGCGGTTTGCATAATGATGGTGAGCATGACGCCATTGCGGGCATTCAGTGGTTGCCAACGGCATGACAGCCCCTCCAGATCAAGTGATTTGCCGGCATCTTCCGGCGCCAGTTGCCATTTGTCCTGCGTTTCGTCTTTCAGCCATTTGTCGGCCAGTTCCAGTCCGCCACCGGCAAACATGGCGAGATGATTGTTTCCGGCCAGCTGAAATTTCCTGACCTGGACGTCGGCGCCTGCGCGGCGTAATGCGTGAACGGGTATGGCGGCTGTTCGCAAGGTCAGGCCGAACAAGGCTTCGCATTGATCCTGCAAGGCCCCGAGCCTGGCGCGCGCAGCCTTCAAAGCGCCGGGCGGCACGGCGACCACGCCGCCGTCGCCACCAAACATGAACGGCACGTCAACACCGGCGCAACCATTTAGCACCGCAACAATCGAGGCGGCGCCCACCATGTTGACGGACTTGTACTCGCCACGCTCGATGGCGCCGGTGGAGTTGACGACGTCGGAAATCAATATGGTCCAGTCATCCGGCAAGGGCATAAATCCGACCCCGTCGGATATGGTGTCGAAATCCTCGGACGGATTGAGACTGCCATAGAATTTGTTAGTGTCGGACACGTGGTGTTCCTTGTTGCGGGATTTCCGGTCATGGCGCGAGGTCAGTTTGCACTCTATACAGTCCGGAGCCTATCGGAATGAAATGGTAACAATGTGCTAATTGGGTTTTACGCAACCATGAAGTCGCCAGATGACCCGGTGCCGTCCGGTGACCGGACGATGGCGCGGCAATTGATAAAGGCGCTGCAGCTTGCCGGACATGAGGTCGAACTTATCTCCCGTCTGAAATGTCGTTTGCGAAACGCCGGCATGCTGGAGCGTGTTGCGGCCGATGCGCGGCGTGAAGTTGATGAGATTGCCGCCCGTTGGCAGCAACAAGGTATCCCGGACCTGGTGATGACGTATCATGTCTACTACAAATCACCGGATTTCATCGGGGCGCAACTGGCCAGGCGGTTTGATATTCCGTTGGTAACGGTCGAGGCGTCTTATGCGGGCAAACGTGATCGCGATGACTGGGCTGCGGCACAGGCGATCTCGTCGGCTGCAATCAGTCAGGCTGAGTTGAACATATGCTTTACAGACAGGGATGCAGAAGGTGTGGCGAAGCTGGTGGGGCCTGAGCGACTGGCAATTCTGCCGCCGTTTGTGGATTTTTCCGGATTGGATGCGGTGCGCCAGCACCATGACAAGTGCAGGACGGTCGAGTTACTTGCGGTTGCCATGATGTTGAGGGGCAACAAGCTTGAAAGTTTCAGACTGCTTGCTGAGGGGCTTCGTCGATTGGAGTCGCGAAACTGGCAATTGACGATTGTTGGCGACGGACCAGTACGCGATGAGGTCGAGACAATGTTCAACGGTCTCGATCAAGTGAGGTTTGCCGGACAGATGGACAGGGCCGGGGTGGCCGGTTATCTGGCAAACAGTGATGTGCTGGTGTGGCCGGGCTACCGCGAGGCGTTCGGACTGGCCTACCTTGAAGCACAAGGGGCAGGGCTGCCCGTCATTGCGATGCGGTCTGGTGGGGTCGAGGCCGTGGTGGTTGATGGTAAGACCGGCCTGTTGGTTGAAGAGAGCAATGCGGTGCAGTTTGCGGTTGCCGTAGATAAACTGATTGAGAACACCTCCATGCGTACAAACATGGGCAAGCAGGCGCAGGTTTTTGCACGCGAAGAGCGGGGACTCGCGACGGCGTCGGCAAGACTGGATGAGTTACTGCAACAGGTGGTGAACGCATGAGCCACCAGGAGCTTGAGACTGAACTGCAGACCTGGCGGGCTGCCGGCAAGCAGCCGCAGGTTTGGTGGCGTGATGACGATGCGGTGTCGCTTACGCCTGAACTGGAACGGTTGACGCAGCTCACCGGCGTCGCCGGTATTGAAGTCCTGCTCGCCGTGATACCGGCGCATGCGGATCAGGCACTGGCAGATCATGTCGGGCAACATGGCAATCTGAAGCCATGCGTGCATGGCTGGTCGCACACAAACCATGCACCTGCGAGTGAGAAGAAGTGCGAGCTGGGAGCTCATCGGGTGCTGGATATTGTGCTGTCAGAGATCGCGCGCGGCAGGCAGCGGCTTGCGGATTTGTTCGGCCCAGGCCTCGCGCCGGTCCTGGTGCCGCCCTGGAACCGCATGCGTGATGATCTGGCGCCACGCCTGAGTGAAATCGGCATATCGGCGTTTTCGACCTTTGCGCACAAACGCTCGTACCCTGAGATACAGGCCAACACCCACGTGGATGTGATGGACTGGAAAGCACCGGGCGGTGCGGCTGGCAAGGCGTCGGACCGGTTGCAAAATGAACTGGCCGCCGCACTTGGTGTTTCACGCGCGAACGGGTTTTATCCAGTCGGTCTTTTAACCCACCACCTGGTTCATGACGAAGTGGCCTGGTCCTCGCTGTCTGCCTTGCTGGCACACACCGATCTGAATTGGGTGTCGTTTGACTACGCCCTAGCACTCTGAAAGCGATCAGTTTTATGGTTTTTGATTGATACAATCAAAAACCATACTGATCTGGCCAATCACCCCAGAACCACCAGTTGATCGGCACCGGCAAGTGTGGATTTGCGCCGACGGGCAGGTTTTGCAGGCTCGTATCCCTGTTCAAGGGCAATGTCATAAGTATAGCCGTCAGTCAGGGCGCGGGTCCTGGTTGTCTTGTTGTGCTTCTCCAGCTTGGCCGACATGTTGGCGGCTGATCCGATCACCGTAAATTCCAGCCGCGTGTCATCGCCGATGGTGCCGAATACGATGGGACCGGCCGCCACGGCAGCGTTGACTTTGCCGCCGGCAAATATCTTCAGGGTTTCATCCGTGCCCCAGGTGTCGGTCTCGGCGATGATCGCATCGATCGCGCGCACTGCATCTGCAGCATAGGTCTCACTTGCCCGTACGGCGCCAAACGTTGCCATGATGCCATCGCCCATGAACTTGTCGATGGATCCGCCATGGCCCTGGATGATGCCCACAATACGTTTCTGATAGGCGATGAGCAGAGCCAGCACGTTTTCGGCGTCCTTGCCCGAGGCATATTTGGTGAAGCCGCGCAAATCGACATTGAGGATAGCCGCGTCGACGCGCTTGCCCTGACCCGGTACGCTTGCTTCATCGGCGTTGCGAATGTCGGACGCCACCGCGCTGTCGAAATAGCGCGACAGTTCGGTGGCCGCCTGCGCATCGGCAGTCGCCCTGACCAGCAGGTCATTGGCCCGGCTCAGTGCCACGGCAATGATGCCGGCTACCATGACGATGGTGATGGTCTTGTCGAATTCGGCGCCCAGCAGTATTTCGTTGCCGGTCAGGTAGTCGATGTAGTTGCGTGTCGTGCTCATGCCATGGGCGGAATATATCGCATAAGCGACCAGGACCAGCCAGCCGACCGCTGCAGCCAGTCCGGAGAACACCACAAAGCGGGCCTCGAACCGCAAGGCGCGCAAGGCGATGAAGATGAACACATACAGCAGGGTCGGTGCCTTGAGGTAGAACGAGGGCGGCTGATCATACTGAATATGAAAACTCCAGATCAGAACCATCAGGATCGCAATGTCGAAGATGATCGAAAGATAGACGGCCCAGTTCGGCAAGCCTGTCCGGCGCGCCCAGATCAGTCCGATTACATTGAGGCCAAAGTAAATCGCCAGGGCCCAGGTGACCGGAGAAAACGCGGTTCCGAAATCGGTTTTCGGCGCGAGCGCGTATAAAACCGCCCAGGTTGAAACGATGACCAACTGGATGATCTTGATCAGCACTTCACTGGACTGGTCATGACGTTTTATCGAAGCCAGCACCCTGGGAGACAGTGCGCGTGCCGGAGTTGCGCCTGGTACAAGGTTGCTGATTTTACGCCACGGCGACGGGGTGTCGGAATTTGTGGTTTCGGTAAGTTGTTGCAGGGATGACATAAATGTCCTCCAGACAGGGGTTCTGCCCAATTGGCATGACGTTTGGCAGGCTATGATTTACACGTTTACGGGGCCCATCAACAGGCCAGATACTGTCAATCCGGTTCACGACTGCTCACGGTTGCGCGCCTGCATGACACTTGGTCGTGATCGCATGGCAAATGGCGGGTTTTTCCACATCCACTCATGTTCGGGAAAAACCTGTATCCTGACAGCGATATGTCGGCTATCGTAATGAAATTAACGGCGTTTGGCGTAATCGGGTGTCATGAGTTCCTCTGAAGATCTTCTAAGAATCGAAGACCTGCGGATAAGTTTTCGCGTTCATTCATCGACCATTGAGGCGGTGAAGGGAGCAAGCTTTCGTATCCGTCCAGGCAAGGTGACCGCCCTGGTCGGCGAGTCCGGTTCCGGCAAGTCGGTTATCGGTCAATCGATCATGGGCATTCTGCCGACCGTGGGGTCGATTGCCGGTGGCTCGATAACCTTCAACGATCCGAATTCCAAGGCCGGTCCGGTCCAGATTGAAGAACTGCTGCCCAGCGGGCCTGAAATGCGCGCATTGCGCGGTGGGCGCATAGCGATGATTTTTCAGGAACCGATGACATCGCTGTCGCCGCTGCACACAATCGGCAACCAGATTGAAGAAGCACTGCAGCTTCATCAGCCGGTGGACCGCAACGCAGCGCGGGCAAAGACGGAAGAAATGCTGGATCTGGTCGGGTTCCCCAATCCGTCACGCGCCTACGACATGTACTCGTTCGAACTGTCCGGCGGCCTGCGCCAGCGCGCCATGATTGCCATGGCTCTGATCTGCCGGCCGGCGCTGTTGATAGCCGATGAGCCGACAACGGCACTTGATGTGACGATACAGGCACAAATCCTGCAATTGCTGAAAGACCTGCAGGAACGCTTCAACATGGCGATTCTGCTGATTACCCACGACCTCGGTGTGGTCGCCAACATGGCCGATGATGTGGTGGTCATCTATCACGGCCAGATTGTTGAGGCAGGTCAGGTGTCCCACATTTTCCGGTCGCCGCAGCACCCCTATCTCAAGGCATTGTTGAATGCTGTGCCTCACTTCGACATGCGGCGCGGCGAACGGCTGGTGTCGCTGCGCGATGTCAAGGTGGACGCCGCGACACTGCTGAAAGGCCCGGCGGCAAAGAACGGCAAGACGAAGGCGGACCAGCCGGTTGACGCCAGCGGCGCGGATGAAGCCACCGGCACCGACGAGGCCCCGTTATTGTCTGTCCGCAAACTGCAGAAGCATTTTGTGACCAAGAAATCCGGCTGGTTTTCCAGCAAGGACGAAAATGTCATCAAGGCTGTCGACGGCGTCAGCCTTGATATAAGGCGCGGCGAGTGCCTTGGCCTGGTGGGTGAAAGCGGATGCGGCAAGACAACCGTGTCCAAGCTGATCATGCGCGCGGTGACGCCTGACGCAGGCGAAATCATCTATTCCGACCGCGGTCACGCGCCGATCGACATGGCCCGGGCCAGCGCGGCAGAACTCAACACGCTGCGCACCCGTGTCCAGATGGTGTTCCAGGACCCGTTTTCCTCTCTCAACCCGCGCATGACGGTTTCCAATATTCTGACCGAGCCAATGGAAATCCACAGTATTGGCAACGCTGACAGCAGGCGCGCCCACGCCGCCGGCCTGATGCAGGCAGTCGGTCTTGATCCGCGGTTTCTCAACCGGTATCCGCACAGCTTTTCCGGCGGCCAGCGGCAACGCATCGGCATCGCCCGGGCGCTGGCCCTCAATCCCGGCCTGTTGATCTGCGATGAGCCGGTTTCCGCGCTGGATGTATCGGTGCAGGCGCAGGTGCTGAACCTGCTCAAGGACCTGCAGAGCCAGCTTGATCTTACCTACCTGTTTGTGTCTCACAACCTGGCTGTCATCGACTATATGGCAGACCGTATCGCTGTGATGTGCCGGGGCCGGATCGTCGAGATGGCGAGCCGTGAAAAGATATTCGGCAATCCGGTTCATCCCTACACACGATCTTTGCTGGCGGCGGTGCCGTTTCCGGACCTTGATCGACCGCTGGACTATGACACACTGTCATTGTCAGGCGCATCTGATGACACCTTGTGGCCGCAGGCTTTCAAACGGGAAACCGGAAACGGGGAGATGGCCTCCATTGATGTGGGCGACGGGCACATGGTGCTTGCCAATTCGCAAGCCAGCATGAAGGAGCTTCGCGCGTGATGAGATGTCTACGGCTTGCTTTGTTGACCATGTTGCTGGTGCTGGGGGTGCAAACCAACGCGTTTGCAATGACCTTTGAGGAGACCCCGTACTTCAGTGATCTGGTGAAGGCCGGCAAGATCGATCCCGTGGCCAGGCGGGTGCCGCAGCAACCGCGGATCATCGATCTGGCAAAGATCGGTCGTGAACCGGGCGTTCATGGCGGCAAGTTGCGGATGCTGATGGGGTCCAAGAAGGACGTGCGGATGATGGTCTATTACGGCTATTCGCGCCTTGTCGGTTATGACCTGAATTACAAGCTGCAGCCAGATATTCTGGCAAGTTACGAGGTCGAGGATGGCCGTATTTTTACCCTGCACCTGAGGCCCGGTCACCGCTGGTCCGATGGCGCGCCGCTCACTGCAGAAGATTTTCGCTTCGCTTTTGAAGATGTGATGCTGAACAAGAAACTGGCGCGCGGTGGCCTGCCGAATTCCATGCTGGTAAATGGCAAGGGCCCCAAGTTCACCGTTATTGATGAATTGACCGTACGGTACGAGTGGGACGCCCCCAATCCACAATTCCTTCCCGCGCTCGCTGCGCCGCTGCCCTTGTACCTCACTTATCCTTCGACCTACATGAAGCAGTTTCATGCTGACTTTATTGGCAAGCAGGCGGCAGAGGCGCTGGCAAAAGAACGCAAGTACAAGCACTGGCGGGCCATGTTCATTCGCCTGGGCCGGCAAAACAGGCCGGAAAATCCGGATCTGCCGACACTGGAACCCTGGTTCAACACGATCGCGCCGCCCTCTGAGCAGTTCGTGTTCAAGCGTAATCCCTATTTCCACCGGGTAGACTCGAACGGCCGCCAGCTCCCCTATATCGATACTGTGGAGATGAATATCTCGTCGCCCAATCTGATCCCTGCCAAAACCGGGGCCGGCGAGAGCGACCTGCAGGGCCGATATGTCAGTTTTGAAGACTACACGTTTCTGAAACAGAGCGAAAAACGCCAGGGCTACAACGTGCTTTTGTGGAAGTCGGCGGTTGGGTCCAAGGTTGCGATCAGACCCAATCTGAATTTCAAGGACGATGCCTGGCGTGCCGTCATGCAGGACGCCCGGTTCCGGCAGGCGCTGTCATTGGGCATAGACCGGCACGAAATCAACATGGTGACGTTCTTCGGGCTGGGCAAGGAAGTCGCAGATTCCCCGCTCATGCAAAGCCCGTTGTTCGACGAGGAGTATGCGAGCGCCTGGGCCTCACATGATCCGGTGCTCGCCAATCGATTGCTGGATCAGGTAGGCCTGACCAAACGTGACGACGACGGAACCCGTCTGCTGCCGGACGGCCGGAGAGCAGAACTGATCATTGAAACTGCCGGTGAAAGCACGGTCGAAACGGATGTGCTGCAACTGATTACCGATCACTGGCAAGCGCTCGGTCTCAAGGTTTTCACGCGTGCGACGCAGCGCGACATCTTCCGCTCGCGGCTCAAGGCGGGCAATACCATGATGAGTGTCTGGTCCGGACTGGACAACGCCATCCCGCAGCCTTCCATGTCGCCGGAAGAACTGGCACCAAGCAATGATTCCCAGACACAGTGGCCACAATGGGGCCTGTACGGCATGACCGATGGCAAGTCGGGAACCGAACCGGACCTGGCGTCGGCCAGGCGCCTGTTGTCAATGTGGCAGGAATGGCAGCAGTCGCGGGATGACGAAACCCGTGAGCGTATATGGAACGACATGCTGAAACTGTATACCAGCGAGGTGTTTTCCATCGGTACGGTCAACTCGACATTGCAGCCGATCGTGGTCAGCAAAAAGCTGCACAATGTGCCAAAGGAGGAAGTCTACAGCTTCCAGCCGGGCAGCTATTTCGGCGTGTTTATGGTCGACACATTCTGGTTTCAAGACGGGTTGGGGAGCGACTAGGCCATGTTGAGATATATCGCATGGCGTATCACCGTCATGGTTCCTACATTGCTGATGATTTCCGCGCTGGTGTTCACCATCATCGAACTGCCGCCGGGTGACTATTTTGAAAGCTATGTGGCTGAGCTCCAGGCCCAGGGCGAGAATGTGGACCTGAAAGCCATAGAGGCACTGAAGGTTCAGTACGGTTTCGACAAACCACCGGTGGAGAGATATTTCCACTGGGTGTGGGGCATGCTGCACGGTGATTTCGGCTACTCGTTCGAGTATGAACTGCCGGTGACGGATGTCGTAGGTGACCGGCTCTGGCTCACCATGCTGGTGTCCTTCGTCACTATTATCTTCACCTGGCTCGTCGCATTCCCGATCGGTATCTACTCCGCGACGCATCAGTATTCATGGGGTGACTACGGGTTGACCTTTGTCGGCCTGCTCGGCCTGGCCACACCGAATTTCCTGCTGGCGCTGGTATTTCTTTATCTGGCCAATCTGTGGTTCGGCACCTCCATCGGCCATCTGATGGACGCACAGTATTTCAATGAGCCGATGAGCTGGGCCAAGGCCAAGTCGATCATGGAACACCTGATCATTCCGGTGATCATTATCGGCACCGCAGGCACCGCCGGGATGATCCGGCGCATACGCGCAAACCTGCTGGATGAGTTGCAGAAACAATATGTTATCACAGCGCGCGCCAAGGGACTGCATCCGTTCAAGGCGCTGATGAAATACCCGCTGCGCATGTCGATGAACTTTTTCATTTCGGACATTGGTTCGATCCTGCCGGCCATTATATCAGGCGCGGAAATAACCGCGATTGTGCTGTCTCTGGAAACCACCGGGCCGCTGCTGATCCGGGCCCTGCAGGCCCAGGATATGTATCTGGCGGGCTCGTTCCTGATGTTCCTGGCAGGCCTGTCGGTCATCGGGGTGTTGATTTCGGACTTTGCGCTGGCCTTGCTTGACCCGCGCATCCGGCTGCAGGGGGCGCATACCAAATGAAAATGACGTCGCCATTGCCGCCACCCGGCAAAGAGATGGGGCACTATGTGTCCGAAGCACCGTTCGATGTCATGTCGATCGAGAAAATTTCTCCCGAGCAGGAGAAAATCTACCTCGCACCGCAATGGAAACTGATGTGGTGGAAGTTCAGGCAACACCGGATCGCGGTGTGGTGCGGCGTGTTTCTCGCCATCTTGTATGCAACCATTTTCATCAGCGAGTTCCTGGCGCCCTACAATATCCAGACCCGCAATGTAGACCACATCTACTCGCCGCCACAACAGGTCCACCTGTTCCATGAAGGCGAGTTCGTCGGGCCGTTTGTGTATCGGCAACAATACAAGCTGAACATGGAAACGCTGAAGCGCGAGTACACCAAAGATACCAGCAAAGTGGACAAGATCCGCTTCTTCTGCACCGGTGACACATACCATTGGTGGGGCCTGGTGGAGATGGAAACCCATCTGTTCTGCCCGGCCAACGGAGGTGAATTGTTCCTGCTGGGTACCGACAGATTGGGCCGGGACATGTTTTCGCGCATCATGGGCGGCGCCCGGATATCACTGACCATCGGCCTGCTGGGCGTCATGGTGAGCTTTGTGCTGGGCATCGTCATAGGCGGCATGGCCGGATACTATGGTGGCTGGGTCGACATGGTCGTTCAGCGCATGATCGAGGTCCTGCAATCCCTGCCGTCGATACCGTTATGGCTGGCGCTGGCGGCCATCATGCCGGTGACGTGGAGTCCGCTGGTGGTGTATTTCGGCATCACCGTCATTCTTGGCCTGCTGGACTGGACCGGACTGGCCAGGGCGGTGCGTTCGAAACTGTTTTCACTGCGTGAGGAAGACTATGTGATGGCGGCGCAACTGATGGGTGCGAAGCCATCGCGCATCATATCGCTGCACCTTGTGCCGGGCTTCATGTCTCACCTGATCGCGACCGCGACGATTGCCATTCCAACCATGATCCTCGGTGAAACGGCGCTGAGTTTTCTGGGGCTGGGGCTGCGCCCGCCGATAACGTCATGGGGTGTGCTGCTGATTGAGGCCCAAAACATCAATGTGGTGGCGCTGTATCCATGGCTGATGCTGCCAGTGGTGCCGGTGGTGCTGGTCATCCTGGCATTCAACTTCCTTGGCGATGGACTCCGCGATGCAGCCGATCCATACAAGTAGTGGATATTGCGCCTTTCCGCTGACGTCACGGATGACACACTTGCATGTGAGATGTTGTGCTGTGGTTTTAACTGCGCATGATGTTAGATCGGGGGGAATATCTGATGAAACGCTGGTCCTGAGTGAGAATGCATGAAACGTCTCGGTAATGTTCATATCCTGATGTACAGCCACGATACATTCGGGCTTGGACATCTGCGCCGTTGCCGTGCCATCGCTCACTCGCTGGTGGAAAACTTCAAGGGCGTCAGCATCCTGATCATCACCGGATCGCAGATTGCCGGCGCGTTCAACTTTTCCGCGCGCGTGGACTTTGTCAAAATCCCCTCCGTCATCAAGTTGTACAACGGGGAATACACCTCAATTGACAAGCA
>Ga0316187_10004525_pt1 | contig 12038 bp, 11 predicted proteins | sample CroRivburrow1_MG_FD_204927 | JGI IMG/M metagenome (GOLD analysis project Ga0316187, IMG submission 204927) | Coastal sediment microbial communities from Maine, United States - Cross River worm burrow 1 | ecosystem: Environmental > Aquatic > Marine > Coastal > Sediment | place: USA: Maine...
GGGCATAAATAAAAATCTCTAAACTAGTCACCAGCCTGGGCCCCTGTTACCGATTCCCTCTTTCCCCCACTACACTTTCTGCAATACGTTTACGCGCATGGGTTGATCGAAACGAATACCATCCTCATCCGCAATGCCGAGTCGTTCAAAATTACCGCGAAGATCATCCTCGATTTCCTCAAAGGGAGCGCGACGCCTGGGATCGATGCGGATCATCTTGTCTTTGAAGGCAGCAAAATTCTCATAGTGATAGACGGTATCGTAGAAAATTTCCCGAACCTGCTTGAGGCCATGAGTAGCCGCATTTCGAATCGCATCATACGCGGATGCGCGCACCGAAGTTTCATCGTCGATAGGCGCATTCAACTCAAATCCTCTGCCGGATGCGATGGGCTCTCCTACATAAACCGAACCGCCGGGTTTGACCACGCGCGTAGCCTCGGCCAGTGCGCCCGCCATATGTTCGAGCGGAACATGGTGCAGGGAATTGAAAAATGTGACTACGTCAAAGCTGTCGTCATCAAACGGCAGTTCCTGGCCGACGCCTTCCAGGTAAACTTCATCTCCTTCAGCTGGAAAAGACCTGGCTTTTTCCAACTGCAACTCACCACATTCAAGGCCTGTCACACGGGCGCCCTGACGGGTCATATAACGCACCATTTCTCCGGCTCCCGATCCTATGTCGGCTATCTTAAGGCCCTTCAGGTCGAGGACCTCGTTCAAAACGGATTCATTACTTCGTATTTCATTCATGAAATTTCTTCCTGACAAGTTGGAAAATCTGGATTATTGCATTTATCGATGGAGCAGCGGCGCTCGAGTTACTCTGCTCCCTTTGCGCGGGGAACATCTGCATTGATGCCCGTAGACAAAAGCTTGTGGACCGGGAAACACCAATCAGAAAACCGAGAAACGGGTACAATTCGTCTTTTTACTCCTGTCACAAAATGAAAACAATACCCTATTGGTGGGAGCAGGCTCCGAGGGAAGCTGCCGGTTCTGTCGAAATGCCAGCCAGGGTAGACGTGGCCATTGTCGGGGCTGGATACAGCGGGCTTAACACGGCATTCATCCTGGCTCAGCAAGGATTGTCGGTAGCAGTATTTGAAGCCGGCCAACTGGGTGAAGGCGCCAGTTCACGCAATGGCGGTATGGTAGGCCCCAGTTTTCACAAGCTCGGCATCGCCGGGCTCAAGGCGCAATATGGTGAGACAAAGACAAACGAGATAGTAAGCGAAAGCCTGGGTTTCGTCGACTTTCTCGAGTCTTTCCTGGAGCAGCAAAACATCGACGCTGATTTCAGACGTGTCGGCCGCTTTCGCGGCGCGTTAAAACCCGCCCACTTTGAGGCTATGGCGCGCGAACTGGAAAGTTTGCAGCTCGCCTGTGGTGTTAGTGGAGCCCTGGTAAATGCCAACGACCTGTCCAGCGAAACCGGTTCGCAACGGTTTTTTGGTGGCGTCGTCTACCACCAGGACGCGGGGTTGCACCCTGCTAAATATCACAACGCGCTAGCTGCCCGGGTACGCCAGCTGGGAGCAACAATTCTGCCCCATACAGCGGTGCAGGAAATCACCAGCTCCGCTAGCGGATATCGGGTCACCACCGCACGGGGGAAATTGCTGGCGCAACGCGTGGCAATTTGCACCAATGGCTACACTGGCCCTCAGTTTCCGGAATTGCGTCGCCGCGTTTTGCCGCTGCGCAGCGCCATCATCGCGACCGAAAAAGTTGATCCGGCGTTAATGTCGCAACTGATGCCAAACGCCAGGATGTACGGGGACAGCCGGCGCATCGTTGCCTACTATCGTCCTTCGCCGGACGGCCAGCGTATTCTTTTTGGCAGCCGCGCCACCGGTATAGCCGACAAACCGGGAAAAAATGCCATCCATCTGCGTCGTTCCCTGGTAGAGATTTTCCCTCAATTGGCCGATACCGGAATCAGTCATTGCTGGTCAGGACTGGTTGCCTATACCTTTGATCACGCACCGCATATCGGTCAGCGAGACGGTATTTTTTACGCCATGGGATACTGCGGCTCAGGTGTCGCCAGGGCCAGTTATTTTGGGCAGAAACTGGCCTATAAGATCCTCGGTCAGCAAGACCAGGGGCGCACCGCTTTCGACGACCTGACGTTCCAGGGCAAACCGCTATATACGGGCAATCCCTGGTTTATGCCGACGCTGTTAAACTGGCATCGCCTGGCAGACAAACTGGGATTTTAACTAATGTGTTAATTGCAAATATGGCCAGATAGGAGACAGGCCAAATTGGCAAATAGTTAATAGGGGACAGACCACGATTAAACGGAACGATTGAGGTTTTGCTCCTGTCTCTGGCAGGATTTGCGCAAGCATTGAACAGGGAAGTCCATCATGTCGATACGCTAAGGCTTTTCCATAACCGGGATTCCCTGGCAAATTATTCAACAGGGTAATAATCGGTCGGCCTGTTTTTAGGCAGACGAGGATTAATTCACCAGGGATTAATTCACCAGGGCAAACACTCTCCAGCACTTCTGGCAATGAACATTTCAAACAGGCAATTTCAGCCTTGCACATTCGACGAGTCGCGCCTGCCAGGGCGGGCAGGCCACCTTCGAAGGAATAATCGTGGTCTGTCCCCGATTTCTGATGATACAGTGTAAATTCCGTTGGCGTAGCCGTCACTGATCTGCCGAGGTGAGAACGATGGGTAAAAAAGGGAAAAAGAAAGAAACCGAGAAACGTCACTCTGATGAGCCGAAGGTAGCGGAGGGGAGGCTCGATCGACGCATTTACAAAGCAACCCTTTTCGATCTGCAAGCTGAATTGGTTAAACTCCAGGAATGGGTCGTCGCCACGGGTGAGAGGATCATCGTCGTGTTCGAAGGTCGCGATGCCGCAGGCAAAGGGGGGGTAATCAAGCGCATCACTGAACGGGTGAGTCCCAGGATATTTCGAGTCGTTGCTTTGCCTGCTCCGACTGAACGTGAACGAAGCCAGCTATACCTGCAACGGTATATTGCTAATTTTCCTGCAGCTGGCGAAATTGCGCTGTTCGACCGCAGTTGGTACAACCGTGCAGGTGTGGAGCGGGTAATGAACTTCTGCACAGATGAACAGTACCATCAGTTTCTGCAGACCTGTCCGCAGTTCGAAAAAAGTCTGGTCGACGAAGGTTTTCGGGTATTTAAATACTGGTTCGATATCGTGGACGAGGAACAGGGACGACGCATGCAGGCCCGTATAACGGACCCGAGAAAGATATGGAAACTGAGTCCGATGGACCTCAAATCGCGACGTCATTGGTATGATTACTCGCGCGCCCGGGATGATATGTTCGCGGCCACCGATACCTCTTTTGCCCCCTGGCACATTGTGATGGCAGACGACAAAAGGCGGGCACGGCTAAATTGTATCGCCCACTTGCTGAATCATATCCCCTACGAGAAGGTATCCAGAGAGAAAATTCATCTACCCGAACCTGATTCCAACGGGGCGTTTGATGACAGGGCCACCCTGGCGAGTCGCCGCATCGTGCCAAATCGATTCTAAGTGGAGTGCACGGTCATCCCGGCGATACCGGGTTGCGGATCTGATTGAAAGCTGAACCAGCCCTGCGGCGTCACCGGATCCTCGACTGGTGGCAAAACCTTATGCGGCAAGTATCACGATAACCGGACTCCTTGACTGTCCCGCACGCACTTGCGATGCTCCCTGCCCATGCACTTCCTGTCATCTGTCCTTTGTTTGTTTGCCCTGCTCCCGGTCTTCCTCCTGAGTGGATCCGTACAGGCGTCCAGTAAGCAGGACGAGATCATGGAGCACGCCAACGAATTCGCGATCGGAGATCTCGATGATATTATCGAGCGCCGCTTCCTGCGCATCCTGACCGTTCACAATCCTTTGTTTTTCAGTTTCGACGGCGAGAAACAGAAAGGGGTGATGGCTGATGTGGCCAAGATGTTCGAGAAACACCTCGCTGAGGAGATCGGCAGTGTGCGTTCACCCACCATCATCATCATTCCAGTCGGGCGCGATGAACTGATACCTGGCCTGATCGAGGGTCGTGGCGATGTCGTCATGGGTAACCTCACGATCACGCCCGAAAGACAGGCACTGGTCGATTTCGGTCCTGCGCTATACCCGAACGTCGACGAGCTCGTGGTTAGCGGTCCGGCTGCGAAGAAAATCAACTCATTCGATGATCTCGTCAAAACGGGGCTCTACCTGCGTCGCTCCAGCAGCTACTTCGAGCATTTGCAGGGACTGAATGCCCAGCGCAAGCAACAGGGTAAGAAACCTGTCCCGATTACCGAGGCGGACGAAAATCTCGAGGATTACGACCTGCTGGACATGGTCAATGCCGGGGTGATCAAGGCCGTCGTCGTCGACAGCCACAAGGCAGACTTTTGGGCACAGGTTTTCGACAAAATCAAGGTTCATCGTGAATTGTCGGTGCATTCCGGTAACCAGATCGCCTGGGCGATTCGCAAGGATAGCCCCGCCTTGATGAAGTCGATCAGCGCGTTCGGCGAGACGGTCAGGAAAGGTAGCCTGCTTGGCAATATTGTGATGAAACGTTACTTCGGTAACACGCGTTGGATCGAGAACTCACTCGCCGGCAAAGGCCGCAAGCGTTATGAGGAAACCATCGAAGTCATCAAGCAATACGCCGACAAATATGAATTCGACTGGCTGCTGATAGCTGCCCAGGCTTACCAGGAGTCGCGCTTCGACCATACCAAGACCAGCTCGGCGGGCGCGGTGGGTGTCATGCAGGTTTTGCCCAGCACCTCGGCGAGCAAGGCGGTCGGTATCCCTGACATCTCATCGATGGATGCTAATGTCCACGCCGGGGTGAAATACCTGCACTGGTTGCGCGAGACTTACTACTCGAACGAGGCGATTTCAGCGCTCGACCGGGTGCTGTTCTCATTCGCCGCATACAACGCCGGTCCGGGCAATATGAAACGCGCGCGCAGGCGTGCAAAAAAGCTTGGCTTCGACCCCAACCGCTGGTTCGGCAATGTCGAAATCGGCATGTACCGCGCAGTGAGCGGCGAACCCGCTTCCTACGTACGCAATATTTACAAATATTACGTCACCTACCAGGGTCTCGAGAAATCACGCATGGCGCGCGCCAAGGCCCTCGAAAACCAGACGGAGTAATGCGTTTGAAGGTAACGGGTGTAGAAGCAACAGACAGCTTCCAGAATTCCTGGCAATGAATGTTTCAGGCTGGAAATATCAGTCATATCAAGCAGGCGAGTCACGCCGGTCGAGGTGGGTAGGCCGACCTGGAAGAGATAATCGTGGTCTGTCCTCGATTTCCCTTTGGCCTTTCACTTTCTTCAGCCATTTGCCATCATTGGTGGGTGAAAAATGATTTTGGATTTCCGCTAATATTGATCCTGCTGTTTGCTGGACCATGATTGCTCGTGCGGCGGTGGCGATTGTGTTACTCCTGCTTGTGTCGGCCTGCGCGAGCCTCGGTGGCGCCTTTAATGGCCAGCCCGAGGATCTCACTCAAATAAGCCCCGAAGCCCGGGCACTGGTCGAAAAAGCCTACGCGGATATAGATGATGGTCAAGCCATGGACTATCACAACCATATTGTAGGACTGGGAAAAGGCGGAACCGGCGCCTACGTCAATCCCTCGATGCAATCCTTCCTCGAACCGGTCAAATACCTTCAGTTCAGCGTGTACAAAAGCAGCTCGGGCATCACCGACATCGAAAACGCCGATGCACAGTATGTCGACCGCCTCGTGCGGCTAATCAGGGGAATACCCAATCGCGGAAAGTTCCACATTCTCGCTTTCGACAAAAGTTACAGCGAAAATGGAAACCCGATCGAGGAAAAAACCGAATTCTATACGCCTAATCGATATGTAATGGATCTGGCAGCAAAGTATCCAGATATTTTTGTCCCCACTATCTCGGTGCACCCGTATCGAAAAGATGCTGTTGAGCGTCTCGACTACTGGGCCAGCAGAGGTGTAAAACTGATCAAATGGCTACCCAACACAATGGCCATCGATGCATCCAGCCCCATTCTCGATTCTTACTACGATGCGGTGAAAAGGAACAACATGGTGATCCACACCCATGTTGGAGCAGAATATGCGGTCGAAGCAGGGGAAGACCAGAAATATGGAAACCCGTTGCGCTTTCGGCGAGCGCTTGATCGTGGGGTCAAAGTCATCATGGCCCACGTCGCCTCACTCGGCATGGGTATCGATCTTGACGATCCTGAAGAAAGAGAAGTTGCAAATTTTGACCTCTTCCTGCGCCTCATGGGCGAAGAAAAATACGAGGGTCTTTTGTATGGGGAAATCTCTACCATTACCCAGGCTAATCGACTGCCGCTGCCACTGGCTACCATAATCGAACGCAGGGATTTACACGCACGACTCGTCAATGGCAGCGATTATCCTCTTCCGGCAGTCAACGTCTTGTTCCGCACCAGCGATCTTGTCTCGGCAGGATTTATCACCGCGCGGGAGCGGTTACTTCTCAACGAGATCTACGACATCAATCCGTTGCTATTTGATTTTGTTTTGAAGCGAACACTTCGGCACCCGGAAACCGGAAACCAGCTCCCACCTGAGATTTTTCTGAAGCACATTGATTTGTAATCGACTGTTAATGATGCTCGGGCAAAGAAGTTTGATCACCCATAGCCGAGCACACATCTCTTTGCTTTTTCCCTGATTCCAGCTTGACCGGTTTCGGGGCTAAACCCCCGTAGGGTTTAAGGCTCAACAGGTGTGCGCTGCAATTCAGGTGGGTGTGCTTTTTTATATCAGTATTCACAACCTAGCGAGGTGCCTGTTTTATATCGGCGTGCCCGATAGCTGGAATTTGGCAGGATTGTCCGACTGGAAGGAGCAATATCAGGCGTGTCGGCGGGCTGCAGAAGGTAATTCAATGGGATTGTAGAAGGAATGGAAGTGCAGAAGGGGCAGACACTTTGCTGTGCAAGGCCATGGCAAACGAGAGTCGGAGGGACACACCCTTGACGAGCCCGCTTGATGAGTGGCAGCTGATTGATAAAATTTGAAATTACTGACCGGATTGCGGTTTTATGGAGAACAGTTGTCAGATAATCTAGCCTTCGAAGCTGGGTGGCAGGCGGATGACTTGTTATGATGCTGTAATCCCAGTCACGAGACTTTACAGTGTCCCACTGCCAACTTGCACAGCTGAATATCGTGAAGATGAAATACGCCATCGACGATCCCAGGATGTCTGGGTTTTTTGACCGAATGGATGATATCAACAGTCTTGCTGATGCGGCTCCCGGATTCGTCTGGCGTCTGCAGATCGACGACGATGATGTTGCAGCGATTACCTTTTTCGGCGATGGCTATTTGCCCAACATGAGCGTCTGGGAAAATCTTGCGTCCCTGCAGGGTTTCGTTTATCGCTCGGCGCACGCCGAGGTGATGGCATTGCGCAAACAATGGTTCGAACGCATGATCGAGTTTTACTCGGTATTGTGGTGGATTACCGAGGGGCATACTCCTGCACTCGGCGAGGCGAGCGAGCGTCTCGATTGCCTGCGCCAGCAGGGGCCCAGCACCAGAGCATTTACTTTCAAGCAAGCGTTTGCTCCGCAGTAGCCGGATTAGCAATGATATTGACGCGTAACCTGGTGGTTGCGCTGATCGCGACCGTGATCGCTTTCAGTACGCTTTACATCCCGCAGCCAATGCTGCCGTTGCTGGCCGAGCAGTTCGATGTCAGCCCCGGTGAAGCCGGTTTGCTGATGACGCTGGCAATGTTACCGCTCGCAGTTGCGCCGGTATTGTACGGTTATTTCCTGCAGGCGATTCCCGCAAGACTGATGTTGAAAGTCGCGCTCAGTCTGCTGGCTCTGAACCAGGTCTGTTTTATCTTTGCCGATGAATTCTGGCATCTGCTCGCGCTGCGCTTGATGCAGGGGTTTTTATTGCCAGCCATTTTTACCGCGTTGATGACTTATTGCGCGAGCATGGTGGCACCCGCCCAGGTGCGACGTGCCATGGGTTATTACATCGGGGCTACCATCATCGGTGGGTTTATCGGGCGCCTGGTCGGTGGCGTTTTCGCCAGCTCATTTGACTGGCACAGCGCCTTCCTGGTGATGGGGTTGATGCAGCTGGTGCCGTTGTTTCTGCTGATGTGGGTCGAGGCCGACGCCGATATCAATTTCGCCAGGCTCGACTCACGCAGCGTTTCACGCGTGCTTGGCCAGCGTAATTACCGCTTCATGTTCCTGTCACTGGCGTCGATATTTTTTGTCTTCTCCGGGATACTGAATATCGTACCCTTCCATTTGCGTGATATCGCCCCGGGTAGCTCGCCGCTGGTAATTTCTATGCTTTACCTGGGATACCTGGTGGGTGCGCCGATGTCATTTTTCAGCGAGAACATAAGTCGCCGGCTGGGTGACGCACGCAGGGGATTGCTGCTCGGCCTTGTGATCCATGGCGTTGGCCTGGTGATGTTGCTGTTTGTCGCGCTGCAGGGGTTGATTTTTACCATGTTCTTCCTCGCCGCCGGATTTTTCCTGATACACGCGTTGCTGTCAGGGCTGGTCAATCACCTGGCGCAGGAACACAAGGGCGTGGTCAACGGACTGTATGTGTCGATCTACTATTTCAGTGGTGCACTGGGGTCGTGGCTGCCCGGTTACCTTTACGAAGGTGTTGGCTGGCAGGGTATGATTTTTGTGTTTGTACTGATACTTGGTTTTGCAGGCTGGAGCATCAGTCAATTGAAGAGTCGCTTCGACGCCCCTGACAGTTGAATGGCAGGTGACTGGTAGTGAACCCGCCGGGACGCGCGTCGTCCGTCAAAATTCCAATTGTCCCCTGCGAAATTGACGCTTACCATTAAGCGCATTCATAGCGGGGGAACAGAAATGAAAAAAGGCAGCAGCGCTCCCTTCATGGCGGCGCCCGATTACGGGCGCTCCCTGACAGGTTTCAGTGTAAACCTGCTGAGCAGCGACCTGGCGCGTGCATTACGCTTTCAGCGCGATGTGCTGCAGGCGACGCTATTGCATCACGATGAGGATCTGTTGATCGTGGAAGGCTATGGTGCTAACTGGATGGTGCATGCCGATCACACCTACGATCGGCACCCGCTGCTCGCCGATACCCTGAACGAAACTCGACGTGGTGCCGGTATGGAACTGCGCCTGCATCACTGTGATCCTGACGCAGCGGCGACGCGCGCCATCGAACAGGGTTTCCGTGTGCTCGATGGCCCGCGCGATCAGCCCGACCACGGCTTACGCGAAGTGCATATCATCGATGACGATGGTTATGTCTGGGTAGCTGATGTGCCGCTAGGGTAAGTCAACCGTGAGGGAGAAAAAGGACATTCGCCTTTACTTCGCGCTGTGGCCGGACGAGACGCTACGCCAGCGCTTGCACGCGGCTGCCACTACCATCGCGGTCGACAGCAGGGGGCGTCGGGTGCCACGCGCCAACCTGCACCTGACGCTGCACTTCATCGGTAATGTTTACTTTGAACAGATGAACTGCCTGCAGGTAGCGGCGCGCGCTGTCCGTGCGCCTGCTTTTGATTTGACGATTGATCGCCAGGGGTATTTCAACAAGCCCCGGGTCGCCTGGCTGGGCTGTAGCAATCCTCCTGCCGCGCTCGACGATTTACATCGGCAGTTGGGCGAGCATTTGCAATCCTGCGATTATCGGCCCGAAGCGAGGCCTTACCAGCCACACGTCACTGTGGCCCGCAAGCTCGGGTCGATAGCGACCGAGGCGAGCTTCGCTCCCCTTGACTGGCGGGTCTCAGAGTTCGCCCTGATCGAAGTCCAGGCAATCGAGAATGGCGTACAATACCGCGCAGTCGAAACTTATCCCCTAAACCAGTCAACTCGATCTGATCAACGAACATGAATGACAGTAAAGCCTTTAAATTACCGCCCGAGGTCATCCAGCAGCTGACGCGCCGCTCGGACGCGAAGGGGCTGGTGCAACTGGCCGCGCATTTATTCCTGCTGGCACTGGCGGGACTCGCGCTGCAGGCAAGTCGAGATTCGCTGTGGCTGTTGCTCACGCTGCCTGCTTACAGCGTGCTGCTGATTTTCCTGTTTGCAGCATTGCACGAGACTATCCACTACACGGTGTTCAAAACGCGCTGGCTGAATAACCTGGTGGCGGCGCCGACAGGGTTCCTGTTGTTGATACCCTTCCAGTCTTTCCGCGTGTTTCACTATGTGCATCATCGCCATACGCAGAACCCCGAGCTCGACCCGGAACTGCTGGATATGAAGCCGCTGATCCGCAGCCATTACTGGTGGTATCTGAGCGGCCTACCAACCTGGTGGCAGGCGCTGCAGGCCATCTGGCGGCATGCAACGGTTGGTGTCAGCGAATCTTATATCGAGGCACGCCATCACCCGATGGTGATCAGGGAGGCCCGCGTGCATCTCGCCGGATACGCGCTGTTACTGTTGCTGAGCCTGATGTTTTCCAGCACGCTGCTGTGGTGGTACTGGATCTTGCCGGCGCTGCTGGGGCAACCCCTGTTGCGCCTCTACCTGCTGGCCGAGCACAGTGGCTGTGACTTCAGCGGCAACATGCTGGAAAATTCGCGCACGACCTATACCGTTCCCTGGCTCAATTTTCTCGCCTGGAACATGCCTTATCACGCCGAACATCACTACCTGGCATCGGTGCCGTTCCATGCCTTGCCTGCGCTGCATGCGTATACCGGGCAGCGGGTCAAATACCGGGGAGATGGTTACTACCGGGTGAATCGGGACATCGCAGCCCACCAGTAAGCGCGCGAAGGAGGGTGGATCAATGAACCCGAATAAACTCTGCGATCTCGGCGATCGATAACCGCGCTTCCGTAATCGGATAAAACTCGAACACGTGCCATAGCCCGTCCCAAACGCGCAAATCACACTCGACGCCGGCGGCGCGCAGCCTGGCGGCCAGGCGCAGGCACTGGCTCAACAGCAGGTCACGGCTGCCGGTGGTAATGATACAGGGCGGCAGGCCACGCATATCGCCGTGAATCGGTGACAGGCCCGGGTCGTCAAGTGCACAGTCACCGGCATGCCAACTGGCCGCGACATCCACCCAGTCGTTATTCAGCGTCGGATCGCGTGTGTCGTTGAAAATATGACTGTCACCCTGGTTGGCGAGGTCACACCAGGGTGAAAACAGCACGGCGCAGCGCGGTAATGCAAGCCCGCGATCGCGCGCATCCTGCATCAGGCTGAGCACCTGGTTGCCACCAGCCGATTCACCACTGACGACGAGGCGGGCCGAGCCGTACTGGTCGAGCAGTGCAGAGTAAACCTGGCGCATATCCTGTTGCGGCAGCGGATAGGGATACTCTGGCGATAGCCGGTATTCAACCATGATAATACGCCTGCCGCTTTGCTGCGCCAGTGGTGCGGTGATCAGCTGGTCTTCGCTGGTAGAACCGCTCACATAACCCCCGCCGTAGGCGTATAGAATGCAATGGCCCTGCTGGCTGTTCCAACCAGGTGGTGTCAATTGCCTGCAGCGGATACCGGCGATCTCGATCATCTCGATGTCGCCATCAAAGGCTTCGATCGCCACCTCTATTTGTGGTGCGAATCCGTCGCGTACAGCTGTACGATAAGCCTCCAGGCCTGCGCGGTCCGGTACGGCAATTCCTGCAGCGCACAGCTGCTGGTAAAGGGTTGCTGCTTCGAGGCTCATGTCGGCGCGGCGCCTACTCATGCCAGCACCTGCTCAAGATCGCGGATCAGGTCGGCGCTGTCTTCGAGACCCACCGAGAAGCGAAACAGGCCGTCACCTGCGCTGTCGCGATACTTGTCGAGTTCGTCACCGTCGAGGCGATAGGATGAGGTAATCAGGTCCTCGGTTTGCATCAGGTAAATGAGGCTGCGATGGTGCCCGAGTGACACGGCATAGTGGATGACTTCGAGCTTCTGCATCATGCGCTGCGCCAACGCTTGCGGGTCGCGACAACGAAAGCTGAGCATGCCGGAGAAATTGTCCATCTGTGTGCGTGCCAGATCGTGTTGCGGGTGTGATTC
>Ga0316187_10004526_pt1 | contig 12034 bp, 8 predicted proteins | sample CroRivburrow1_MG_FD_204927 | JGI IMG/M metagenome (GOLD analysis project Ga0316187, IMG submission 204927) | Coastal sediment microbial communities from Maine, United States - Cross River worm burrow 1 | ecosystem: Environmental > Aquatic > Marine > Coastal > Sediment | place: USA: Maine...
AATTGGAAAACAGAGTACTGGATGCATTATATGGGATAAGCCACGCTAAGAATATCACTGAATTTCAAAAAGCTTTGCCAGACATACATGCTCCCGGCTTGAACATTATGTATGGAGACAAACAAGGCAATGTGGCCTGGTGGGCAGCGGCAAAATTATACCAGATGCCAGATAGTGCTCAGACCAAGTTAATTATGGATGGTAGTTCCGGTGCTTATGAACCGGTACGTTTTCTGGATTTTAGCGAGAATCCATCCGCCGTTAATCCGCCCTGGAACTATGTCTACTCAGCCAATAACCAGCCAGATTCCATTGCCGGGATGCAATACCCCGGGTATTATTTACCTGAAAACAGGGCAAAGCGCATCGTGGAATTATTAGAGGAGAAGGATGACTGGGACAAAAATTCAATGATGGAAATGATCACAGATGGCACCTCTTCTGTAAATCCCGAAATTATAACAAACCTTGCCAAACTTGTCAATGTTAAGAAGTTAAGCGAAGAGGATATTAACCTTCTGGATAAACTAAGCTCCTGGGATGGTGATTCTCACTTAAACAGTGTGGAAGCAACTATATTTCACAGATGGATTTACTTTTTCCTTAAAAATACATTTGAAGATGAATTAGGCCCTGACCTTTTTCAACAATTTTTGACGACCCATTTTCATAAACGACTGATAGCTCCAATGGCCCGGAAAAAAATATCAGTTTGGTGGGATAATACCCGAACGGAAGAGACAATAGAAAGCAAGAAAGATATTGTTCTAACCTCGTTTTTAATGGCCTTGAAATCATTAAAAGAGGAGTTTGGGGAGCGAAGTTCACAATGGTCCTGGGACAAAGTACATACCCTGGAACATGGCCATCCAATAGGTCAGGTTGAAATGTTCCGTTCTTTTTTTAATGTGGGCCCATTTCCTGTGCATGGAACCAGAGAGGTGATCAATAATATGTTTTTTCCATACACTGAAGATGGTCAGAACAAGGTTAGTTCAGGGCCATCTACAAGACGTATTGTTGACTTTTCGGATATTGAGAATAGCATGAGTATTTTACCTACCGGCCAGTCCGGGAACCCATTTAGCCCCCATTATAAAGATCAGGCACAAATGTTTATCAATGGTGAATTCAGGAAAATGATGATGAATAAGGAGGAAATTATGACTACTTCAAAGTCTTTACTGCAGTTTTCACCCAAAGAAAATTAAACCATCCATTTTTTTTATTTATGAGATTATACTTTGTCCGCAGTCTTTATGCAGCAAAGTTCTTTATCTATGTTCTTTTTAAAAAATGAATTATAGCATAGATATAAAAGTATGCTTTCAAAAGTCTATGGTAGTGCTGTATTTGGAGTAGAAGCAACTACCATTGCGGTAGAAGTAAATGTGGATAGGGGAATAGGCTATCATTTGGTTGGTCTGCCTGACAATGCCATTCGGGAAAGTAATTTCAGAATTGCAGCTGCCTTACTCAATAACGGCTATAAAATTCCCGGAAAAAAAATCACCATAAACATGGCCCCTGCCGATTTAAGAAAAGAGGGCTCGGCTTATGATCTCACCCTTGCCCTTGGTATCCTTTCGGCTTCGGGCCAAATTTTTGCAGAGGAATTAGAGCGATATATCATTATGGGAGAACTCTCCCTGGATGGCAGTCTCCAGCCCATAAAAGGAGCGCTGCCTATTGCCCTAAAAGCGAGGGAAGAAGGTTTTAAAGGGTTTATTCTTCCCAAAGTAAACTCCCGTGAAGCGGCTATTGTTGAAGGTCTGGAGGTATATGGGGTTGAAAAGATCGAGGAAGTAATTGCTTATTTTGATAAAAGGGAAGCCCTGGAACAAACCCATGTGGATATCAGGGCTGAGTTTTATAAAAACCTGGATTTTCCGGAATACGATTTCTCTGATGTGAAAGGTCAGGAAAGCATAAAACGTTGCATGGAAATTGCCGCCTCCGGGGGGCACAATATTATTCTGATTGGACCTCCGGGTGCAGGAAAAACCATGCTGGCGAAACGATTACCCTCCATTTTACCTCCTATGACGTTACAGGAAGCTTTGGAAACCACGAAAATTCATAGCGTGGTGGGGAAGATTAAGAACATGGGATTGATGTGTCAGCGCCCGTTCAGAAGTCCACACCATACTATTTCAGATGTGGCCCTCGTCGGAGGCGGCGCCTACCCGCAGCCGGGGGAAATATCACTTTCCCATAATGGGGTGTTATTTTTAGATGAGTTGCCCGAGTTTAAGAGGGGAGTGTTAGAAGTTATGCGGCAGCCTTTGGAAGACCGGGAAGTCACCATTTCCAGGGCCCGGTTTACCGTCACTTATCCTTCCAGCTTTATGCTCGTAGCCAGTATGAATCCGAGTCCGTCCGGTTATTTCAATGATCCCAATGCTCCGGTGACGTCCTCACCTATGGAAATGCAACGCTATTTAGGAAAGATTTCCGGTCCGCTGCTGGATCGTATAGATATCCATATAGAAGTGACCCCGGTTCCTTTTGAGAAGCTTTCGGATAAACGCAAAGGGGAGGGGAGTATCGACATTCGAAAACGGGTGACTGCAGCACGTGAGATTCAAACACAACGCTTTAAAGATTTTGAGAATGTACATTATAATGCCCAAATGAACACAAAACAGATTCGGGAATTCTGTAAACTGGACCAAACGTCTCTTGTATTACTTAAGAATGCGATGGAACGACTAAACCTTTCTGCACGGGCTTATGACCGGATTTTAAAAGTAGCCAGGACCATTGCCGATTTAGAAGATGTGGGTACTATCAAAGGTCATCACATAGGCGAAGCCATTCAATATCGGAGTTTGGACAGGGAGGGATGGTTAGGATAGTGGAAGTACGAGGTTGGAAATAAGAAGTATGAAGGACGAATTATGAAGGACGAAATGCGAAAAATGAAATAAGAGGTGGGAAGTATGAAGTAGGAGGTGGGAAGTATGAAGTAGGAAATGGGAATTTTCAGAAGGGGTGTTCTTTCAATGTTATAATAACGATTTTCCTGCTTTGTACTTCTGACCTTTCTATCTCAAATTTAAATACCATTTAAGGAACCTTTACGGGAAGGTAATTCTCTCAATAGTCTAATAACGATGTTTTGCAAGACCTGAAAATAAGAACAAAAAGTTTTACCATTGAATGCTGGAAGTTGTGCAAAAATATTCCTAAATCTCGTGAATATGATGCATGGGCAAGACAATTAATAAGATGTTCGAGTTCAGTAGGAGCTAATTATAGAGCCTCCCAGCGGGCTAAATCAACAGCAGATTTTATATACAAACTTAAAATTGTGGAAGAAGAAGTGGATGAATCCATTTATTGGTTGGAATTATTTCAAGAGGTCTTGGACCCTAGTAAAAAAGAAATTCAAATTTTGATTAAAGAAGCGAACGAACTTCTGTCGATAGTAGTGGCATCGCTTAAAACTGCCCGAAAAAACAGAACCAAACAAAACTAAATGCGTTCACTTCGTACTTCTTATCTTGTATCTCGTATCTCGTATCTCGTAATTCGTATTCCATATTGCAGTGCAAGAAATTATACGGAAGATGAACCTATTTTAAAAATAGATAATGAAGGTATGCACTTGGGGTTAATGGATTTTTAGTATGACACGAGCGTGACGCCTGTGTCTGCCGAGAAGGTAGGCTCGCGCCAACGGGGATATACTTGATTATTAAATAAAATCTTCCATAACTTCCAGCCATGATGGAATTTCTATGGGAGAAGATTTCAGATAGATAAAAAGGGTTTCAATCGCCAAGGTATAAAATAAGAGGCTAAAATTAATCTCCATCGCATTGAACAAGCTAAAGTAAACGTCATAAACCGCGGAGGTAATTCCGAACACTTTGATCGCTTTGGTTACTATAAGGATTGACAGATGATTCATTGGTTTAATTTTCTTTGATTGTTGTCTTTAAGCTATAGACGCAGGAAAAATCATTTTGTTACAGTACTATGCATAAAAAGGTACTATTTAATCAATATTTAACATAATTTAATAGGCACTATTGGCAGGCAGGTTTGCTAGCGGCAAATGCGTAGTATTCACGACTACTTTATAAAACAATAGAAATCACATAGGTAATTTTACATAACGACAAATTATGGGACACGCAATAATGGATATCTGTATCCCCTAAAAGAAAATGGTGGTTTTTCCCTTAAAGTTGAGATACCTCAACCCGATTTAAACAATTCTCTCATTATTAAGGGGTGGGGTGCTTTAGAAATCGACTTTTCTTAGAAGGGGGTATGTCCTATATTAGTATGTAGCCTTCTTTGTAGACTTTTCTCATTAATATTAAAGCATAATAAGGTATACTACAGTAGAAGTTAATGTGGATAGGGGAGGATGGTTGGGCTGACGGTAAATTCCAAGTGCCAAATAACAAATGACAAATGACAAATAACAAATTCCAATTAATTATTGACGTACCCACTCTTTTGGAATTTGGTCCCGATAGTTTCTCCTTCGTAATACTATGGAGAAGGAGCTATCGGGATGTATTTTGGAATTTAATTAAAAAGTATTGGTTGGTCTTATATAAATTGAAGAGCAGAAGATAGCTAGCTATTAATTATAGCGATTGTTAGCCTTTCGTTATTTTTCAAAAGAAGTAAATCATAGTAATTCTTCTTCCCCGTATTCTACAGATACACTTTATTATTCTATCATTATTATGTTATTGCTCCATCACTCAAGTAGTAGGCTGTTAGACTAATAGTGTTAATTATACCATGGGCCAAAATTCCCGGGAAAAGGCTACGTTTGGCCAATAAATAAATTACACCAAAAATCAGCGCAACTACAGCAGTACCAATTATCCCTGGTAATCCTTGATAAGCATGTAACGTACCAAATAGGATCGCATGTAAGAATAAAGCAAGGGACCAACCTAATTTACTTGTTCCAAACAAGTCAGCCAAACGATTTAATATGTATCCGCGAAATAGCAGCTCCTCACCCAAAGCAGCACCGACCCAGACGACCAAAATAATATAGCTAAAAAACAAAATCGGCTTCCCGAGAAAAAAAGCAAAGCGATCATGCGATTCTGGTGGAGTTTCTAATCCTAATTTTGTAATTACCGGGTCTAGAATAAAAACCATAAATAGTATTACCACGATTACGCCAACTAAAGCTAGTGCAACATTAAAAATCCAATCACGCCAACCTTTCGGTAATCTCAATCCTGAACTAAACAAGTTTAAGCCACGCCTTTTCATAAAAAAATAGGAGATTATTATCCCTGCCCACATCGCAATTGACCCTGCGCCTATGATTTGAAAAGAATCCGCAATCCATTTAGTTGCACTCCAGAAGGCGTATACAACGACAATTTCAATTACAACCAGTAAATTTTTATTCAATTTGATTTCCATTAGATTTTGTTTTAGCACTACTTAAGCAAGACGATTCTAATCTATAATTGTTACCTAGGGCGCCTAATTGGCTAAAACAATTGGATATAGTTATTGATGAACTCCCACTTAAAAACAAGACCCCAGTATTTTGTAGAGTTATAGAAGTTTTAGTGATGTTGAACCATGAAAGATTTACTTTGTCATATTAGCAACAACTACAGTAGAAGTTAATGTGGATAGTGGTTGATGGTTGGGCTGACGGTAAATTCCAAGTACCAAAGCTCAAATACCAAACCCCTAATCCTAAAAGAGAAAATAGCGCATGTTAGTATTGGAATTTGGTCCCGATAGTTTCTCCTTCGTAATATTATGGAGAAGGAGCTATCGGGATCAAAAATAGGATGGAGTAGGAGATAGGTAACAATTAATTATTCACGTTGTTATGCTTTCGTTATTCTACGTCAATTTCGTGCTCTATAATTTCAAGAGTTTGCTGTATTCTCTTTTTAAGTGTTTGACCTTCTAAATTGCAAACTTGAGAAAACGTAAATATAAATGTTACTAGGCCTTCAAGGCGTGGGTCTATTAAAATGGATTGAACATCTATTTCTTTAGAGCTTTTTCCTATAGTCAAGATTTTATCGTTTTTTCCTTTATCCAAAAAACCCATTCTAAACTCTTGCTCTTTCCAAAAAACGTGGTTTACATCTCGCATTATGCCGACCTGTTTCATAAAAGGAATAATCTCTGAGATATAATGATTATGTTGGATTTGTTCAGACTCAATATAAGCCTTAATATCCGAAGTCCAGTGAGATAGAAACTGCTTTAAAGTATCATTTCTTATCAATTTGATATTTCCTGAATTCATCACATCATTTTCAATAGGGTCAAAGGTGGGATCCATAAAAAAAGTTGCGAATATCATTGAAAGAGAATCTTTGCTAATTGGTATATCTTTTGAAGTAATTTCCAAAACGTTTAGACTTTCTGCAATTAATTTACGTCTCATTTCAATCTTATTCTCCAATTGCAGTAAGTTCGCTTTGTAATCCGTTTTAAGTTGTTTAAGGATTACTTGTTCTTGTTCAATGTCTTTTTTCTTTTCATTATGGTTATTGATGGCTAAAGCTATTAAAATACCTATGACCACCAGTACTATTTCGCCAACAGCATACCTCATGTATTTTAAAGGTTTGTTGTCATCAGCAAGTTTTCTACGGATTTCACGAAAAAAGTTGATCATTTAAAGTGTGGTTGGTGGCTACTTCACTAAGATAATCAATTTTACACTATCCTATTTTTTAACTCGAAGACTTAAATTTAGAAGAGCACCACATTAGATAGAGTCGGTTGTGGCATAGTATGTGGTGGACTATTTCCTGTTAGTTTTAAACTGATTTTGAGTCTTTTATATTAATTCAATATCTTCGTTTACAAATGCAGGATAGCATCAATAACTATATCTCATTGTTGTAAACAATGAATATGAATTAAAAGAACTATATCATGAAAACAAAATTGAATCTAATTTTATTTGTATCCTTTTTTTTCTTGCTTATTGGCTGCAATGAATCACAAAAAAAATCTGCAGTAAAAAAAGAATCTCAGGTTGAATTCAAAGGAAAAATTGCCAAAACATATGAAGAATCTGTTGAAGCTTGGCCGGAGAAAAAAAGACCTCCGAAAGACGCTCCTAATGTAATTATCTTCTTACTGGATGATGTTGGTTTTGCCCAAGTTGGAAGTTTCGGTGGATTAATTGAAACACCAAATATTGATCAATTAGCTGATAATGGTTTGCGTTATAATAATTTTCACACAACCGCATTATGTTCCCCATCCAGAGCTACACTCATGGCAGGTAGAAACCCTCATATGATTGGGTTGGGTAGTCATGCACTTACCGCCATGGGGTTTCCTGGTTATAACGCGATTGTGCCTCCATCTGCTAAATCAGTTGCAAATTATCTTGAAGAGGCAGGTTATATAAACTATGCACTGGGAAAATGGGATCATACTCCTTTGTATGAAGTTTCGCAAGTGGGCCCTTTTGATCGATGGCCGAGTGATGAAGGATTTGCGCATGCTTATACTTTTATGGCTGCAGATGTTCATCAATTTATACCGGTGATGTGGGATGATCATCATCCAGAGCCGTATAGAAAAGCAGACCACTTGGATAAAGATTTAGCCGATAGAGCTATTGATTGGATTACTGGACATAAATCATTAGACAAGGACCTTCCATTTATGATGTTATGGGCTTCCGGATCGATGCATTCTCCTCACCATGCACCAGATGAATATATAGCTAAATACAAAGGAAAATTCGATATGGGTTGGGACAAGGCCAGAGAAATGATTCTTGAGAATCAGATAGAAATGGGTATTGCCCCTGGAAACACTAAACTTTCAGATAGAATTGCAGAACTGCCTGCTTGGGAATCCTTAAATGATGATGAGAAGAAATTATACGCCAAGCAAATGGAAGTATTTGCAGGACAAATGGAACATGTAGATTATCAGATAGGCAGGGTTATTGAAACATTAAAAAGAATAGGAGAATTTGACAATACACTCATCATGGTTACTGCAGATAATGGAGCTTCTGGAGAAGGCGGACTTGCAGGTACGTTTAATGAAACCTATGTTTTAAATGGAATGCAGACCCCTTTTGATGCTAATATGAGGAATTATGATAATTGGGGACAATGGGATAGTTATCCACATTATCATGCTGGTTGGGCAATGGCAGGAAACACTCCATTTCCGTATTTTAAACAATCAGAACACAGAGGAGGCCAACAAGATGCATTAGTGGTTCACTGGCCGAACGGTATAGCGTCTAAAGGAGAAATCAGAAGCCAATATCATCATATCAGTGACATCGCTCCTACCATTATGGAGGCAGCTGGGGTCGAAAGACCAGATGAATACCACGGAATAGAACAACAACCTTTTACAGGAGTAGCAATGAATTATTCGTTTGATAATGCTGATGCTCCTAATACTAAAAAGCGCCAGTATTACGAAATGTTTGGGAACAGAGCCATATGGGTAGATGGCTGGAAGGCCGTCACCCTGCATGCAAATAGAATGCCATGGGATGTTAACTTAGTTGCGCCATTTGAAGATGATGTATGGGAGCTATATCATGTCGCAGAGGATTTTTCTGAAAGCAGGGATCTTGCGGAAGAATTTCCGGAAAAATTAGAAGAGCTTAAGAAAATATTTGAGGAAGAAGCATGGGCAAATCAGGTTTATCCCATGTATGACGATATGTTGGCGAGATTAAATGCAGTTAACTATGTTCTTTTTGGGGATAAAAAGGAGTTCACCTATTATGCTCCTGGAGCAGTTCGTATAGCTGAAAAAGCGTCCGCTCCTGTTAAGGGCAGATCTCATAAAATTGAAACTACCATCGACCTAAAAGGCGATGAAGAAGGTGTAATAGTAGCCTGTGGTGGTATGACAGGAGGATATTCTATGTATATAAAAGATAGTAAACTACACTTTGATTATAACTTTCTGGATGGGGTACACTACCACCTTACATCTCCTAAATTACCAACAGGGGCCACAGATCTGAAATTCAATTTTATTCTTGACAGATCAAAGATAGATGGAACGCTTAAGCCTTGGTCAGGAACAGGTGAACTCTATGTGAATGGCAAGAAAGTTGATGAGGATTATTTTGAAATGATGCATATATCAACCTATTCGCTTGCTGAAACATTTGATATCGGAATGGATTCAGGGACACAGGTAGATAAGGACTATGAAGGTAATCCTTTTAAGTTCACTGGTACAATTGATAGAGTTATCGTGACATTGACAGATTAATCACTGTTTACAATATTGTATAAAGGACATTAAAACGTCCTTTATACTCTCCGTCGTGTGCAATATAAACCTGCATCCTTACTATTTAGTGATGTTGTATTCAAAACTACTTTTTAACTCTTGATATTTCCGCCTGGGGATATGTTTAATTGCTGTTTGGCGCTTCTGTAAAGTTTTTATGCAATATAGTCCAAATGGCTTTTAATTGCCAATTGGTCTTTTTTGGCAATATGGTCGCACGGTATCTGGCCTATGACACAATTCATTATTTGAGTTGTTAGATTATTGTTTTGAGTTTTGTCATAATTGCATTATCTTATCGATAATTCCCTCACCATTTGCTCGTTTTATGCTGCCTTAGGAGCTGTGCTTGAGAAAACCTGTGATTGGTAAAGACGTATTTTAAATTTAAATTAACCTTTAATCAATATATTCATATGAGTAATGTAGATGTAATTAAGAATGCCTACGAAGCATTCGGAAGGGGTGACGTACCTGCCGTACTTGGTGCCATGCATCCTGAAATTGAATGGCATGAGGCCGAAGGAAATCCGTATATGCCCAGTGGAGAGGCGTTTATTGGCCCGGACGCGGTACTGAACCAACTCTTTGCACGTTTGGCAGTAGAGTGGGACGGTTTCGAGGTGCATCCGAATTTGTTTTACGATGCCGGAGAAACCGTAATTATTGAAGGCCGATACACCGGAACCTTTAAGGCAACGGGCAAGGAGCAAGATACACAGTTTTGCCATATCTGGCACTTTAAAGGGGGCAAGATCACCAAGTTTCAGCAATATACTAACACCGCAGCACTCCAGGAAGTTATGGGGGTGCATGCCAACAGTTGAGCTCGAAGCTTGCGCTAGCGGAGGGATTTTAAAGTTAGTATTTTTTAAGGAGTAGAAAAGTACAAATACCTTATAGGTATTGTTGTATGTAGTATTTTATTGTTCGTATCCGGCAAGTTTAATTATTTCATTTGGCATAAGGTTGCTTAACTCTAAAATGCTCTTTCCTGAAATATTCATAGCTCGTCTCGCCAAAAAATTTCCGGTTCGATACCCTATATAAGTTCTACCATCAGGGTGTTCACCCATTACCCACTGTGCGTAACTTGCATCCAGGGGAAGTGCCAATATCTCTTCTACCCATTTATCAGCTTCTTCAGGATAGGAGTTTACATCAATTATGTTTCCTGTATATATTTCTGTAAAAGCAACAGCTAAACCTTCATTAACCATTGCATTGGAGATTCCAGGACCAAATTTATTATCTTGTATTGCCCAGCCTCGCGACAAATGATGAAATTCGTGGAAAATGGTAGACTTTAAAGCCGAATTTGCTGCCACTACTATTCCTCCCTGGTATTTATTCGATATTTGAATGCGAACAAGAGGAGGTGAATTGGTTTCTGTCCTGCCGGTAACTCCGCCAACAATATCAAGATTCCAATCCACATTTTCAACAATGACTTTTATACTATCTGGTAGATTCGGTAAAAGATTGCGAACCTCCTCTTCTGAATGGCTTATCACTTTACGGATGAAAACTTTTTGCGATTCCGTAAATTGGAGAGGGTCTTCTTGAAAGGCAACATCCACATTCGCTATTGGTGATTTCTTTGCATTGGAATTACAGGAAATAATGAGGAATAATGGAATAGTTAATATCAGAGTTCTTAGTAAATCCATTTTATTTCTTTACCCTGAAGACGACCTAAAAGATTTAATGTTACAACAGAACTGAGTGAAATTACATACAACAATGAGAAGTAGTTATTGTTGAACTCCCCTAATGTAAACTAATATAATAAATGAATATCGAATATTATTAGTCCAAATTACCTTTGATTCATTTATAGGCGTTGTTAGCCAGCGTATTATTATAATAATGTTTAAGGCTAATGACAAAGTTTCATAGACCTCTTCAGACTATAGTTTGTTGTAGAGCTACATCTTTCAGTTTCAATAATTTCCTGATGGCAATAATGAATAATAGCGTTGATAGAAGAACCACGACAACGGTAATGATAAAGTGATTGTCTACACCTGTCACGCTTATGGGCTTGCGTTCAAAAGTGCCCATAACATCTGACCACCAATAGGATACATTTATGATATCAAATGTGACATGGGCAATAATGCCTGGAATAAGTGAATTGGTTGCATAGGCCAGGTACCCAATCATGAAGGAGATAAAGAAGGCTGGGACTAAAATGCTAACCAACCAGGCCTGATGTAGATGAATAACAATGAAGATTATCGAGGAAATAGAAATGGCCACAATAGGGCCATATTTTTGCTCTAAGGGTTTTTGAAGATAACCCCGATAGCCGACTTCCTCGCATATTCCTGCCACCATTGATATCCCAATGATAGCTGACCAGGCCTGCAAAGCTGGTACATCATTTATAAAGCTCAAGGTTTTAAATATTTCAGGTTGAAATTCAACAATGCGAAACGTTAATATCCAGCTGGAATGGAGAAATAGAACAATGAAAAAGGCAGCCACCAACCCCCAGATCCAAACGGGTTTTTTAAGGTTGATTTGCCGTATACAAAAACGGCGGAACGCTTGTGTGTTTGATGGCTTCCATTTACCACTGAAGTACATCCAGAAAAAAATGAGAATTGTGGCCATAAGCAACACAGACCAGGGGCCAGGAAGGCTCATAGCCACAATAGTCCAAATGCCAACACCCAAAGAGCTGACACCAAAACCAATTAATATTGAACGGAGGACCAAGGGAACTTTCATCCAAAATCGTCCGAAAGCATTTGAAGGGTAATTTGAA
>Ga0316187_10004527_pt1 | contig 12034 bp, 12 predicted proteins | sample CroRivburrow1_MG_FD_204927 | JGI IMG/M metagenome (GOLD analysis project Ga0316187, IMG submission 204927) | Coastal sediment microbial communities from Maine, United States - Cross River worm burrow 1 | ecosystem: Environmental > Aquatic > Marine > Coastal > Sediment | place: USA: Maine...
AGTGTTACTTCATATCCTGATACAACTCAAAGGCCACTTCCGGCTTCATGTCCTCATGCACGACCTTGCGCACGGCCTGGATCATCGCCGTCGGCGCTTCGGACTGGAAGATGTTCCGGCCCATATCCACGCCGGAAGCGCCCTGCTGGGTGGCATTATACGCCATCTTCAGGGCATCGAGTTCCGGCAGCTTCTTGCCGCCGGCAATGACGATCGGCACCGGACAGGATGCCGCAACCGACTCGAAGCCTTCCTCGACATAATATGTTTTAACATAGGTCGCCCCAAGCTCGGCGCACATCCTGGTGGCAAGGCGCATATATTTGGCGTCCCGAACCATCTCCCTGCCGACCGCCGTTACGCCCAACACTGGGATACCATAGCGATTTCCCATATCCACCAGCCTGGTCATATTGTGGATGGATTGCGTTTCGAACTCGCCGCCCACGAACACCTGCACAGCTGCCGCCGCAACATTCAGGCGCACGGCGTCTTCCATATCGACAGCGATTTGTTCGTTTGAAATCTCTTTGAGGATGCTTGGCCCACCACTTGCTCTGAGCACTACGCCCTTGTTGAAGGTGGGTGGAATCGTTGAGCGCAGGATGCCGCGCGTGCACATCAGGGTATCGGCATAAGGAAGCAACGGCACGATGCTGACATCAATGCGTTCCAGACCTGTCGTTGGCCCCATGAAATAGCCATGATCAACAGCCAGCATTACCGTACGGCTGCTTACCGGATCAAAGATATTCGACAGCCGGTTCTTCATCCCCCAATCCAGTGAATTTGAGCCCTTGAGTGAAAATGGCTCGTTCTTCACAGGGATGTCCAGATGATATCTTTCGGCGTCCTGAATATTGTCTGTATCTGCCATGTGAGCTGTTCTCCTGTCTGATTAAATCAAGCAATAAAATATTTTTGAATGTGCGGCATTGTATGTTTTCGGATCGGCATTGGACAGCACAGCCATGCATTGAAGGCTGAGGCATGGCAGCATAAGCTGCGCCGGCTCTTAAGCGTGCTCAACCAACTCCCAAATACCTGAAGGAAACAGATATGCCGATTAAATCCAGAATCAGAACAATTCCCCATTACCCTCACGAGGGCATCATGTTCCGCGATATCACCAGCCTTCTGAAGGACCCGGTCGGCTACCGCATCATGGTCAATGAATTGGTTAACCGCTATACGGACAAGCGCATCGACAAGGTGGCAGGCATCGAGGCAAGAGGCTTTATCATCGGCTCAGTCTTGGCCTATATGCTCGGCGTCGGCTTTATTCCAATCCGCAAGAAAGGAAAACTGCCGGCCGAAACGGTCGGCCATGATTACGATCTTGAATACGGCAGCGACCGCGTCGAAATCCACGCCGATGCCATCGACAAGGGCGAAAGAATCCTGCTGGTCGATGACCTGATCGCCACCGGCGGCACAGCCGAGGCTGCCGCCATTCTGATTGAGAAGATCGGCGGCAAACTGGTCGAATGCTGCTTTGTCATTGATCTGCCTGATATCGGCGGCACTAAGCGGCTGCGCGACAAGGGGCATAAGGTATTCTCTCTCTGCGAATTCGAGGGGGAATAAACTTGACCGAAAAAGTCGAAACCCTGCGCTGGCGCGGCGGAAAAATCGAAATGATTGACCAGCGCATTCTGCCTCAGAGCTTTCAGTACATCGCATACGATTCTGCGGCCTCGGTTGCCGAAGGTATTCGCGACATGGTTGTGCGTGGTGCGCCGGCCATCGGTTGCGCCGCAGCCTATGGTGTGGCACTCGAAGCCATAAGGCTCAGGGAATCATCCAGTGATGCTTTTAATTCCAAGCTTGAAGAAGGCCTGCATGTACTGGCTGCAAGTCGCCCTACGGCAGTCAATCTGTTCTGGGCATTGGAGCGTATGCGTAAATGCTGGCAGGGCATTGCTGGACAGGGCCCATCCGACATTGCCGACCACCTGTTGCAGGAAGCCCATGACATCCTTGCTGAAGATATTGTGGCATGCAAAAGCATGGGGAAATTCGGCTCCGAACTGTTGCATGACGGCGATACCGTACTGACCCACTGCAATGCCGGAGCACTGGCCACAGCCGGGCACGGTACAGCGCTCGGCGTCATCCGTTCCGCCGTTGAAGCCGGGAAAAAGATTTCCGTGATTGCCGATGAAACCCGCCCGTGGCTGCAAGGAGCAAGGCTGACGGCATGGGAAATGGTGCAGGAGCGAATTCCGGTGACATTGATATGCGACAACATGTCCGGTCATCTGATGAAAGATGGGAAAATTGATGCTGTTATCGTGGGTGCCGACCGGGTGGCCGCCAACGGCGATGTGGCCAACAAAATCGGCACGTATATGGTGGCTGTACTGGCACATAGACACAACATCCCGTTCTACGTGGCTGCCCCACTCTCCACGATTGACCTCAATATCAACTCGGGGGAAGACATCCCGATTGAAGAGCGTGCCGCAATAGAAGTCACCGGCTACGGTGATACCACATGGGCTCCTGATGGTGTGGGAATTCGAAATCCGGCCTTTGACGTTACGCCCGCAGAGCTGATCACCGCCCTGATTACCGAGAGGGCCATCGTTACGGCTCCCTCCCGTAAATCAATCGAATCCTTGCTTGAGGGATAGTCCTGACTGGCAGAACTTTGATTTTCTGCTATAAATTGGCGTAACCTGCACGAAGTGCGGTCAAACAAAGTATAGTATGCTTTGTTCTGACAAAGGGGGCGCGTCCTATGCAGCCTGACTGGCAACAGTAATGGGTCATTCCGTTTCAGAAACTCGCGCAACCGGCAAAAGCGCACATTTGAACTCTGTTCAGGCCCAAATTAATAATGAACAAATAGGCCTGTTATACCAGCAATTGCCCAGCAGTATGGCGGCATCCTTGGCTGTCGCGATCATTCTGGCTGTCGCGCTCTGGGGCCATGTTCCAAATACGTCAATCATTGCTTGGGTAGCAGCCCTTGGCCTGCTCAGCACCGGTCGCTTCGTTCTGTCCTATGCTTTCAGGAACAAGCAAGCCGATGGCCAGGACATGCGACTCTGGTACGTGTATTTCCTGATGGGCTCGATTGCCTCCGGCATTATCTGGGGCTCGGCAGGTGTTTTTCTGATGCCGGAGAAATCCCTGGGTCATCAGGTGCTCGTGATCTTCATCCTGGGCGGCATCATGGCCGGGGCATCGCAGTCGCTATCGGCCATCCTCATGGCATATATCTCTTTTTGTATACCCGCCATCATTCCCATTTTCGTGTGGCTTCTGCTGCAGGATACTCCTGTTCACCTTTCAATGGCCCTGCTCATCCTGTTCTTTGCCTTTATGCTCCTTGTTATCTCCCGGCACCTGAATCATGCCCTGATCGAATCCTTCCGCCTGCGCTTCGAGAATATTGATCTGATTGCCAACCTGGAAAAAGAAGTCTCAGCCAGAAAGAAGACTGAGGGCACGTTGCGCGGCCACAACACCATTTTGGAAATGCTGGCAACCCAGCCTTCTCTGACAGATGTGTTGAATGCCATCAATCAGACGGTTGAGGACGAAACTCCTGGCGCCAAAAGCTCTATCCTGCTTCTGGATGAGGAAGGAAAGCATCTACTCAGTGGCTCTGCTCCCAGCCTTCCGGCCGAATATAATAATGCCATCAATGGTGTTGCCATTGGGCCGAAGGTCGGTTCATGCGGTACATCGGCCTACCGTAATGAAATGGTTATTGTTGAGGACATCTCCAGTGATCCGCTCTGGGCAGATTACAAGGATATCGCCCTTGCCCATAAGCTGAGAGCATGCTGGTCCATACCGATTCGTGACAGCCAGAAAAGAGTTATCGGCACCTTTGCTTTGTATTACGAGACATCTCGGAAACCCAGACAGGCGGAAATAAGGGGCCTCAAGGATGCCGCCAACCTTGCCGATATCGCCATTGAGCACTGCCAAAGCCAAGAAAAGTTGAATAAAATGGCCCATTTTGATGCGCTGACGGGTTTGCCAAACCGCGCCATGTTCATGGATCGCCTTAAACAGGCCATAGCCCAGGCGCGCCGTAGAAGGCAGCAGCTTGCACTGCTGTTCATCGACCTGAACAAGTTCAAGCTTATCAATGACACATTGGGCCACGAAGCTGGAGATGTGGCACTACAGGAGACCGCAAAGCGCCTGATCTCGTGTGTGCGTGAAGAGGATACGGCAGCGCGGCTTGGTGGAGATGAGTTTACAATCATACTAACTGAGATTCACAGCCGAGAAGATGCTTCTCTCGTTTCTAAGAAAGTAATTGATGCGCTGAGTCAGGACATCGAACTGGAAGGGCAGAAATATTTCGTTGGTGGAAGCATCGGTATCAGCCTGTATCCGGAAGATGGCGAGGATGCCGATTCACTCTTGGGAAAGGCCGATACCGCCATGTATCAAGCCAAAGAAAAGGGCGGCGATACCTACATCTTCTACTCGAAAATAAAATAGGAAGATATTTAGGCCGAAAGACCTCTCTCAGGCATCATCCGGCGGCGGCACCTTATCCAAAATCAACTTGTATTCGATTGCATCCACCAGCGCCTGGTAGCTGGCATCAATCACATTGGTGGAAACACCGACCGTACCCCATTTGCGCTTGCCGTCGGTAGACTCGATCAATACGCGGACGTTTGCCTGCGTTGCTGCATCTGTCGACAGGACACGCACCTTATAGTCGGACAGGCGCATATCCTCCAGGCTGGGATAATGGCCCAGTAGTGCTGCGCGCAGCGCATTGTCCATGGCATTAACCGGACCATTGCCGAGTGAGGCGGTGTGGGAAAACTTGCCACCCACAGTGATCATCACCGTGGCCTCGGCCTGCGCTTCCCCCTCGTGACCATGCTTTTCATCGATGACGCGAAAACCCTCAAGTTCGAAATAGTGGCGGAATTTCTTCAGCGCTTTCAGGAACATAAGGTGGAAGGAGGCTTCCGCACCTTCAAACGCATAGCCCTGGCTCTCCATCTCCTTCACGCGTGTCACGACCTCCGCCACAGCCGGATCCTTCGGGTCGAGTTTTTCACCAAGCTCCATCTCGGCCGTCTTGAAAATCACATTGCTGCGACCAGCCTGGTCGGAAACCATAATGCGCTGTTCGTTGCCAACCGCCTCAGGAGAAACATGCTCATACAACTTCGAAGATTTGCGGATCGCAGAAACATGAATGCCCCCCTTGTGGGCAAACGCATTCAGGCCCACATAGGGCTGATGCCGCCAGGGAAGCCTGTTGGCCATCTCGTTGACGAAGTCCGACAGCGTTCTCATATCCTTCATTTGTTCAGAACCGATACCGCAATCCAGGCCCATCTTGAACTGCAGATCGGGAATGACGGAAATCAGGTTGGCATTGCCGCAACGTTCTCCGATGCCGTTGACTGTGCCCTGCACATGATTTGCTCCGACACGTGCTGCCGCCAATGTATTGGCCACGGCAAGCTCGCTGTCGTTATGGGCATGGATGCCGATCGTGGTTTCCGGGAAACAATCCAGCATGGCCGTCACAACTTCAGCCACGCGGTACGGGATATTGCCGCCATTGGTATCGCACAACACCAGTGCATCAGCGCCGGCATCCCTTGCGGCCTCCAGAACAGATACGGCATAGGCGCTGTCTGCGTTATAGCCATCGAAAAAATGCTCGGCATCGAAAAATACGGTGGGGAAATGCTGCTTCAAAAATGCCACCGAGTCGCGAACCAGTTCAAGGTTTTCTTCAAGGCTGATCCCCAGCGCCTTGCTGACATGCACATCCCAAGCCTTGCCGAAGATACAGACAGCATCGGCGCCACTTTCCACAAGCTTGCGTAAGCCCTTATCGCCTTCCGCTTTGCGGCCAGGTCGCGCCGTTGAGCCGAAGGCCACAAGTCTGCTGTGACTCCAGTCGCGATCCCGCATCAGTTCAAAAAACTGATCATCCTTGGGGCTGGCGCCGGGCCAACCGCCTTCGATCCAGTCCATGCCGAAATCTGCCAACTTGTGAGCAATACGCCGCTTGTCTTCGGCAGAAAAATTAATTCCAGCCGTCTGCCCGCCATCGCGCAGGGTTGTATCAAATAATGTGATACGCCGCATAGGCATACCCGGGTTAGGCATGGCATCCTCCGTTCAATACTCACCAATCCGCTTGACTTATATGCTGCATCCCTATGAGCTATAGTAAAGAGGGAATTTGGACAGCTTGGAGAAAACATAGATGCCGGAACAACCCAAGAATTTGGATTTATTGACGCGCATCGAAAAGCTGAACTCCATAGGCATCGCGCTTTCCGCCGAGAAAGATACAGAGCGCCTGCTGGAAATGATTCTGACCGGCACCAAGGCCATTACCCAGGCAGACGGCGGCACGCTTTATACGCTTAACGAAGACAGCCAACTGCATTTCGAGATCATCCGCACTTCCTCCCTTGATATCAGGATGGGCGGCACAACCGGCGTGAAAGTTAATTTTGCACCTATCCCGCTATACCTGCCGGATGGCACACCCAACGAACATACAGTCGTTGTCTTTGCCGCCCTGCATGGTGAAACAATCAATATCCCGGATGTCTACGAAGAAAAGGGCTTCGATTTCTCAGGGCCGAAGGCCTTTGACAAGAAAACCGGATACCGCACCAAATCACTCCTTACCATCCCAATGAAAAACCATGAAAACGATATCATCGGCGTGCTGCAGTTGATCAACAAACACGATGATGAAGCGGATGAAACTGTGGCCTTCAGCCGGGAGGACCAGCAACTGGCGGAATCACTAACCTCTCAGGCTGCCGTTGCCCTGACCAATAACAAGCTGATCAATGATCTGCGCGAGCTATTTGATGCCTTTACTAAATCCATCGCCTTTGCCATCGACGAAAAATCTCCGTACACGGGTGGCCACTGCAACCGTGTGCCAGCCCTGGCCATGATGCTGGCCGACAAGACAAGCCAGACTCAAAATGGTCCGTTGAAGAACTTCGTCATGTCCGAAGATGAACGCTATACGATGGAGCTGGCCTCCTGGCTACATGATTGCGGAAAAGTCACAACGCCAGAATATGTTGTGGATAAGGCCACAAAACTTGAAACGATATGCGACCGTATCCACAAGATCGATACCCGTTTCGAGGTGATAAAGCGAGATGCATACATCCGCAGGCTGGAGCGACTGGCCGAAGCCGGAGAGGGACAACGGGAAATTATCGAGAACGATTACGAGAAGGAAATCAGGCAGATTGAGGAAGACAAGGCCTTCCTCCACAAGAGCAACACGGGTGGAGAATTCATGGCCCCCGAAGATCAGGAGCGTGTAAAGCAAATAGGCACGCGAACCTGGACAAATACTCAGGGTGAAGTCGTCCCGTTTTTAACCGAGAACGAAATCTATAACCTGCAGATACCCAGAGGCACGCTGACTCCGGAAGAATTTGAAGTGATCAAGAATCATGTGGTCATGACCCACAAGATGCTTGCCGCCCTGCCTTTCCCGAAGAACATGAAGGATGTGCCGGAATATGCCGGTGGTCATCATGAACGCATGGATGGCAAGGGTTACCCGAATGGACTGACGCGTGAACAGATGTCCGTTCCGGCCCGAATCATGGCCATTGCCGATATCTTCGAGGCTCTCACGGCCGATGACCGGCCCTACAAGAAGGCCAAAAAGCTGTCGGAATCGTTGAAAATTCTCGGCTTCATGAAGAAGGATAACCATATCGATCCGGATTTGTTCGACATCTTTATCAACGAACGTATCTACCTTGATTACGCCAGGGAGTTTCTCGATCCGAAGCAGATCGATATCGATGACCCCTCGGAAATTCCCGGCTATCCTTTCGATTAACGCCCGTTATCGCTGACAGGTATTCGAACTCGATCCAACTTGTCGACGGAGGATTGAATATGCAGGCAATCATCATGCCCCAGGCCGGAGCCCCGGACGTATTACAGCTCAGGGAAATTGAAACCCCGTCTATTTCAAACGGAAATGAATTACTGGTGCGCGTCAGAGCGGCCGGGGTCAATCCGGTAGATACCAAGCTGCGCGCCAATGGCACCTATTTCCTGGAGCAAATGCCCGCTGTGCTTGGCTGTGACGGTGCCGGTATTGTCGAGGCCGTTGGCGATGAAGTCACCCGCTTCGAGCCCGGAGATGAAGTGTATTACTGCTACGGCGGTCTGGGCAAAAGCCGAACGGGCAACTACGCTGAATTTACGATTGTGGACGAAGCCTATGTAGCGCACAAACCCGAAAGCCTGAGCTATAGCGAAGCCGCCGCAGCTCCTTTGGTGCTGATTACCGCCTGGGAGGCGCTGTTTGACCGCGCGCATGCAGTACCAGGATCGAAGGTTCTAATTCATGCCGGAGCCGGTGGTGTGGGCCATGCTGCTATTCAGCTGGCCAAAATCGCGGGAGCGGAGGTCGCCACAACGATCAGCAGCAAAGAGAAAGCGGATTTTGTTGCCGGATTGGGCGCAGACAAAATCATCAATTACAGGGAAGAGGATTTTCAGGCCGTTATACTCGACTGGGCCGATGGCGCCGGTGTCGATCTTGCCTTTGATACGGTTGGCGGCGAGACATTCACCAAGACCATCCCCGCCGTACGTTGTTATGGCGACCTGGTCACGATTTTGCAGGTTCCTGCAGATACGGACTGGAAAACGGCAAGGCTCGAAAACCTGCGTATTTCACAGGAACTCATGCTGACACCACAAATTATTGGCATGAAGGGCGGCGCCCAGCATCACTGTCGCATCCTGAGCCAGTGCACCGAGTGGATAGAAGAAGGCCAACTCAAGATTCATGTCTCACAAACTCTGCCGCTATCTGAGGCAGCAAGGGCACATGAATTGATCGAGCAGGGCGGCATGATCGGCAAGATTGTGCTGGAGATCGCTTGAGGCGACTGATATCAAGATCGAATGCCATCCTTCGGAAAAACGCCTGTCGGAACTTGGCGTACGCAAATACTACAGATTCGGCTAGGCTCACCCGCTACACGCTCTAAACTAGGAAGCAACCATGCAAATATCATCCGGCTTTTGCCGCATTACATCAGTGTTTGTCACCCTTTTTCTCGTAACCGCCTGCTCTTCGTCAAGCGACCCGGTTGCCGAACAAAATCTGCAACAGGGCAAGGCCTTCCTTGAACTGAACAAATCAAAACAAGGTGTCGTCGCACTTCCCAGTGGCCTGCAATACTTGGTGCTGAAAAAAGGGGATGGTGCACAACCAAAGGTTATCGACTCAGTGAGAGTTCATTACCGGGCCATGCATATCGATGGCACCGAATTCAATAACTCATACGCGGCGGGAGAGCCCGTCACGATTGCCGTCAAGGCCATGATTCCCGGCTGGAAAAAGGCTATTCTAATGATGCAGGAAGGAGATAAGTGGCGCCTGTTCATCCCTCAGTTTCTTGCCTATACCAACCGTGGTGAAGGAGCGGTCAAGCCGAATGAGGCTCTGATCTACGAAATTGAACTGCTCAAGGTAAACTGGATGGGGAGACTCCCCCAAGGGTAAAGCTACAAACCACCGCTGGCCTCCCTTTGCAGAAACGGCCAGCGGTAATTGATGCATTTTATTTGAACATCCCCTCTGCGGCCCGCTTCGCAGCCACCGCCTCCGCCTTGGCGGCAATCCCGCACTTCTCTTCATCCTTGGCCGCTACACCCATATTGGCGCACTCCTTGAGAATCTCGCGTCTGAGTTCCGTATCCTCGGCCAGTTGATCAACGCTGTAGCCGCATCCACTCAAACCGGCTGCAACAGCCACCATCATTGCCATGATTCCTGATTTCATTTTCGCCTCCATATTTTCATTTCCATTCAGCATAGCGTGGAATCAGCCTCCCGACAGCTTGGCCTTGAAGCCTTCTTTTTCCAACAGCTCCAGCAACCTCTGGCGATGATCGCCCTGGATTTCAATATTCCCGTCTTTGACCGCGCCGCCTGTTCCAAGTGCAGCCTTGAGTTTTTTCGATAATGCCTTGAGTGCTTCGCCTGCCAACGGCAGGCCCGTAATCACGCAGACGATCTTTCCACCACGTCCCTTGCACTCATAGCAGATGCGCACTCCCTGCTTGCTGCCTGTGCCAGCGGGAGTCCTTCCAGCCTTCTGCGGCTTATTTGATTTGCCCTGTTCCGTGGAGTAAACCACATGCCTGTCATTCATGGACCGGCCTCCTGTACAGCCATGAGACTAACTACTGCATGGTTTATACGCTATTGATTGGATGCCGAATCCAACCCTTATCACTCCTTCGTTTTCTAATTGTGTAAGACTTGCTCTATATTGGCTGACCAAGTGTCGATTGAAGGGGAAGGGAGCAAGCCATGAAGAAAATCTCTATAGCAACCCTGGCCGACTTGAGCGACCGCCAACCGGCGCATGCGCTGGTTGCCAATGTTGATCTCGTCATTATCCGCTTCGATGATGAGATAAGCGTATTATACGGCCGCTGTGCTCACCGCGGCGCCCTGATGAGCGATGGCCATGTTTCCGGCGACAACCTCATCTGCGGCGTGCACGACTGGGACTATCGACTTGATACCGGCATCTCCGAATACAACAACTCCGAGAAGCTGCATAAATTCAACCACTGGGTTAAAGGCAAGAAGGTGTGGGTTGATGCCGATGAAATCGCGGCCTGGGAAAAAAAAATCCGCAACCCTTCTATCGCAACAGCTATCAGGGCGATTATCAGGATACACATCCGATTCCCGAGGAGCCGCATGCAGGCTTTATCCGGCATCTGGCCAGCTTTGGCCTAACCAAAACAGGAGAACACGGGCCAAGCGGCGCGATGGGCGTGCCGCGCGATCAGTTACCAATGTGGGATGATCTGCAATTTATCACCGCGCAACTGGCCACCCTGCCCCAGCTTGATGATGTGCCGATCACAACTAAGTTGGTGATTGGCCCCAGAGCCAAAAAACCGCTGAAGCTCGATATTCCAATCTTCGTCTCAGACATGAGTTTCGGGTCATTGTCGGAAGAAGCCAAGACTGCGCTGGCCAAGGGTGCCGAGCTTGCCGGCACTGGCATCTGTTCCGGCGAAGGCGGCATGTTGCCGGAAGAGCAGCAGGCCAATAGTAGGTATTTCTACGAGTTGGCATCAGCGCGTTTCGGTTTTTCATGGGATAAGGTAGAGCGAGTTCAGGCTTTCCATTTCAAAGGCGGTCAGGGTGCCAAAACAGGCACCGGTGGCCATCTCCCCGGCAACAAGGTGATGGGTAAAATCGCCGAAGTACGCCACCTGCCGGAAGGACAGACTGCCGTCTCCCCTTCCCGCTTCCCGGATTGGGATACGCTGGATGATATCCGTGCCTTCGCCGATGAGGTTAAAGAGCGCACCGGCGGCATTCCGATCGGCTACAAGCTCTCCGCCCAGCATATTGAGAAAGATATCGATGCCGCGCTAAAAGTTGGTGTGGATTACATCATCCTCGATGGCCGCGGTGGCGGTACGGGCTCCGCGCCCCTGATCTTCCGCGATCATATCTCTGTGCCGACATTGCCGGCCATTTCCCGCGCACGCCGGCATCTTGATAACACCGGTAATTCGGACATCACATTGATTGTCACCGGCGGCCTGCGCACCCCCGCAGACTTTGCCAAGGCTCTGGCCTTAGGCGCAGATGGTGTCGCCATCTCCAACTCAGCCATTCAGGCCATCGGCTGCATCGCCATGCGCGCCTGCAACACCAATAACTGCCCTGTAGGTATCGCCACCCAGAAAGAAGAGCTGCGCAAGCGCCTGCCGGTTGAGATTGCTGCCGAACGGCTGGCCCGTTTCTTCGGTGCATCCACAGATTTGATGAAGGTGCTGGCCCGCGCCTGCGGTCATACCTCGCTCAATGATTTCAACATCAATGACCTGACCACATGGAAACGTGACATTGCCGATCTCACCGGCGTTCACTTCGGGGGAGATTCACCATGCAATTAGAACTCACCTGAGAGACAGTCGCATTATATGAACGTCCGCTTTCGACCCAAACCTGACATTGGGGAATATGCTGGCT
>Ga0316187_10004531_pt1 | contig 12030 bp, 12 predicted proteins | sample CroRivburrow1_MG_FD_204927 | JGI IMG/M metagenome (GOLD analysis project Ga0316187, IMG submission 204927) | Coastal sediment microbial communities from Maine, United States - Cross River worm burrow 1 | ecosystem: Environmental > Aquatic > Marine > Coastal > Sediment | place: USA: Maine...
TAAGATATTTTTGTGGGGCTGTGTTTTCGCCGTGCAAGCAGAGCAATGGCGGGCGCCACAAAAGAGCCGGAATTCTATAGATTCCGCGGCCCCGGGTCAACGTTACGGGGCTTTGAAATCCCACTGATTTTCAATAGCTTGCACAATGGCCTCGCGTCATCGATATACGGCGGGAATCTCGCCAATGGCGCGGGTTTCAGGCATCATCACGAAACCTATGCAAGTGGCCGAACTAAAACCCGATCCTGTGAACTTCGATGACGTCGCGGCACTCGCCGATGACGACATGGAAGCGGTCAATCGCCTGATCCGCGAAAGCCTCGAGAGTGATGTAGCGCTCGTCTCCCAGGTTTCTGAGTACATTGTGATGAGCGGCGGCAAGCGCCTGCGCCCACTGATAGTGCTCCTGGCGGCTCGAGCCCTCGGCTACGATGGCGACCAGCATGTGCGTGCCGCGACAATCGTAGAGTTCATTCACACGGCGACGCTGTTGCATGACGATGTCGTCGACTCGTCTGAGCGGCGGCGCGGCCAGGACTCGGCGAATACGGTTTTCGGCAACCAGGCCAGTGTGCTCGTGGGTGATTTCCTGTACTCGCGCTCCTTTCAGATGATGGTCGACATTGGCGACATGAAAGTCATGCGGATTCTGGCAAACGCCACGAACACTATCGCAGCCGGTGAAGTCATGCAGCTTATGAACGTGCACGACCCCGACACGACTGAACGCGACTACCAGCAAGTGATTTATCGAAAAACCGCCCGGCTGTTTGAGGCCGGGGCGCAGATTGCCGCCGTGCTCGCAGGACGAGACAGCGGCGACGAAGCCGCCATGATCAAATACGGTCAACATCTCGGCACGGCGTTCCAGCTTATCGACGATGCGCTCGACTATGACGCATCGCCCGATGAACTCGGCAAGAATATTGGCGACGATCTCGCCGAAGGCAAAGCGACATTACCGCTCATACAAGCGATGCGTGCGGGCTCCGATGCCGAGCGTGAACTGATTCGGACAGCCATCCTGACAGGTGGCCTCGATCAGATGGAACGGATCCAGGAGATCATACGATCGACAGGTGCTCTGGACTATACGGTGGCCAAGGCGCGCGAAGCGGCCGATGCCGCCATCGCTGTGCTCGCCGACCTCCCCGTTAATGACCATCGGCAAGCATTGATGTCGCTGGCGGAGTTCGCTATCCAGCGGCGCTCCTGAGAATGGACCGCTTCAACACGCCCTGGCGAGTCACGTCTGCCGCCATCTACACCACGCCCACCGACTCCCGCGTTTACGGGACGCTCGACATCGATGTGACGGAGGCCAAGAACTTTCTTGATCGAAAACGTGAGGAAGGCGTCAAGCTGACCATGGTCCACCTCACGACCGCTGTCCTCGCTCGTGCGATTGGCTTCGATGTTCCGGAGATGAACTGCTTCATCCGCCGTGGCGCTGTCGTAGGTCGAGAGCATATGGATGTGATGGTGCCTGTGCAGGTCGGCGGCGAAGCCGGCGTGACACCCGTTATCATCCGCAATGCCCACGCTCGCAAGGTAACCGACATCGCTGAGGATATTCGTGCCAAAGCCGCGCGCAGCCGCGGCGGCGACGAAATAAAGGCAGCCAAGAACAAGTACGTGCTCAATCGTATTCCTTGGCCATTTCGCCGACCGGTGTTCCTGTTGCTCAAATGGATCACCGTCGACATGGGAATCGAGATCAAGGCGCTCGGACTCTCGGCACACAGCTTTGGCTCATTCGTTGTTTCGGATATCGGCAGCTTCGGCCTGAATACGGGCATGACAGCCCTGATGCCAGCCGCCAAGGTTCCGTGCGTGGTCGTGCTTGGCAAGATTGAGGAGAAGCCCGTCGTGAAGAACGGCGAGATCGTGATCCGGACCATTCTGCCCCTGACCGGGACCTTCGATCATCGTATCGTTGATGGCATGCAGATCGGCAAGCTCGCGCGAGCGATTAAACGGAACTTCAGGAAGCCCGAGTGGCTGGACGAGGTGCCGGAGAAAGAGCTCGAGGAGTGTATATTCTCGGTGAGATAGGCAGGAGGAAATAGGGTGACTGGCACCCTATTGCGGCGGAAGCACGGCCAGGTGCTGAAGCCTTTGCCGACGTGGCAGACCTGATGTAGACTTCGCTGTTCGGTCGGGGCGTGGCGCAGCCTGGTAGCGCACCTGTCTCGGGGTCAGGGGGTCGGAGGTTCAAATCCTCTCGCCCCGACCAACTTCGCTCTGTAAATCCCCGAGTACGCTTTCAACATACTCAGAGCTTCCTTTTTGAACCCGCCTGGGGCATCAATCAGGCTCAATCGGCTGCGAAAACTGCTCCAGGCCGCCGTAAACCACGCGGCAAACCTGCCCCGTTGCGGCCTCAACTGCCTCGTTCACGATCGCATCTCTGCCGAGCAGAATGCGACCGGTTGTCGCGACCTGCCCTTCCATGACGAGCAGGGAATCGAGGTACACCTGGACGCGTTGCCCCGCCTCCAGCGATTCGTGGCGCAGTTTAAATTTCGCCTTGAACGAGAAATCCGGCTCTTCTTTCTCGATCCGGGACATCTCAATGTCAAACTCACCGAATTCACGCCCGTCGGCATCCCGGAACTCCGCCTCGAATTCCCATTTCTTCCTGATCCGTTTACCAAACAACACGGCCAGGACGAACAGGAGCAACAGGAAGCCAAAGAACCCGAGCAGGATATAAATCACGATCGAAAACAGGGTGTCCATTCGCGCTACTATAGCGGAGATGAAATCTATTCTGACAATAGCAATATGCTTACTTGCAGCAGGAACGGCCTCAGCCGATCTCACGGAGGACGTACGCTGCCGGGAAATCGGCTTTAGCTCGTCGGTCGAGAATCAGGATATCGACGCTTTTCGGTCTTTCATTGATGCCGATGCCCGCTTCGTTGGCTCCGCGGTAACGAAGGGCGTTGATGAAGTCGCAGAAGCCTGGTCCGTCTTCTTTGCGGCAGGAGGTCCAACCATCAAGTGGCGGCCCCAGGTCGTCGAGGTACTCGAGAACGGCACGCTGGCGCTGAGTCGTGGGCCTTACCGATCCACGTCAGTCGATGAGGACGGCAATCGTATTGAAAGATGGGGTACGTTCAACTCCGTATGGCGCCTGAATGAAGATGGCGAATGGCGTGTCGTATTCGATGCGGGCGGCCCGGCCGCGAGCGAGCCTGACGACGAGACGAGAGCGTTGATTGATGCGGAGAACGACTGCTCTTGATCGCCGCAGGCGCAGGCCTGAACGACAAGTACCGGAGTTGCTAACGGCTACCCGGTCGGATTGATATTCGCATTCAACCGGAACAGATTCGTCGGGTCGTATTTCTTCTTCAATGCCAGCAAACGTGGGAAATTACCCTGGTAGTTGGCGTGTCGAATCTCGCGTGATTCATCTGCCGTATCCACCGTGTAATAGCCATCGGTGGCCGGTTCCAGGGCGGCCCAATGATTGCGTATGTAATTGGTGTGTGACGTGCCGTCGGTGTCTTTTGGCCAGGACACAATCATGAACATATTCGCAATGGATTTTCGGTGAGCAAATGACGTGGCATCCGTCGCGACACGACCGATCGCCCCGCCTGACTGCTGGCAATAGATGTCGACAGACCTGCCATCTAATGGCTCCAGCCCTTCGACAATCGCGTCAATCAATGAATCAGGCATCTCATTGATGAATCCGGCTTTCATGTACTGCGCGTCGTTGCGCGGCTCAGTGTTGTCTCCACTGCGCTGCAATTCAACGTAGTCCCACGATTTGACATCGTCAACGATGGGTGTGCCCAGCGCGCGCAATGGTGCAAGCACTTGCTCGGCTTCGGCTTCCGGTCCGGACCAGCAAACGTGGAACCCGGCAATGACGTCGGCCCCCTCCATGCCCGACGAAACGAATACGTCGCAATACAGATTATCAGGCGCCGTAATACCGAACTCTCGAAAAGTCTCGAATACCTCACGGGTCATGGATCCTGGATAGAGGATATTTCCGCCGACGACTTTGCGCTGCATCGGGTGCAGCTTAAACTCAAATTCCGCGACAATTCCGAAATTGCCGCCACCGCCGCGCACGCCCCAGAACAGATCCGGATTCTCGGTCTGGCTCGCATGCCGCAGCTTGCCATCCGCGGTAACGACGTCGACACCCTTCACGTTATCCAGGGCCAGGCCGAAACGTCTTCCAACGCGCCCAAAACCGCCGGCGGTCGTCAACCCGCCTACACCGGTGTGTGAGACAGTACCGGCCGTGGTGACGAGCCCGACAGCCATTGACTCACGATCGAGTTCACCGAGCAGACTGCCGCCGGCCACCATGGCAGTTCTGCTGGAGGAACTGACACGTGCGTGACGCAACGTCGAGAGATCAATTTGCATGCCGCCGTCGCAGGTCGACTTACCGGCATAACTATGGCCGCCACACTTGGCCGCCAACAGGAGTTCTCGCTCCCTGGCAAACGTCACGGCGTTACGAATGTCAGTGACACCGATCGGTTGAATCACGAACGCAGGATGCTTGTCGATACCCGGATTTAATACTTTGCGTGCTGTCTCATAGCCCGGGTTTCCAGGCAACAGGAGGTTGCCACGCAGACTGTCTGCCAACTCCTGGATCGCCGCCTGCTCAATCTCGACGGCTACTCGATTGCCGGTTACGGCATTGACGCTGCTACTAATTTGGGTAAGTGCGGCAAATTGTGCCGCGAGCGAAGGAACGGCGGCGGTGGATACGCCGGCGGCAACGGCGGACTGCAGGAATGCTCGTCTGTCCATTTTGAATCCTCAGTTTTTTTTTATTATTCACCGAGGATACAACAAAATCCCTGTCCCTCGCGCCGCATTGCTTGTTTCGCTTAGACTAGACCCCTATGAGAAACCCGATATCCAGCAAGTTGCCTGATGTAGGCACTACGATTTTCACGGTAATGAGCCAATTGGCGACCGAAACCGGCGCGCTTAACCTTGCACAAGGCTACCCGAGTTTCGATCCGCCGGATGCGCTACTCAAGCGTGTCGACTGGCGGATGCGGCACAGCGCGAACCAGTACGCGCCAATGCCCGGTGTTCGCTCCTTGCGCGAGGTAATTGTCGACAAGACCCAACGCCTACAGGGCCGCAGACTGGACCTTGAGAGTGAAATCACCGTCTGCACCGGTGCGACAGAGGGCCTTTTCAGCGCGATCACGGCAATCGTTCGGGCCGGCGACGAAGTAATTATCATCGATCCTGCCTACGACTCCTACGAACCCGCCATTACGCTCGCCGGGGGCACCACGAAGCATGTGCCTCTGCTAATTGACGAAAACGGATTCGACTTCCATCCGGACTGGCAGCAATTGCGCGATACGATTAACGAACGAACGCGCCTGATCATATTGAACTTCCCGCACAACCCGACCGGTGCAACCTTGTCGGAAGATGATCTCGACACACTTGCTGATATTCTGCGCGACACTGACTGTCTCCTGCTTTCCGATGAGGTCTACGAGCACATTGTGTTCGACGGCCAACCGCATCGCAGCCTGCTCAGCCACGACGAGCTGTGGCCCCGTTCGATGGTGATCTGTTCCTTCGGCAAGACGCTCCACGCGACAGGCTGGAAGCTCGGCTATTGCGCGGCACCAGTCGATCTCACCAACGAATTTCGCAAGGTCCACCAGTTCACGACGTTCTCCGTCAGTACACCGATGCAATGTGGCGTTGCCGACTTCCTGAAGGACAATCCCGACTATTGCGAGGAGTTGCCCGCTTTCTACCAGGAAAAACGTGATCTGTTCTGCAACTTGCTGGAGGGCTCGCGGTTTCGCCTGCGTCCCGCGAAGAGTACGTTCTTCCAACTCCTCGACTACGGCGCAATAACCGACGAATTAGACGAAACACTCGCCATTCGCTGGACGCGGGAAATTGGCGTTGCTTCGATTCCGCTCACGGTCTTCTGCGAGACGCCATTCACGGGCACGCGCCTGCGATTCTGCTTTGCCAAAGACGATGCGACGCTGAAACAAGCCGCCGAACGACTCTGCGATCTCTAGCTGCCGGCGGCTATTGTCAGGCCGATCCCAACTGGAACGCCAACAGAGCGCCAACGTATCCAATGACCGTCATGTAGGTCCACGCAAATATTGGCCAGCGCCAGGTATTGGTCTCCCGCCGGATGATGGCCAGCGTCGCGACACACTGCAGGCAACACGCATAGAAGATCAGCAGGCCGATCACCATGGGCAGCGTAAAGACCTTGCTGCCATCCGGCCGAGTCGCAGACTTCAATCGAGTCGACAGCGTACCCTCGTCCGCATCATCGCCAACAGCGTAGACCGTCCCGAGAACGGCAATGACCACCTCGCGCGCTGGAAAACCTGCGATGACGGCCGACGACACGCGCCAGTCCCAACCCAGGGGTTCAAACACCGGCTCGATAACCTTACCTGCCCGGCCCAACCAGCTCTGTTCCATTTGCACTGCCGCCGCCGAATTCGCATCGAGTCCAGCTGGGATCTCGTCAGAGCGGGGAAAGTACGCAAGCGCCCAAATGATTACAGCAACGGCAAATATCACGGTACCTGCGCGCTTCAGAAATACTTTGGCGCGTCCCAATAACTGAATGCCAACGGTCTGCAGATTCGGACTCCGGAATTCCGGCAACATCAGCGCAAATGGCGGCTTTGGCCCACGCAGCGTCGTCTTACGCATGAGCAGCGCCGTGAGGATGCCCATGACGATGCCGAACAGATACAAGCCGAAAAGCACCAGCCCCTGCAGGTTCAGAATGCCTACATTTGTCGCCGGCACAAATGCGGCGATTAACAGGGCGTAGATAGGCAGCCTTGCGGAACAGGTCATAAAAGGTGCTGCCATGATCGTCGCAATACGATCACGGCGATTGGGTATTACTCGTGTGGCCATGATGCCTGGCACCGCACACGCGAAGCTCGAGATCATCGGGATGATCGACTGGCCGGACAATCCGACAGAGCGCATCGTTCGGTCCATCAGGTAGGCTGCGCGAGCGAGATATCCCGAATCCTCGAGCAGGATAATGAACAGAAACAGGATCATGATTTGCGGAAGGAAGATGACGACGCTGCCGACACCGGCAATGACACCATCCGCGATCAGGCTGGAAAATGCCGTGTCACCGAGACGCTCGAATACTGCCGCCCCCAACGCGGACGAGCCCGCATCGATCGCATCCATCATTGGCGTCGCCCAGGCAAACACGGCCTGAAACACGATGGCCATCACGAGAAACAAACCAATGGTGCCTGGCACCGGACGATTCACGAAATCCGTAATTCGTGAGCGCCACGAAACGTACGCCGGCGCAGACTTCTGCACCTTGTCCAATACGCCACGCACCCATGCGTAGCGAATGCGCGCATCCCGGGCGATTGGCGGCTCTGATTCGAATAACTCCGACCGCACACCGGCCAGTTTTGATCGCGCCGCATCGCTCAGCTTGCCGACGATGACCTGGTTGGAATCCGTTGCACCATCGATCAGCAAGCGCTCAAGCTCCGCAAAACGCAGCGGCTCGCTCGCATTTTCTGCGAGCTGGCTTGCCGCCTCGGACAAAGCGGGCCAGACCCGTATGCGCCGCGGCGGTGTTACCTGTTTGATGTCCGCGAGCGCGCTCCTCAACAGGTTGAGACCGGCGCCCGTTGTTGCAACGATCGGGTACACGGGAACACCCAGCAAGGCGCTGAGCTCAGCCGTATCTATCTGGATGCCACTCTTCTCCGCCGCATCGGTCATCGTGAGAGCGACGATCATTGGCAGCTCAAGTTCGACGAGCTGCTGCACAAGAAACAGGCCCTGGTAAAGGTTCGTCGCATCGAGCACCGCGAGAATCCCGTCCGGGGCCCTGGTTCCTTCCATGCGACCGAAGATCACATCGACGGCGATGTGTTCTTCCAGGGAATGTGCACTCAGGGAGTGTGTGCCGGGCAGATCAATGAGTTCGAGCGTTGCTGTCTCGGTTTTGAGAGTTCCGATGTGGCGCTCGACCGTCACGCCCGGGTAATTCCCGATGCGTTGTTTGAGCCCGGTAAGCCGATTGAAGAGCGTGCTCTTGCCGGAATTGGGATTGCCGACAACCGCAATGCTCGCGTCGGTGCGCTTGGCTACGGTTATCTCATTGACGGGGACGCGGGTTTCTGTGGACTTAGTCACCAGCCGCTACGGGTGCAACGTGAAAGTGTCGAGCATGCTCCTGCCGCAGCGAGATACCGCAACCGAAAAGCCGGAATTCCATCGGATCGCCACCGATCGCGGAACTTGCGTGCTCGACTTCGGTGCCCTCCACGAGCCCAAGCACCATCAGGCGCTGGACCTGCGGGTCCGCGGCATTGACGGCTCGGATAATGCCTTTCTGGCCGCGTTTCAGGGTGGCCAGTGTGCTGCCATTAGTTGCCATAACTCAATCTAAATCCGTGATATTTAGACACTTTCTGGATAGTGGCAGAAATGATAATGATTCGCATTACTAACTGCAATAGGCAATTGTACGGATGGTCGGAATTGCGGCGTTCAGTTTGCGTTCATTGACCCGGGCGTAGCGTGTACTCGACAACAACCGCGAGGACCGCGTCATGAGAAACGCCCCCTACAACTCGCAAGCGGCACAGAAACGTACGCCTCGTCGTGCAATCTATTGCGCTTGCCTTGCCCTACTAGCCATCGGTACTGCCGGCGTCGCGACGCAGCAGGCTTTTGCGACTACCCCGACGATACGACTCTTTCCGACGACGGTTGTCGAGGATCTCAAGCAGACCGGCAATGTCGCTCGCGACATGGAAACCGGTTTGCAGGAGATTATCGGCCGCCTTGACCAACAGCAGGAACTCTACCAGGAGAGTAAATGCGACGGTGCCGAGGATGACTCGGGCTGCCAGCGTCTGGCTCGGCAGATAGGCCAGACCTATCTTGAAATGCTCACGGTGATGGACGAGCGCCTGCCCGACATGGAACACACCGTGAACAACACGCGCCAGAGCCTGGAGAAAGGTTTGCGCAATGAACTCGGTAAGAAGATGACGCCCTGGACCCTGCAAGAGACGCTAATCGGCGGCAAAGCAGACCAGTCTGCAACGAAGGCAGCTCCGACTCTGCGCGGACGCTCTGGCATGCGTCTTTCCGAACGCTTCAATCAATATTACAAACTGGTCGCTACGTCCGGCGCCAAAGGCGACCAGTCGCTTGCGGTGCTGGCGTCGGACATTTACCTCGACATGGAGGAGACCAGCATCCTGATCCAGCGAACGCGACAGGAAATTGCCCGCGCAACGCTGATGGAACAGCTCAACCAGTCGTTCGGCATCATCACGCCCGAGATGATCGAGGTTGTGGGTGGCGTGAAGAGCATCCTGTTTGGCGATGCCGACGGCACCGCGCTGGTCGCCGGCCCACCTCCGGGCAGTGTCGAGCAGGCCTACCGCAGTCCGCTGGAACAGTAAGGAACCCACTATGATCACTCAATCCGTTAAAAAACCGTTCCTGCTCATCGCAGGCCTGTTTGTCACCACTCTTGTCCTGTCCGCCTGTGCATCGAACGAACCCGCTTGTGCCGGACCACAGTCGAAGAACCTGGCCAAGGCGATCGAATCGTCTCAGACGTCGCTGGCGGGCGGCTGCGAGGCACATTTCGATCGTTATTTCGACGACTTGCTGACGATCGCCGAGGGCGACCCGAAGCCCGAGAACAAGCGCGCGTTCAGCGAGTTTCTCGTCTGGTCCAGCGACCAGGGCTTACTGAGCAATCGCCAGGCGCAGGAATACTACAACCGCTACTTCAACGTGAAATTCATGTCGATGAAGGGTGACTACAACAATTGCTCGCACACCTGCCCGAACAAGCAGCGCGTTCTCTTCAATATGGAACGCGAACTGACGGACAAGGAGCGCGGCTTGATGAAAGTCAGCCTCGACAATGATGGTTACTACCGCGCCGACCAGCTATACCAGGAAGTTGAACTCGTCCTGGAAGCGACCTGCACAGCCTGCGCTGCAGGCCGGTAATCGGGGAACAAGACCGTGAACCGCACAGTGGTCTTTCTCAAGGGACTCGCCGCCGGGGCGCTTGGCACGCTCATCGGCGGCGCGGCCACCCTGTACGTACTTAGCCGCATGGGCCTCATTCACTTCAGCGACACGGCGATCAGTAGCCCGGGTGCATGGTTGCACTGGGCGTACACCAACCTCGGACTGTCAATCCCGGTATTTGCCGGTTTGTTGCTTGCCTACTTTGTGACGCTTGGCAAACTGCGCGACGCCCTGGTCAATGCGCGCCCCATCGATCAGATAGTGCAGCTTGATCACCTGACGGACATCTGGACGACGCTGTTTTTTGGTACAGGCGTGATCTGGACGGCAATCGGTATGCGCAGCGCGCTGATTTTCGCCCTGGGCGACCGTGATGCAGCCCTGGCCCAGGGGGCCTTCGCAATGCTCGAGCGCATGATTGACGGCGGTATTCTGCTCGCGCTGTCGACGACGATCTTCGGTGGCATTGGTGGCTACCTGATGCGCGTGTACAAGACCGTCACACTCGGTACCGAACTGCAGAGGCAATACGATAAAGCAGCGCGCGCTGACACGTCCGAAATGCGCGAGAGCCTGCAGCGTATCGAAGCTCACATGCGCGGGGATGCAGCATGACTCGCTCGCCGCTGGCCTATCCTCTCAATCGTTCCGCTGACATGGACGTCGGAGGGGCCGCTGATTTGCAGACCGATATCATGCGCTTCATGGCGATACTGTCACTGTGTCTGGTTGCGATATTCGCCCTGGTTCAGAGTATCCCGCTAACGCCGGCCGAGTCTGCGCCTCCTGAACCCTCTCCCGCCCCGGCAGCCACGGTGCAGGAGATAGTGGAACCGCCACCTGAATCCGCTGCCGTTCCACTACCGCAGCCGGAACCCGCCCCTGTCGAGAAAGCGGTGACACTGACTCGGCCGGCCTGGCAACCGCAGTACACGCCGACCCGGCCGGTTCGCACCCAACCCGTTGTCGTCGAAGAAATCGTCGAGGTTGCCGAGGTCAAACCCGCGCCAATCGCTGAACAAGCTGCCAAGGCCCCGCCGCCGGCAGCACCTGAGAAGGTCGGGTTTACATTGCGCTTCGCCTCAGACGCCGCCCTGACTCGCGCGGTCGCTGCGCATCATGTCGGCCTGTATGCCCTGGCTACCGGCCAGGTAAAACGCATGGCGGTCAGCGAAAGTCGCATCAGTTTTTGGGACGCATCCACACCGAATACCTTTCACGAGATGGAGGCCTCAACGGTTCCCGCTGCTGTTATTGAAGCGCTCGCCCGCACCGGCGTCGCGACCGACGGCGTTGGCTGGGGCGTCACGCTTCCCGGCAAAGTAACAACACAAATGAACTCGCTAATGCAGGACCACGACGGCGGCTCGCTGATCATCAATGCCGCCGGCACGGTTCACTGGGAGGAGCAATGAAACGCATTCTGATGCTGCTGACCCTGGTACTCGCGCAGGCGATTCCGGCCGTGGCCGAGTCACGCGAGAAAGACCTGGATAAATGGGTTGATCGCGCCCTGATTCCCTACGTACGCCAGCAACTGATACTTCACCCCCGGTTCAAGGACGAAACGGTGATGTTCGTCATTCTCGATGACAATGCACCCGCGTCCTCGACGAACGCCCTCGCGCTTTCGATACGGGACCGTCTGCTTGCGGCGGCCGTCGCCACGCAAGGCGTCGAGATTGGCTGGCAACAGGGGCGTAGCGGAGCCGCACTCGAATCGACTCCCCAGGACTGCATGCACGACGACGTGCACTACTACATCGGTGTCGAGCTGGAGCAAAAACTGGATGGCAGCTATGCCGTGAATGTACGGGCGCTGGACCTCGAAGACCGCAACTGGGTCACGGGTTTCGGCAAACGCTGGCAGGGCAAACTCAGTACGAGCCAACGACAGGCGATGCGCCAGAATCGCGTCGACGAGACGTTTGTCGGGTCGCGCGACCTGCCCTTTACGCTGGCGCAAACTGA
>Ga0316187_10004532_pt1 | contig 12029 bp, 12 predicted proteins | sample CroRivburrow1_MG_FD_204927 | JGI IMG/M metagenome (GOLD analysis project Ga0316187, IMG submission 204927) | Coastal sediment microbial communities from Maine, United States - Cross River worm burrow 1 | ecosystem: Environmental > Aquatic > Marine > Coastal > Sediment | place: USA: Maine...
TTTACCATGGATAGAGCCAAAGCTACCCAAATAGCGGCAGGATTAGGGCAGGCTTTAGCTGTAATTTTTTTCATGCTGGGTCTGTTTTTCAATCCCTTCCTGATATTAATTGCGCTCTTCATTTATATAGCTGCCTATAGTGAAAATCAAATGGTCAAACAGAAATCCCTGGTCGAAGGGCATTTTGTAAAGGAAGCCTTGTTGACTAATATTACGCTTTTACATCCCGAAAATAGTCTTGAAGATGTTTTTGAAATAATATTAGCCGGCACAGAAAAAGATTTTGTAGTTACAGAAAATGGGGAAATAGTTGGCATTATAAATCATAAAGACATTATTAAAAATGCTCAAAATGGTTCAATTAAAGTAAGGACAATTATGAACACAAAATATAATACTATGAGCGCTTTGGATGAGTTAAAAGAATTCTTTGCTATGATCAACAATGAGCAGCAACGTTTCTTTCCTGTTACAGACAAAACCAACAAACTAATTGGTGCAATTGATGTAAATAACGTAAGCGAGTTTCTTATGCTTAAGACAAATTTGCATTCAAAATCATGAATTAACTTAACTCCCCTGATCCATGTCATTTCGGACTTCAGCATGATTTAATACATTGAGAAAAATTAGGGTCATGATTAATTTTTTAGCACACACATTTACAAAAAAAGTTTTTGAACAGCTAGCTGCAATAAGGAATCAGCATTGCGTTTCCATTTACTTACCAATGTATAAAAAAGGTAAAGAACAGAATGAAGGCTTAGGGCAATCTAATTTAAAATCTTGTCTGAAAAAAGTACATGCAGTATTGGTTGAATACGGGTATCATGAAACTAAAATAAATTCATATCTTGAACCAATCCGGAATCTTATTTTCGATATAAGTTTCTGGAGAAACCCCTCAGAAGGTCTGGCAATATTTTTAGATAAAGATCTCGGATTCAGGTACTATAAATTACCTTTCCCCTTTGACATAAAAACCTATGTTGCCGATCATTTTTACTTAATCCCGTTACTTCCTTTGTTTCACAACAACGGCATTTACTATCTTCTGGAATTAAGCCGCGACTATGTGAAATTATACAAGGGCTCCAGAAATAACTTCCGTGAACTTCAAATTAATAAAATAATTCCCAAACAATTAGAAGAAGTTGTGGGTTATGATTTTGAGCAAAAGATGTTACAAAACAGAACAGGTCATATGATGTATCCGGCCGGGTCATTTCATGGCCAGGGAGAAGGCAAGGAAGACCAAAAAAAAGAACTGGTTAGCTTATTTAGACAAATAAATCAAGGTGTTACTGAAATGCTGTCAAATAAAAAGGCTCCATTGATTTTAGCATGTACCGATGAATTGTATCCTATTTACAAGAAAATAAATTCACACCATAATTTATGGGATACCAATCTAAGTGGTGATCCTGAATTTAAAGGCACGAATGAGTTGCATAAAGAATCCTGGGGTCTCGTTCAATATTATTTTGAAACTACAAAGCGTGTAAAACTGGCAAACTTTATCGCCAAAATTCATACTTCTAAAACTTCCTATCGCCCCTCGGAAATTTTTCCGGCAGCTGTCAAAGGAAAAATAGATACCCTCTTTGTGCAGCAAAAAGAAGATGTTTTTGGCACCTATAACAGTGCTAAAGGATGCTTAATTATTGATTCCCGTAAAGAAATGCGAAATATCTCCTTATTAAATATGGCTGCCGTATATACTTTTCTCCAAGGTGGAAATGTCTACTTTCTGGAAGCCGAAGATATGCCAGTTAAAAATATCCCTATGAATGCCTTGTTTAGGTTTTGACCGAACCAAATGTTTAGCATTGATTCTCCGCTAACCTTTTTTGAGAAGTATTGCGTATACTTTTCTTTTATAAGATTAATGATAAAATGATTTTTGGTCAATGATCATGAATTTCCAATACTGTTTTTTGGTAGCTTAACAATGGAACAAGTCGCTCCAATTTCATGCGTTTTACCAAATCAAAATGCCAAAGATTCGGAATTAAGGCATGACCCTCTCTTTCCAGCATTACAAGAATATCTGCATCTACCTCTTTTAAATAGTCTTTTAAGGTGCCGAAAATATCATCTGACAATCTAAATTCAAAACTGATCTTTTCATACGTAACCTTTTCTTTAAGCATTTCCTTAAACCAAAGCATTTGATCTTCGGCAGCATATTCTTTTTTGGTTGAAACATGAATTAATTTAATTTCGGTATTGAAGGCAGATGCAAACTCAGTAATCTTTGCAATTGCCGGAACATCTGCTTCCTCAAAGGCCGTTGCGTATACAATGGTATTTATTTCCGTAATCCTTGCGTTTTTAGGAACAGATAGTACAGGCACAGAGGATTTTTCTATCAATGCAGTCGCTGTGCTGCCAATAATCAGGTCTTTTACAATATTACTTCCGGTCATCCCAACTACTATCAGATCCGCCTTTATTTCTTCAGCCTTTCCGATAATCCCATCTGACTCAATACTATTCTCAACAACAGAAATAACAGGGCTCTTGTCAGCATCTTTCAAATTTAAATGCTTCCAGCAAAAAGCATCCAGTTTTTCCCGGTGATTATTAAAGGCTGCTTCTTCCAAGCGGGCATATGCCAAACTGACTGTACTAATAAAAGTAGCTGAAATATCAAATACATGAACAACATGAAGCTCGGCTTTTAGTTTTTTACAAAACACATTGGCCAACTTTAGTGCTGAAATTGAATTATCTGAATAATCCGTTGCACAGAGTATAGTTTTCATAGGATATGCATTTAGAATTAATTGAAATAACAGGATGAATCTATAAAAAAGAAAAACAACTAAAAATGACCTAAGTCATATCCTGTAAGAAAACCACAATATGACAATTGTCATACGCGCTACTAGCCAAATGAACTAATTTTATATAACTCAACAAAGATTCATATTATGGGCGAAATAGCTACTTCAGACAGGCAAATCACCCTGTTTTATAGTTCCAGGTCCAAAAGGGCCAAGCAAACTTTGGCTTATGCTAAATCAGAAGGTTGGCCTGTACATGAGATAGATATAATAAAAAACCCACCCACCGGGACTCAAATCGCCGAATTGGCAGATCGTTTAGGAATGGAAGTAAAAGATTTGGTTAACCAAAATCATCCGGCCTATACCTCTAAATTTGAAGCTCATGAATTTTCATCTCGTGATTGGATAAAAATGATTAGACACAACCCCGAAATAATGAAACAGCCTATAGCGCTCCGTGGAAATATTACCATATTGATAGAAACTCCAACGGATATCCTTAAGATATAATTTATAGGCACTAGATTTAAGTTTTTATACAAATCTTTTAAAGTGCTTTTAAAAAAATTAAATACTGGGTAATGCCAAAATTTAAAGAATTTAATATCGCAGATTGGTTTTCATTTTACCGCATAGCTGCGGTACCTTTTCTGCTTATTTTAATATGGTGGAATGAACGCGAAATATTTACCTGGCTTTTACTAGTTAGCTATTCCACGGATGCTATTGATGGTTTTTTAGCAAGAAAACTTAAGATTACAAGTGCACGTGGTTCTCAATTAGACTCCTACGGCGATCAAATGACTCTTGTGGTTGGCTTAATAGGGTTGATAATTTTTGAAACCAATTTTATGAGGGAGAACTATCCCTTAATTTTAATTGCTTTTGTGCCCTATATTTTACAAATGATACTTGCTTTTCGAAAATATGGAAAAGCCACTGCCTTTCATACCTATCTGGCCAAATTATCTGCTGTTATTCAAGGGGTATTTATACTATGGTTATTATTCTTTGGCCCCGTTTATTGGTTGTTTTATGTAATGATCATTTTAGGGGTTTTAGAAACAATTGAAGAAATAACACTCATTTATTTATATGACAAATGGGTTGCGGGCGTTAAAGGCATCTACTGGGCCTTAAAAGACAAAAGACGGCTTAATATCGAACAGAACGGTTCTTAGACCTTATTTGAATTAAAGGGTTCGATTTTAGGAGCCTGACTATTTTTAAAATTAATAGAATATTTACTTCAAACGACCAAAAGATGGATAAGGTTGATTACAAAAAAGAATTGAAACATCTCTACAAACCATCTCCCCTCAAAATTGAATTTAGAGATATCCCTAAAATGAATTTTTTAATGATTGACGGCACTGGTGACCCAAATACTTCTTTGGCCTATAAAGAAGCTATAGAAGCTCTGTTTACATTATCCTATACCCTAAAATTTATAATTAAAAAAGGAGAACAAGAAATTGATTACGGGGTTATGCCTCTGGAGGGGCTTTGGTGGGTGGACGATATGTCAAAGTTTGATCCAAACAAAAAGGAAGATTGGAAATGGACCGCACTGATCATGCAACCAGCAGTGGTGACCGGTGAATTGGTAACTAGAGCCATTGAGGAGGTTAGAAAGAAAAAGAATCCAAAAGCATTATCTAAAATTCGTTTTGAAACTTTTACAGAGGGAAAAGCGGCGCAAACATTACATATAGGTCCATTTTCAGAAGAAGGTCCAACCATCAAAAAAGTTCATGATTTCATTATCGATAATGGGTACAAGCTTTCGGGAAAACATCATGAAATCTACCTTTCCGACATTAGAAGAGCCGCCCCTGAAAAATGGAAGACTATAATAAGACAGCCATGCAATTGATCATAACTATAATATGAATTCAATTCATTTATTTTTCTGCTCCATTTTGGCTTTTTTTTCTTCTTCTTTGGCCATTTTTTGTTCTTCTTTGGCCATTTTTTTAAAATAACCCCGGGTTAAAAAATTATGCTTAAAAGCCTCCATATTCTCATTAAACCTGGCTGTACCTTCTTCTATACTTTTCATGGTTGCTTCCAGTCGCTGAACCAAAATGGTGTCTTTGGCTAAGTAATTTAAAGCTCCTTCACCCTCCGAAATGCCGGTAACCACACTATCCAAATTAACCGTTAACTTCTGCATCCTGTCGCTGGCCGATTCAAGATTGTGAACAATTTGTTTTATTTCGAGTCCGGCCAGGGAGTCGCGCAGTAAAACACCCACCACAGAATTCTCAGAATTGGCTGCGTTAACAAATCTGTTTACTTCCTCCAGCGTATTATTGGCACGGGCACTGGCCAGTTTCAGATTCAAGATGGTCTGCTCAAGATTTTTGGCCATAAGAGTATCATTAAGGAGGCGACCTAAAGTTCCCTCACCTTTTGTTAAAGCCGCCGTTACTTTTAACAAATCAGCAGTAAGAAGTGCAGCATTTTCAGAAGTTACATTTAAGGTACTCATCATATCTTCAGCGCCAATACGACTATAAGAAATAATTTCATCTCCAGACTTTATCATTGCTCCCGATCCACTTCCGGGAACAATATTTACGATCATACTGCCCACTAATCCGTCAGAGCCTATGGTAGCTATAGCGTCATTTTTAATATGCTTTAACATTTTTTCCTGAATGATCATTACTACATCTATCGTAGAATCATTTTCCATTTCTATATCTTTCACGGTACCAGCGCTTATCCCTGCGTAACGCACATTGTTCCCCGGTTCTAACCCGTTTACATTTTTAAAAACTGCATGGATTATAAAGGTATTGCCAAACATATTTTGTCTGTTTCCTATTACATAGGCCGCAATTACCAGTAATGCCGTTCCCAGGATCACAAAAATGCCCAGTCTCAATTTTTCCAAGCTTGTTCTTTCCATGTCGTTATTTTTTAAAAAATGCTTCTACCTTAGGGTCTTTAGATTTAACAAGTTCATCATAAGTGCCTTCGGCATAATTAATACCATCTACAAGTAGAATCATACGTTCTGAAATTACACGTGCACAGTCCACATCATGGGTAATGATCAAGGAGGATGTACCATATTTTTTTTGAATACTTCGCATTAATTCAATAATCTCTTTCGCAGTTATGGGGTCCAAACCACTGGTTGGTTCATCATATAAAATAATTTTAGGCCTAAGAATCAGGGTACGGGCCAAAGCTACCCGCCTTTTCATTCCACCGGAAAGTTCCACTGGCATCAGATCAATAGCATCTGCAAGACCTACACTCTCTAAAGCCTCAAGTACTAAAGGTGTGGTGTCTGAGATGATACCGAGTTTCTCTTTGTGCCGTCTCATAGGAAACTCCAGATTTTCCCTTACGGTCATTGAATCATACAAAGCGCTCCCCTGAAACAAAAATCCAATTTCAGAACGCAGAATATCAAGGGTTGGCCTATCCAATAATTTTATCTCATTTCCCATAACCGATATATAACCACTATCGGGTTGCATTAATCCTACAAGGCATTTGATCATTACAGATTTTCCTGAACCTGATTTTCCCATGACCACCAAATTTTCCCCCTTGTACAGTTTCATATTAAAACCGTTGAGTACACGGTTCTTTCCAAAGCTCTTATAAAGATCTTTGATATGGATTATGACTTCACGTTCGTCCATCACGGTATTATCGGAACTTTCTTTTTCTTTTATCATCACAGGTCGTAAAAAATGTCAGAAATAAAAACGGCTATAAAATCAATCACAAACAAAAGCATGGAGGTAAATACCACAGCTGTGTTGGCAGCTAAACCTACCCCGGCAGTACCCTTTTTGCTGTAATAGCCCTTAAAACAGCCCACCAGGCCAATGGCAAAACCAAAAAAGAAAGATTTTATAGTTGCAGGAACCAAATCCCGATAATCCAATGCGTCAAAAACACGATTAAAATAGAGCAGGAATGAGACATTTCCCTTAAAATTTTCAACCAGTGCAGATCCGTATAGCGCAATGGCGTCTCCCATAATTACAAGCAATGGCAGCATAAGAGTGGTTGCTAAGATTCTTGTAACGACCAAATATTTAAACGGATTTGTTCCTGATACTTCCATGGCATCTATTTGTTCAGTAACACGCATAGAACCTAATTCAGCTCCAATACCTGAAGCAATTCGCCCCGCACAAACCAGTGCCGTGATTACAGGTCCCAGTTCACGAACAATAGAAATACCGACCATATTCGGCATCCAGGATTCTGCACCAAATTCAATAAGGGTAGGCCTGGATTGCAGGGTAAGCACCAGCCCAATAATGAACCCTGTAACCATTACAAGAACCAGGGAGCGGTTACCCATATGATAACATTGCCTGAGTAACTCCTTAAACTCAAAAGGAGGCCTGAACAATTCTTTAAAAAAGCGGCCGGCAAAATATGCCAGCTCCCCTATCTCTATGAAGAATTGTTTTATTCCACCCAAACTTAGTTTTACAGCACTCATAGGTGATATATATCTTGTGGACCTGATACTTCAAATATACCTTTAAAACAATAGGTTATAAATGATATAAGTCATATGTAAAGACTGATCTTGCTCATACTCCGTTTGCCCCATGAGTATTAATTTTATGCTGTCCCAGATAATTGCAGACAAAACGAACAGGAATAAAATTAAATAACCTATGATCCTAAAACCCGTATTTTTTCTTTGTTTGTTTATGGTATACATAAGTGCTTCTGTTAAGTCTGAGAACAATTCATTTAGGCCGGAAAGAATACCCCATACGGAAATCACAGAAAACAGCAGGGACACTGCAAGAAAACTCATTAGTGCCTATTGGATACCTATAAAACAGGATGTTACTATAAGTCAATATTTTCAATTCATGGATTCTTTGGTAACCGCCTATGACTCTCTGGTTCCTTACCCCTTATCAGAACACCTTCTGGTGCGCGCTAATCCATGGATAATAGACACGCTGGCCAATACAGATTACTATCGAATGACTGCACGAGATTCCTTTGTTTATGATCAGCGGAAACTGTTAGTTCTAAAATCCATGGACTCTATAATGATTCCAGATTCCCTGTCGGCAGCCTACATTATGGATGCTTTTAAAAAAACGAGTCTAGATGTAAATATTCCCGAATTTAAACTTCGAATTTATCAGGATACCAGTTTACTTTTCACCTTTCCTGTGCGGGTAGGAAAAAACACTAAAAAATATTTGGCAATGGCTAATACTATCACAGATTTGAAAACTATTACCGGAAGAGGAATGATTATCAGGCATGAAACAAATCCGGAGTTTTATAACCCTGTAACCCTTAAACGCTTCTATTTGACCAAAAGAGATGATGATAAAACCACCCTAATGCCACAAATACCATGGATAGAGACAGAGATAAACGGAATTCGAAATGGCCAGATGATACATCCAACAACCAATCCTAAAACACTTGGAAACGCCAGTTCCAATGGTTGTATTGGCACCAGGGAATCCGATGCCTGGATCATTTACTATTATGCGCCGCTAGGAACTGCGATCAGCATCCGCTACGATTTGGAATTTGAAAATGAATTGAGCGATAAGGCTAAGCCAAAAGATATTTATGGCTACGAAAATTGATTTTAAATATCAGTTCAAGCGCCTTTAAATGAACTATTTGTTATAAGCCAAATCTACATATATCTGATAACTCAGAATACATTTATGCTTATAACAAATAGAACACTTATGTAATTTTACCTAATTCGTATTAACCAAAGGTATCTCAGTGGCAAGTTGAGCACTTATTAAATCATCAATTTTACTTTCTACCTGAAAATAAAGGGCTGCTTTGGTAGCAGGAAGGATTTTCTTAAATTTTTTGTAATAGCTCTTATTTAACTTGAGTAGTTTTGTTTCATAAGCCAGTGAACGGTTAACCAGAGCATCCGCCTTTTCGTCAGTCATTGATTCATACTGGGCCGCAAAATCTTTAATAATGTTAACGCGTTCTGTATGGACTTTGTATAATTCAGCATTATATTCATTGTATAAAGACCAAAACGGACCACTCTCAGTCTCATTAAGTGTCATTGTTTCTGCTACTATGACCTTTTTTTCCGTATTTAAAACATCCCGTACGACTTCAAGATAGTCATCAAAAGACTGAGAAAATGCAGGATTAATCATCATAATCATCCCGATGACCAGTAAAATAGTTTTTGTTTTCATTTTTCTTTATTTATTTTCATATTATGGAGTGAAAATACAAAAATTGAGAATCATATTAATCTTTTTTTTTGCGATTTTTGTTGGAGAGTATCTTTATAATTTACAATATTTCACGAATACCATTGGACTTTCATTTTACCTTTTTTTATGGCTAAGTGAGGTCATATGCCAATGCCCTAGAAGTTAGCTGTAACACCAAAGGAAGGACCCTTAAAGGTCATATCAAAACTGCCGTTCCATGAATTTTGTGTAACATTTGCGTAATAATTTAGATAATGATAATTAGCGCTAAATCCTATATTTTTAAAGGCCTGGAAAGTAACCCCCGGACTAAGATTCCATAAACCTCCCGAATAGTCACCAATTTTAATACCAAACCAGTCCACTGTGGCTGAAAATGCCCATTTAGGAGTAGGAGCCCAAATGTACCATACACCAATATTTGGCAGGGGAAGAAACCCTTTTACTCTTTCTCTTCTGAATCCTGTTGAAATATCATTAATAAAGGCCTCACCTTCAATAAAAGCATACGTATTAAGTCCGTGAATACCTAATCCCCCACCCAGTTCATGCTTCTGTCCGGTACTTATAACCCTCCCAAAAAAGATCCTGTATAAAGACAGTCCGTAACCTGCTGTGACTGAACTTCCTGCCTGGAAAGTATAATCCTGCCATTCAATATCTTGTTCTAATACTGCCCCACCTTCCGAGGCAACTCTAAAATACTGTCCGCGTACTGACCAAAATTTATTCCTGGAAAATCTCCAGATAAAATCAAAATTAAGTGTGTTTTGAGTCCCCCCTATACCAAAGCTTTCATCAAAATCAATATCACCCAGGTTATTTGAAGGAATGTTACCCTCTGCACCCACCTGAACCGTTCTTGCAGGTATAAACAAAGCTGCTCTTGCTAAAAATCTATCGGTAAGCATGGGGTTTTTATCCCCATCGGTTTGGGAATACAAGGAACTGAAAATGACTAAAAAAACGACAATGGATAGTATATTTTTCATTTTTCTTAAGATTCAATTGTTAATTTGAAATATTTCTGCCCTTAGAACATGCAAGTTAAATAATTATGAAATCATAATTATTTATTTATGGTTTTTTCTTTCAAATTCAAAAAGCACAAATCCAGCCATTGACTTAATTCAAAATCCTTTAATTAAAAGAATTTTTAATGTATTTTAGCTCACTTCTTATTTGAAGTATAATTATACCATCTATTATATGAAAATCAACTATTTTTTTCAAATTTCAATAATAGTCCTGGGAGGTTTACTGTTTTTTACATCCTGTAAAGAAAAGGCCTCAGAAACCGGGCCTCTTCAAGAGATACAAGTTATTAAAGCCATTAAAAAAGACGTCCCGTTAAAAAAAGATTTTGTGGGACTGGTTTATGGTTTTCAGGATATTCCCATACGGGCAAGGGTTGAAGGGTTTTTAGAAGGAGTGCACTTTGATGAAGGGTATCCCGTAAAAAAAGGGCAATTACTTTATACCATAGATTCACAGCCATTCGCTGCAGCAGTTGCTTCCATGGAAAGTACGGTTGCAGAAGCTCAGACATATCTGGTCAATGCTGAAAATGAATTAGCCAGATATAAACCACTGGCTGAAATTAATGCGGTAAGTAAAAGTGATCTGGATGCAGCGCAGGCGAGCAGGGATGCAGCGATTTCTTCAGTAGAAGCCGCTAAAGCAAATTTAAGAATGACTCAAATAAATCTGAGTTATACGAGAATCCTGTCACCAATTAATGGCCTTATAGGTAAAACGGAGGCGCGAACCGGGGAATTTGTCGGGCGCGAGCCTAACCCTGTGATTCTAAACGTTGTATCAGATATTAGTAAAATGCGAGTTGAATTTTTTCTTACAGAAGCAGAGTATTTAATACTAGCCCGGGAATTTAATCAACCTGTGGCGGATGAAGGAACGAAAGATCGTAAGAACCCGAAAAATGAAAATAATCTGACTTTGATCCTTGGGGACGGAACTGTATATGAAGAGAAAGGAAGTGTTGAATTCCTGGGCAGAGCAATTGATGTAAATACCGGATCGATTTTGGTACAGGCAACATTTGACAATCAGAAAGGACTACTGAGACCGGGAATGTACGCAAAAGTACGTGTAGAGTTTGAAGTAGCCAAAGGTGCAATTCTTGTGCCTCAAAAATGCGTTACAGAACTGCAGGGTCAATATTCTGTATATGTTGTAGGCGAAGACAATATTGTAAAATCAAGACCGGTCCAAACTGGTGGAAGGATTGACGACCTATGGCTGATCACCGAAGGATTAAAAGAAAATGAACAAGTCGTAATTGATGGTTTACAAAAAGTTTCGACTGGCATGGAAATTAAACCAATACTTACAGAGTTTAAAAGTCAATCTACTGAAAATTAATTAAACTATGACTGAAAACTCAGGTAACTTCTTTGTTCGCAGACCTATTGTAGCTATGGTAATAGCTATTGTGATCGTTATTGTTGGAGCGGTCTCATTAATTGATCTTCCAATAGAACAATACCCAAGTTTAACACCGCCAATTGTGGAGGTGAGAGCAAATTACACCGGAGCCAATGCTATCACGGTAGAAGAATCTGTTGCCACGCCATTGGAGCAGGAGATCAACGGTGTGGACAATATGCTTTACATGAAATCGAGCAATGCAAATGATGGCAGTATGGTCATTCAAATATCATTTGACGTAGGTACCGATCCGGACATGAATACAGTTCTCTCTCAAAACAGGGTTTCAGCCGCCTCGGCAAAACTACCGCAGGATGTCACAAAATATGGTGTTACCACGAAAAAATCGTTGCCGAATATAATGATGGCTATAGCCTTGACATCCGATGGAAGATATGATCAGGATTTTTTGGGCAACTATGCGCTAATTAATATAAAAGACCAGCTGGCACGTGTAAAAGGAATTGGAAGAGTTGATGTGCTGGGCGCTGCAGACTACTCCATGAGAATTTGGGTGAAACCCGATAAGCTGTCGAAAATGGGTATTACTGTACCTGAGATGCTA
>Ga0316187_10004533_pt1 | contig 12029 bp, 12 predicted proteins | sample CroRivburrow1_MG_FD_204927 | JGI IMG/M metagenome (GOLD analysis project Ga0316187, IMG submission 204927) | Coastal sediment microbial communities from Maine, United States - Cross River worm burrow 1 | ecosystem: Environmental > Aquatic > Marine > Coastal > Sediment | place: USA: Maine...
AGGTTTGAGCTCTCCTTGTATCGCATCTCCCAATATTTCGCACCAAATATTTTCTGCTTCTGACAAAGCAAAACTGACACGGTTTCCTTGCAGCGTACTTGTGTCGCAGGTCATTACGTGCGGCCCCCCTATTACGCAGTGCTCAACCCCACGACTTATCGCAAACGCAGCAAGATCCAATGCACGTTGAAACTGATGTGATTGGACTCCAACAAATGCAATTAACGTGATTACGTCTTTCTCAAATCGAAAAAAGTCTAAGTAACTGGTCTTACACCACACGTACTCATCAATTGACTGCAAAATAATTTTGTGCCTACCGAGAACGCTCGGAGTAAGACTCGCTATCTGGTGCAACGTTGCGTTAGGCATAAAACCCTTATTGAATCTTTCGACGTGGCCATCCAGCCCATATTTGCTAGGCTTAACCAATACGATTCTAAGTTTTTTCATTTAAACACTATTATTAGCCAATAGCGGGGTTTATGTACTTTCATCTTTGCTTCGCAATTCGACTATACTGCATCGATACCGTTAAACAAGTTACAAAATCTATAATCGGACTAACGGAAATATGGCAACCCTTGTAAATCCTGACTCCGACAGCATGGAACCTGAACAGCAGGTTCAGTCGCGTGTGCTTGTGGTGGATGATGTGCCGACCAACCGGTCTGTGCTTAAATCGTTATTGGTCAAACCTGACTGTACAGTGTTTGAGGCTGAAGATGGGGTGCGAGCCCTTGATATCACAGAAAGCAATGATCTGGATCTGGTGGTGCTGGACATTGTGATGCCCGGAATGAATGGAATTGAGGTGCTGGGCCAGATACGGAAGAAATTCGCCAATTGGGAACTGCCGGTTCTCATGCTTACCGTCAAGGATGACATCGAGGATATCGTGAAGGCGCTGGAACTAGGGGCGAACGACTATGTCACCAGGCCGATTGACTATGCGGTCCTTCTTGCCCGCATCAGCACCCTCATCAGGTACAAGAAAAACCAGGACGCTATACGAACATCGCAAAATGCTCTCAAGACACGAATAGCCCAAAGTACCAGCGCGTTGCGTCAAGTCAACAGGGCGTTGAAAGAAGAAGTCACAGAAAGGCTAAATGCTGAAGAACAGGTGAGGCTTAGCGAGGATCGATATCGGATACTTTACAACGATACACCATCCATGTTCTTCACCCTGGACGCGAAGGGTGTTATAGATTCTGCGAATCAGTTCGGTGCAGAATATCTTGGCTATTCGGTAGAGGACCTCGTGCACAAGAACATTACTACCCTGCACGAGGCTTCGGACCACGCGTTCATCACAAAAAGATTCTCGGAATGCCTCGACCGGGATGATCAGGTACATCGCTGGGAAACATGCATGCTTCACAGCAACGCATCCCAGGTCTGGGTGAGAACAGCCGCGCGTGCACTGCCCGCCGACACAAAATTGGAACAATCGATTCTTGTCGTATGCGAGGACATCACCGAGGCACACAACCTCTCGGAGCAGCTCAAATACCAGGCCAAGCACGACGCCCTGACCGGCCTCGTAAATCGTTACGAGTTCGAGTATAGGCTCCAGTCATTGCTGAATGAAGCGCGAAGAAATCATTCGCAGCATGCGCTCCTTTACATGGATCTTGACCAGTTCAAGGTCATTAATGACACCTGCGGGCACGATGCTGGCGACGAGTTATTGCGGCAACTGGCCAAACTGTTAAAAAAATATATCACCGATCATGACACTCTGGCCCGCCTCGGTGGTGACGAATTCGCCGTCCTGCTGGGGAATTGTGATCTTGAATGTGCCACTTCGGTTGCTCAAACCCTGCACAGGGCAATTTCGGAATACAGGTTTGTATGGCGCGATGCGAGTTTCGCCACCAACGTGAGCGTCGGCGTTGTTGCCATCGAACATAGCACCCTGGATATCGCAACGTTACTGAGTGCCGCGGACACCGCCTGTTATTCAGCGAAGGAGGAAGGCCCAAAGCACGTCCACGTATACCAGCCCAACGATCAGGAGGTCGTCCGCCGGCATACAGAGATGGCCTGGATCTCAAAGATCAACAAAGCGCTGGAAGAAAACCGGTTCGAACTGGTTTATCAATTGATCGTGCCGGTCACCCGGAAGGTTCAACAGATTGGCCAGGGAGCCCACTACGAACTGCTGCTGCGCATGCGCGACGAGAAAGGACAGATCATCAAACCGGAGTCCTTTCTGCCGGCTGCGGAGCGGTACAAATGCGCTGTTCGCCTGGATCGCTGGGTTGTCGAGAACGCACTGACCTGGCTGTCGAATAACCCGGAACACCTGGCGGTTCTTGAGATGTGCTCCATAAATCTTTCAGGACAGTCCATTTGTGACAAGGATTTCCTCTATTTTCTGCTCGACAGACTGCTGTTATCAGACGTCGAACCGATCAAGTTATGTTTCGAACTGACCGAAACGGCAACAATTGCGAATCTCAGCAGCGCAACCGATTTCATGGAAGAATTGAAACAAAAGGGCTGCCGCTTTGCGCTTGATGATTTCGGTACCGGCTTGTCCTCATTCGAGTACCTTAAAAAGCTTCCGATCGATTTCATAAAAATCGACGGCCAGTTCATCAGGGATGTGGCGACGGACCCAATCAACTATGCCATGGTTGATTCCATAAACAAGATCGCACGGGTCATGTCGAAACAGACCGTAGCCGAATTCGTGGAAACCGAAGATACGCTGTTGGCCCTGAAGGAGATCGGCGTCGATTTTGCCCAGGGAAATATAATATCTGAACCGCAGCCGATCAGAACCCTGATAGCGGCCGCCTGACCCGAGAGGGCACCTCTCTCGTCTCCTCCACCGGTTTCTCGCACCGGTTTTTTTTCGCACCGCCTGGATTTCTGGCGCGTACGCCTGGCCAGGCATTAAAATCAGGGCTTCAAGAGCCAAGGATCGATAATCTATGAGCACCAATATTTTGCAACGAGACCCCAGTTGTATGGACGAATTTGACCCGACGTCGCTGCTTACGGATGAGGCAACCCGACAGATCCAGACCCGGATTCAGCCGACCCATGGATTCGAATGCGTCAATCTGCGCAGTGCGCTGGGCCGGGCCTTGTACGAAGATATCCCCTCCACTCGGGATGTCCCTGGCCACACGAATTCTGCCATGGATGGGTATGCGATTCGTGGCGAGGACATCCCTGCCGAGGGCACCCGGTCCTTCAATCTGATAGGCACTGCGTGGGCCGGGCATCCATTTCCAGTTGCAGTTTCGCCAGGCCAGTGTGTCCGTATTATGACCGGGGCACCGCTTCCTGCCGCGACGGATACGGTGGTCATCCAGGAGCAAGTACAGATCGAAGGAGACAAGATTTTAATCGACTCCGAAAACAAACCGGGGCAGAACGTCCGTCAGGCCGGCGAAGACATTGCGAAAAACCAGACTGTCCTTGAGGCGGGACGGAAACTCGTTCCTGCAGACCTGGGCCTGCTCGCATCCCTTGGCATAGGCGAGGTCAGGGTATTCAGAAAACTCCGCGTGGCGTTCTTTTCGACTGGTGACGAATTGTGCTCAATCGGGGAGGAGTTGGGACCGGGCTGTGTCTATGACAGCAACCGATACACCCTGTTCGGTATGCTGCAAAGACTCGGGGCAGAACCCATCGACATGGGGGTGATCCGCGACCGCAAGAAGGACACCCACGAGGCCTTTGAGGAAGCGGCAAAATGTGCCGATGTAATCCTCACCTCCGGCGGCGTATCTGTTGGCGAGGCGGACTATGTGAAGGAGTGCCTTGACGAACTAGGCCAGATCACGTTCTGGAAGGTTGCCATGAAACCAGGTCGCCCACTGGCTTTCGGTCGTATTAATGACGCCTGGTTTTTTGGCCTCCCCGGAAACCCTGTGTCCGTGATGGTGACTTTCTATATTTTCGTACAGCCCGCCTTGCGTAAGCTGATGGGGGAAACCAACACCACACCTTTGCAGATGCAGGTGCGCTGTGAGTCCAGGCTGAAGAAGAAAGCGGGCCGCACCGAGTTCCAGCGAGGCATTTTGCGGAGAGACGATGCGAACGGGTTTACGGTAACCGGTACAGGTGCCCAGGGCTCCGGTATCCTGACCTCGATGTCGCAGGCCAACTGCTTCATCATACTGCCGCTCGAGGCAGAGGCAGTGGAGCCGGGTTCCATGGTCGAAGTATTGCCGTTTGCATCGATAGCCTGAGCAGACGCGCAGCCGGGAGATTCGGCGCGCCGGCGCTATCCCGGTGTGTTGGATCGGACCCACCGCTGCCCATGAGCCAGTTGCTCCCTTTTCCAGAACGGCGCGCTGGATTTCAGGTCTTCCATTATATACCTGTTGGCCTCGTAGGCCTGTTTGCGGTGGGCTGACCATACGGCGACCAGGACGATAGGGTCACCCGGCGTCACCACACCGACCCGGTGGATAAGCAAAACATCGACGAGTTCCCACTTCTCAAGGGCGGCCTCGCAGATCGACTCAAGGTGCTTCTCGGTCATGCCGGGATAGTGTTCGAGGGTCATTTCGCTCACGCTCTCGTCGTCGTTGAAATCACGCATCGTACCGACAAAGGCGGTGGTCGCGCCAAACCCCAAAAGCGGGCGATCAGCGCTGTTTTGAAAGGCCAGCAGTTCCAGCCAGGGATCGAAGGGTTGTTGCCGGATTTCAATTTGCATATCGATGAGTACGGGTTTATCTTGCCCGGGATTTTAATTCAACTTGCGAGCAAAAAGTGCGCGACGTATTCGTGGCAACCAAAGAGGCCCTGGCACTCCTTCTCAGCGGGGATACCGGAATCTGGGAAATCATAGGGATTTCATTCGGGGTTTCCCTGCAGGCGATTGTATACGTCACTCCGTTCTGCCTTGTCGCCGCGTTCCTGCTGGCCTACGGCGACTTCAGGGGCCAGCGCTTCCTGGTTTCCCTGGTCCACACCCTGCTGGCGGTACCCGCGGTAGTCGTGGGGCTGACTCTCTATATATTGTTGTCCAGAAACGGGCCGCTTGGAGATCTCAAACTTCTGTTCACCCAGGGTGCGATGATCATCGGCCAGATGTTGCTGGCGATCCCTATTGTTATCGCCATGGCACACTCTGCTCTAAAAAGCTCCGACAAGATTATCTGGGAAACCGCAAAGACCCTGGGGGCATCCCACACCCGGGCGATGCTGACCGTAATGTCTGAAGCAAGATTCGGGCTTTTTGCAGCGGTTATCGCAGCTTTTGGTCGAATAGTCGCGGAAGTCGGCTGCTCGATGATGGTTGGAGGTAATATACTGCATCATACCCGGAACATCCCGACCGCGATCGCACTCGAGACGAGGAAGGGAGAGTTTGCCCAGGGCATCGCGCTGGGGCTCGTGTTGCTCATCCTTGCACTTGGATTGAACATGATGCTCAGCGGTGCAAGACATCGATTCGAGACCGCGTAGGATGACCGGCGAAATCCGCTTCGAGAATGTTGAAAAAGTTTACGGCGACCGCGTGCTGCTGAGTGTGGATTCGTTCACCATGTGCGCCGGCAATTGCACCCTGATAACCGGGGACAACGGCGCCGGCAAGACCACGCTGCTGAAAATTTTCTCCGGTCTGCTCAAGCCGGAAAAGACCGTGGTGTCCATCGCCGGGCGACAGCTTTCCTGGCAAAAGGCGCGCCCCGAACTGCAGTCAAGCGTAGTTTACCTTCACCAGTCGCCGTACATGTTCGACGCATCCGTGTATGAAAACGTGGCATACGGACTGCGCGCGGCAAGACTACCGGCCGCGGAGATTGACGAGATGGTCTGGGAGTCATTGCACTGGGGAAAACTGGATCATCTTACCCACCGAAATGCCCGGGTCCTGTCAGGCGGGGAGCAACAACGTGTAGCCTTGACGCGCGCGCGTATTATTCGACCACGATTTCTGGTACTGGACGAGCCCACGACCAGTATGGACCGGAAGTCCCGTCACCAGACCTACGAACTGATCCAGCTTCTGCGGGGCGAGGACATGTCCATTCTCATCTCGACCCACGATATCGAACCGTTTCTGGAAATCGTTAGCCATCACCACTATCTCGAGGGAGGCCACCTGCACGAAATCTCCATCCCGGCGCGTTCTCCTCATGGGAAATCGAGTGGTGTTGTCACAACTTTTCAGCGACAGGGATCGTAGCGGGGATCTCCTTGGAAGAAAGCGACAGACTGCGCTACAGCCGGCATATCCAACTCCCCCAGATTGGCGAAGCCGGACAACTGAAGCTCATGCGGTCAAGGGCACTGATTATTGGCATGGGAGGGCTCGGTTCCCCGGCCTCTATGTACCTTGCATCCGCGGGAGTCGGCTGTATCGCAGTGAGCGATTTCGATCGTGTAGACGAATCCAATCTGCAGCGACAGATCGTACACACCACGGCATCGATCGGGAGGGAAAAGGCGCTATCCGCCAGGCAAACCCTGGAGGCAATCAACCCGGGGATCCGGATCATCGCACTGGACTGGGCGCTTGACAGTGACGAACTCGCAGAACAGGTCGGGCTTGCAGACGTCGTCCTGGATTGCACCGATAATTTCGAGACCCGGTTCGAAATCAACGAGCATTGCGTCCGGACTGGAACCCCTCTGGTTTCCGGAGCGGCCATCCGCATGGACGGGCAAATCTCCACTTACCTTCTCGATCGTGATGACAGTCCCTGTTACCGGTGTCTGTACGGAGACGTTTCCGGTGCCGGCGAGTCGTGTGCCCGGGAAGGGATCATGGCGCCGGTTGTCGGTGTCATTGGTACGATCCAGGCCCTCGAGGCCATCAAGGTCATCACCAATGTAGGCACGACGCTTAACGGCAGATTATTGCTTTTCGATGGCGCCGGACTCGAATTTCAAATCATGAACCTCAAAAAAGACCCCAAATGCCGAACTTGTTCCAGCACCGCCGGTACCCGGTCGGGGTGAGCAGCGGGACCATCGCTGCGTCTTGATTACTGGACGCTGCCGAATCCCCGGTCCACGACGCCGGCGGGTGCCTGCAACCCCGCAAGCCTGCAGCCCTGCGCCACTGGCCCACCCGGCAGGAGTAGGTACAGGTACTTGAGGCCGCCCTTGATATGGAATTTCTCTTCCAGCGCGTCAAGCAGGTTCCGTACGTTTATGGTATCCGGGTGCCTGGCATAGTAGTCCTGCAGGGCGCGTATGACCTGCCAGTGATCTTCATCCAGGTCCAGACCCAGTCCTTTTGCAACATCGAGCGCTGTATCCGGGGTCCACCCCTCGGGCGCCGATCGAAATTGCTTGTCTCCCCCGCTGGCGCCGGGGTGAAGTATGTCGTCTCTGGATTCGGTCATGTCGGGCCTCGCTCTGTCTCCTGTTTTGAACACTATCTTATCACCTGAAGTTCATTCGCCGCATCCGGATCATGGTTGAAGAATCCGGGTCAACATGCTGGCGCGCCATGTCATGCGGAAAATCCGGGTGCTCAGCTACTATGCATCCATACCCATCCAACATTCAGGAGACCAATCATGCTGCTAGCGATATTGATGACAACCGGAGGCGCCATACTCACGATGGAGACCCACTTCCGGACTGTCTGTTTATCTGATTGTTGTACACAATGGGCGGTCTTTGTCGAGTCACAATGAATTGACCGGCCTGATACACTTGGTCCGATCCGGCAAAACAACAGAGTTTCACAAATGACTGATTGGATCCTGAGAATTCCCTGGTGGCTGCTAATCGTGGGTTCGGTGACGCTGGGGCTTGCACCGTTTCAACCAGCACCACATCTGCTCGAGAAATTGTCGATGCTCGCCGAGGGCAACCTGCACCGGCCCATAGATATCTTTGACCTGTTCATGCACGGCACGTTTCCCCTGCTGCTGATCGCCAAGTCGATCATGGTCGCAATCCGGGGAAGCAGGTGAACCCGGCTGTCAGCTGTTGAGTAAATCCTGCCCGTAAAATACCATGGCCAGGAATCCAACTCGACCGGTACCGGAGGGCAAATCGATGCTGAGATTTTTATTGGCGGCGGCAACGCTGCTGATCTTCTGCAATGCCAACGCTGACTGGACATTGAGCAACGAAAAGTCACTCGTCAGCTTCATCTCGGTAAAGAAAGGTGATGTCGCCGAGATCCATTATTTCAGACAACTGGAGGGCGGAGTTGATTCCGACGGCAGGGTGACCCTGTCGATCGAACTGGCCAGCGTGGACACTGCGGTTGAGATCCGGGACGAACGGATGCGCGAATTACTGTTCGAAACTGATGTCTTTCCCACTGCGACACTGAGCACCCGGGTGGATATCGGAAAATTGAACGCTCTGGAGCCGGGCGCGACGGCGATAGAGTCGATCAAGGGCGAGCTGGAACTCCACGGGCAAAAACAGGAACTCCAGACTGATCTCATTTTTGCCAGGCTGGATGAGACACGCATACTGGTGGCCAGCTATAAACCGATGGTAATCGACGCCGGCAAGTACGCACTGGTCGAGGGCATCAACAAACTGCGTGAAATAGCGGGCTTGCCGAGCATTAGCAACGCGGTTCCGGTCAGTCTTGTGCTGACGTTCCAATCCCAATAGCACAACAGGATTTTTAGCTGCACCACATGAACGAACAGAAAAACGACAGATTTTCAGGCAAGGTGGCGTTTGTCACCGGTGGATCGTCAGGAATCGGTGCCGCCATCGTGAAGGCGCTCGACGATCGCGGTGCGAGTGTCGCGTTCTGTGGCCGCCGGGAGGAGCGCCTCCACGAGCTTGGAAAAAGGTTGAGGAATCCCGGCCTGCCGATGGTCGTTGACGTACGGCGTGAGGCAGATCTGGTCGACGCCTTCGGCCGGATCCGATCGAAGCTTGGGCCGGTAGACATATTGATCAACAATGCCGGTCTCGGCTATAGCTCACCGCTGTGCTCGGGAGATGCCGAACTCTGGCGGGAGATGCTGGAGGTCAATGTCATCGCACTCTCCGTCGCTTCCAGAGAGGCGGTCAGGCAAATGCAGGCAGCATCTCGCGACGGCCATATTGTCAATATTTCCTCAATGGCGGCCCACCGTGTCCCGCCCGGCAGCGGCATGTACTCGGCCAGCAAGTACGCGGTGAGAGCGTTGACGGAGGCCCTGCGGATGGAACTGCGTGAGCAGAATTCCATGATCCGTATTGGTTCGGTAAGCCCCGGTCTGGTCGAGACCGGTTTTGCCGAACTGTTTCACAAGAGCGAGGCCAAGGCCAGGGAGCTCTATGGCCGGTTCCAGGTACTGCGCGACCGGGATGTCGCCGATGCGGTGTGCTACCTGTTGGAAGCACCGGCGCACATGCAAATACACGACATCCTGATCCGGCCCACCCAACAACCTGTCTAGGAGCCTGTCGGACTTGGGAAGAATCTACTGCGGCGGCGGGAAGATTGGCCCAGTTTCCCGAGTTATTTTGTTAAATCGCGCGCTGTTCGCCTCAACAACTCGAAACACTGGTCTCAATCTCCCCCACCTGCCTCGCTACGATTCCCCAAGTCCTGCATGCAGACTCCTAGCGCGCGATCATGTGTGTCCAGATCCCGCCCAGGTTGCTTACGCCCGCACCGTGGAATGCATAGCTACAGTTGTCCAGGTTCGCCCGATGAGAGGGGCTCGCGACCAACGCCTCCACCGCTCCTTTTGCCAGGCCATACCCGGCGGCAATGTTTTCGGCCCCGCTTGAGTAACCTGCCGACCGCAAGCGGTCCTCGAACCCGACGCCGTCGGGAGTCCTGTGCGAGATATATTTCCGCTGCCGCATGTCCTCGCTGTGTGCTGTTGCGACACTTGCCAGTCGATCGTCCCAGCTCAGGGGCTGGCACCCCACCGATTCACGGTAATCATTCACGATTTTTGCAAACTCCCAGACGGCGTCGCCGCTGGATGCCCCTCCGCTCGACGATCCTCCACCGCAGCCGGTGGACATGATCAGAAGCAGTAGAGTCAACACGTGGACGTCTGCTCTGAAATGATTATGTGAAAGGTGTGACGTTTTCACACCAGTTCCTCCTGTAAATCTCGAATTCATTAGCCGTTTCGTCTCGTCGTGTGCCTGAACTGTCACGCTCCCTGTTGATTTTTGGCGTTTTCGAGCGGGCTTTCGCTCACATTGATGACCCTCATTCTCACAACTACTCCGGTGGCCAGACTTCATGCGGAAGATAGGTACCTGGTGATTCAGTATCAATTTCAGCTTAGCAAGAAACCAAAATTTCGCCAGCTCAATCCGGCGAATCAGGAAGGAGTCGGCAGCAACCTCTGGACTTACTCCAGTGAATCCGGGAAACCCGCGATCATTGTCCCACTCTATTCGACGAATCCGCGCAGACCCGGCCTGTTCAACAGTCTGGACAAGCCGCCATCCAAAGAAGACGAAGGCAAGCGACGGCGTGGTGCTGAGCACCATTTTGGGTATAGGGGTGATCGCTGCCTACGCCTACGCCACCGGCAAATGCATTCAGGACATTGGCGATGGTGTCAACCAATCCGCGGCTTGCGATACCGTCTCATCCGGCTGGTAACAACGTGGTACCTCAACCGCGCCCCTGGGAGTCCGGTATTCTACATCCGTGCCAACCGCCGGTTGAGGGCCGGCCGGGAAATGCCCAGCATGGCAGCCGCGGTGCCCTGATTGTTGCCTGCGCGCCGGAGCGCTTCCTCGATGTGCAGTCGTTCCGCCTCCTTGAGGGTAGGATACTTGCCTTCGTCACTCGACACCGCAACTCCTTTCCCGCCCGGCGAGACCCCGGCCACCTTTTTGCCAATGGTCTTGCGGATGCTCTTTATTCCCAGGATCCGACCAGACTTGTGACGGGCCACCGCATCGTAGACCATCGCCCGCAGCTCCCGGACATTGCCGGGGAAATGATAGTTGGTGAGCAGGGTAATCAACTCCTGAGGTGGATCAGGAGTTTTCCTGCCGAGGGATTCGGCCGCCTCCGCGATGAACAGGGCCAGCAAAACCGGAATATCTTCCTTGCGACCCCGCAACGGGGGGATGTCCACCTGATGTACCGACAGGCGGTAGAACAGGTCGCTGCGGAACGCCTCTTCTTCCATCAGTACAGCCAGGTCTCGGTGCGTGGCGCAAACAATCCGCGCGTCACTCATTTTCGCCACGTCCGACCCAAGGGGGTAATATTGTCCCTCCTGGAGGAGCCGGAGCAGTTTGACCTGGGATGGGAGCGACAGATCACCGATCTCATCGAGAAACAGAGTACCGCCCGCTGCCTGTGCAATTATACCCTCGCGGGCGGTGTCAGCACCTGAATACGCCCCTTTTCGATGGCCAAACAAGGTGTCGGAGAAAAGTGTATCGTCGAGCCCGGCCAGATTGACCGGAACGAACTTTCCACTCCGCCCGCTCAGGCGATGTGCGGCATGCGCAAGAAGTTCCTTGCCGGTACCGGTCTCCCCGGTAATGAGGACGGGTTCGCCGGAGCCGGCGACCGCCTCCAGATACTGGAACAATGATCGCATCTTGCGGCTCACCGTAACGATACCTGAGAACGCTTCATTGTTCTCCAGCCGGTTCGTTATCAGGCTGTTCTTGAGCGAGACCATCTGACGGCGCAGCATGCGCATCTCGAGGGCGCGTTTGACACTCGAGACAAATCGGCTCTCTTCCACCGGTTTTACCAGGTAATCAAACGCACCCTCCCTCATACAAGCCACCGCGGTTTCGATCTCCTGGCTCGCCGTCATGACGATCACGGGCAGCTCGGGATGACTTCGCACAATTTCAGGAAGAAGTTGTGTACCGGAAATGTAGGGCATGAACAAGTCCAGCACCACCAGCCCTGCTTCCTGCTTTTCCAGCAGCGGCATCAGTTGCCGACTGTCTTCTATCACCTGCACATTTCTCACTCCGGCACTGTTAAGTACCATCTTCGAGCTGAAAAGTACCGCGGACTCGTCATCCACCAGTACCACGGGGAGTGAGGTGCCCGGTTGTTGCGCCATTATCCGCCTCCAGTGGTCAATGTATCGACGGGTATGTAATCGTCACCGTCGTACCCGCTC
>Ga0316187_10004536_pt1 | contig 12025 bp, 13 predicted proteins | sample CroRivburrow1_MG_FD_204927 | JGI IMG/M metagenome (GOLD analysis project Ga0316187, IMG submission 204927) | Coastal sediment microbial communities from Maine, United States - Cross River worm burrow 1 | ecosystem: Environmental > Aquatic > Marine > Coastal > Sediment | place: USA: Maine...
TTTCGCAAATTGAGCGTCGAGGACAACCTGCGGGCAATTTTCGAGACCCTGGAGATCCCCCAGAAGGAGCAAGAACGGCGCACCGAACAGCTACTGAAGCATTTCGGTCTCGAACGAGTTCGCAAGTCTGAAGGGTATGCCTTATCCGGTGGTGAGCGTCGTCGGGTCGAGATCGCACGGGCCCTGGTTTTGAGCCCCTCCTACATCCTGCTGGATGAGCCGTTCGCGGGTATCGACCCGATCGCCGTTCTGGACATCCAGCGCATCGTGAAGCAGCTCAAGACCATGGGGATCGGAGTCCTGATTACCGACCACAACGTGCGAGAGACGTTGAAAATCACCGACCGCGCTTATATCATCAACAATGGTGAAATCCTCCGTTTCGGAGCTCCTGAGGAGCTCTCCTCCGACCCCCAGGTCCGTAAAATCTACTTAGGGGAAGACTTCACTCTCTAGGCTGACGGCGAATGGCACTCGAGCAGAAACTCTCACTCAAGCTGGCTCAAAAGCTGGTCATGACGCCGTCGCTGCAGCAGGCGATCAAACTGCTGCAGATGACCCGTATGGAGCTGCAGACCGTGGTGGCCCAGGAACTGGTCGAAAACCCGGTGCTCGAGGAGGGAGACGAGACATTCGAGACCGAAACCACGGATGAGGAGGCTGAAGAGACCGCCGAGCCGCAGCCCGAGGAGACTGCAACTGACGAGCTGGACCACCAGGAGTCGATGGACGATATCGACCTCGATGCCTACTTCAACGACTACCTGGAGGGCTCGACCGGTCCCTCGGTGTTCGAGTCGCGGGAGGCACCCCCCCTGGAAAACACACTGACTCGACAGCCTGATCTCTACGATCACCTCTTGTGGCAGTTGCACATGACGGAAGTTTCTGCGCGGCAGCGGGAAATCGCCGAGTTGATCATCGGAAATCTGGACCCGGACGGGTTTCTGGTGGCCAGCACCGAGGAGCTTCAGCTGATGGGGTGGCAGGAAGGGCCGGGGGAGGCCTACACGGCGGAAGAGGTCCTGGACGCTCTTCGCCTGATCCAGAGCTTCGACCCTCCCGGCGTGGCGTGCAAGGATCTCAGAGAGAGTCTCACGCGGCAGCTCGACGCGCGTGGCGAACCCGAGGATTCGCTGGTCCGGAGAGTTATCGACGAGGCCTGGGCTCTCTTTCTCAAACGACAATTTCAGCCGATCGCCCGAAAGCTCGAGATTCCACTCGCCGAATTGGAGCCGGTGATAGAGAGCATTCGGGGGTTGCAGTTGAGACCCGGACGTAAGTTCAGCACCGAACGGACCCACTACGTGGAGCCCGATGTGCACATCGCCAAAATCAGTGGCAAGTACGTCATTTTGCTGAACGATGATGGAATGCCAAGGCTACGGATCAGCAACGCCTATCGGAGGATGCTGCGGAACATGATGAACGACGGCAAGGAGGCGGATGCCAGACAGTTCATCAAGGAGAAGATGCGCTCGGCTGTGTGGCTGATCAAGAGTCTCGATCAGCGACAGCGGACGATCTACAAGGTCTCCGACTCGATCGTCCGCCAGCAGCAGGCTTTTCTGGAACGTGGGATCGAGTACCTGAGGCCCATGGTCTTGCGGGATGTGGCTGACGACATCGGAATGCACGAGTCGACAGTCAGTCGCGTCGTATCCAACAAGTACATGCATACCCCTCGAGGTCTGTTCCCGATGAAGTTCTTCTTCCACAGCGGAATCGATCGCGAGTATGGCTCGGATATCTCATCGCTCACGGTCAAGGGCAAGATCCAGCATCTCATCCAGGAGGAGGATGCCAAGCGGCCGTTGTCGGATAGCGAGCTGACCCGGATGCTGCAACGCGAGGGAATCAACATCGCTCGGCGCACAGTGGCCAAGTATCGCGATGAGCTGGGCGTTCCATCGTCCACCAATCGCAAGCAGGTCTTCTAGAGGTGGAGGAAGTCACCTGAACCGGGAACTGGATTGAGGAGAGACATGAATATCGACTACGTGGCGCGCAACCTCGAGCTAGACACCAGAATCCGCGACTTCACGGCTGACAAGCTGGAGAAAGTGGGGAAGTTTCTGGACGAACCGGTCGATGTGCGAGTTACGGTCGAGCAGGAGAAGCACCGCTGCTCCGCCGAGCTTCACATCACTCACCGATTCGGTATCATCCAGGCGAACGAGGAGACGGATGACATATTCGATGCCGTCAACCTGGCCGTCGACAAGGCTGAGAAACAGGCCCGCCGATCCCGCAAGAAGTTCCGCGACAAGCGGAGGAAGGCCGATCGCAACAACAACAGCCACTGGCCAGTGGAAATCGTCGATAACGCATCTGTCGGACTCGGCGCCGAACCCCGTATTGTCGAGTCGACCGTCCTGAGCATCAAGCCAATGAGCCTCGACGAAGCCGCAATCCAGCTGGAAGACAGCGACTACGGCTTCGTGGTTTTTCGCAACGCCATGAATGATCAGGTCAACGTGCTCTACAGACGCAGGGACAACAATTACGGACTCATCTCGCCAGAGTAGCGATAGCCCACCGTCTCTCGGCTCGCTCACCGAGCTCGAGCTCATCTTTCCGAACCTCTCTGGAACGGATCGCCCGGGAGTGCTGCGCGCGCTGGCTGACGAAATGGCGAAGGCTGGTGTCGTCCCGGATTCCGATCTGACCTACCGGCGCCTGGTCGAGCGCGAAGAGCTCGGCTCGACTGCCATCGGCAGCGGTGTCGCAATCCCGCACTGCAAGATGGAGAATCTGCGCCGAGTGGAGGTCGCGATCGGCCTGTCTCGTGAGGGTGTCGAGTTCGAGAGCGAGGATGGCAAACCGGCGCAGTTGTTCTTTCTGGTGATCTCTCCTACCGACAGCCCCGCTGCTCATCTGCGCTCGCTGGCCGCGATCTCCAAGTGGGTGAAGGCCGATCGCCACGTCGAGCGGCTCCTTGCTCTCGAGGAGCCTGAGGACATCTGGGCGCTCCTGCAAGAAGAGGGTGGCTAGTTGGCGACTCCTTTAGAGTATGTGGAGGTGCGCGAGCTCCTGGGGCAAGAGCTCATCGACCTGCATTTCACGGTCCTCTGCGGCAGCGGCCACCTGAACAACCGCATCACCCACCCTCGAGTACAGAAACCGGGGCTGGCGTTCGCGGGATACTACGACTACATCAAGCCGGGACGCGTACAGATCATCGGTGAAAGCGAGATGAAGTTCCTCCTGACTCTCGATGCTGAGACCTGTCAAGAGAGGTTCGCGCACATCTCCTCCTCGCCGGTTCCGGTCTTCATCATTACGAAAGGCCTGGAGCCACTGCCGGGATTTCTGGACTCGTGCAGAACCCGACAGGTGCCGGTATTCTCCTCGCCATCGCTTTCCTCGGTCATCATCAAGAGAGTTGGCTATTTTCTGGAGGAGCACCTCGTCCCGTCCACAGTGCTGCACGGTGTTCTCCTGGATGTCTACGGCCTCGGAGTACTGCTGATTGGCGATAGTGGTGTCGGCAAGAGCGAGTGCGCACTGGACTTGATCTCGCGGGGCCATAGCCTTGTCGCCGATGATCGGGTCACGGTAAAGCGCTATCCGCACGGCGATCTGGTGGGCTATTGCGAGGAGCCGTTGAGGCACCACATGGAGCTCAGGGGCCTCGGCATCATCAACGTGAAGGATCTCTTCGGCCTGGCGGCCGTTCGCGACCGGAAGTCGATCGACCTGGTCGTCGATCTCGAGCCCTGGGACGAGACACGGGCCTACGATCGATTGGGCCTCGACGAGACGGTCTACAAGATCCTGGACACACCGTGTCCGTACATCAAGATGCCCGTGGCTTTGGGTCGCAATCTTTCGATTCTGGTCGAGATCGCGGCGAGAAACCACGTCCTGAAGCTACAGGGGCACCATTCGGCCCGAGAGTTTGCTCGCAGACTGGAAGAACAGCTCGATATTGGACGCCAGAAGCGTGGTCCCCGCAACGCTCGTCCGACGGCGGACCTCGATTCGTGAGTGGCAAGATCCGCCTCGTCCTGATTACGGGCCTGTCCGGGTCGGGCAAGAGCAGTGTCGCCAAGTGCTTCGAGGATCTCGGATACTACTGCATCGACAATCTCCCGCTACCCCTTCTGCGCGAGTTCTTGAGTCGTCCCTTGGAGTTGGGCGAGGGGCACGAGAAGATCTCCGTCGTCGCGGATGTTCGCGCCGCAGGATTCGCGGCGGAGTTTCCCCGCCTCGTTGCCGAGATGGACCGCCGGCATCTGAGTGTCACGCTGCTCTTCCTCGAGGCGTCAGAAGACGCCCTTGTACGACGCTTCTCTGAGACTCGACGCCCGCATCCATTGGCCGGCGATCGGCCACTTCTCGACGGCATTCGGCAGGAGCGTGAGCTGTTGGCCGAGGTTCGGGGAGTCGCTGATCTGGTGTTGGACACCTCGGACTGGTCGATTCACGAAGTGCGCAACCAGGTTTTCCGCGAGTTCGCCGGCGAATCGAGCGATCCCAGCCTCACTGGGCCTGTGGTTTCACTGGTGAGCTTTGGGTTCAAGCACGGGATTCCCCCGGGGACCGACTTGCTCTTCGATGTGCGTTTCATGAGCAATCCCCATTTCGTTCCCGAGCTGCAGGATCTGACCGGTCAGGATGCCGCGGTGCGGCAATTCCTTGACAAGCTCGATGACTACCATGAGCTGCTGCAGAAGGTGGAGGAGCTGCTCCTCTTCCTGTTACCGCGCTTCAGCCGAGAGAACCGGTCCTATGTCTCTGTGGCAGTTGGGTGCACCGGAGGGCGACATCGGTCGGTGGCAGTAGCGGAGGAGCTGGCGAACCGGCTGCAGAATGCCCAATGGTCCGTAAGGGTTATCCATCGCGACATTGCCAGATAGAGTTGCGAGATTGGATTGCGCGGTCTCTCGAGAGGTGTCGACCATGGTGAGCACACTGATCCTTACCCACGGCGGGCTGGCCCGGGAGCTCGTCGAAGCTGCCGAGATGATTCTGGGGAGGCAGCCCCAGTTCGAAGCGCTGAGCCTCTCGTGGACGGATACTTTCGAAGAATCAGCGGCAAGGACCCGCCACGTCCTTGAGAGTCTCGACACCGGGGGTGGAGTCTTGATTCTGACCGATATGTACGGCGGGACCCCCTACAATGTGGCGGCCAGCTTCCACAGAACAGGTGAGATTGAAGTCGTCTCTGGCGTCAATCTACCTATGGTGGTGCGACTCGGGTGTCCAGGGGTCAACGAAATGGAAGTCGCAGAGCTGGCGAGATGGATCCAGACGAAGGCACGCGGTGCTATATGTCGAGCTGGTGAGAGCCGGCAGGAAGACGAGACCTGGAACTCGGTGTCTCGTCCGTCTGCTTTGAAAGAGGATTCATGATCGAGCGCGAAATGGAGATCTGCAACCGGCTTGGCCTGCATGCCCGAGCCGCGGCCAAGTTGGTGCATGTCACCGGTCGGTTTTCCAGCCAGGTGAAGCTCCAGAAGGACGGGGAAGAAGTGGACGCAAAGAGCATTCTGGGAGTTCTCCTCTTAGCAGCCGCTCAGGGATCGCGCATCGTGGTGCGCTGTGACGGAGAGGACGAGACCGACGCCATGCAGGCAATTGCTGAGCTGGTCACCAACCGATTCGACGAGGAGGCCTGACGGTGGACTCGAAGCAGGACCCACAGATTCTCCAGGGATTGGGAGTCTCCCCTGGTGTGGCGATCGGCAGAGCGGTCTGCCTGAGCATTCACCACCTCGAGGTCTACCGGATACCCATTCCTGCAGCCGACGTCGAGGCCGAGGTCGCGCGTTTTAGGGATGCCACTCAGCAGACCCGAATCGAGCTGGAAGCCACCCGCAAGCGCGCCCATGAGCAGCTGGGTGACGGACTCGCGGGCATATTCGAAGCGCAGTCGATGTTGTTGGAGGACGCATCGTTCGTCAACCGAGTCGAGGAACGAATTCGTACCGAGCAGGTCAACGCCGAATGGGCTGTGCACAAAGTCAGCGAGGAGTTCCTCGACCGCTTCGAGAATCTCGAGAGTGAGCACCTGCGCGAGAGAGGCGACGACCTACGCGATGTGACTCGCCATTTGCTTCGGGTTCTCCAGGGCATCGGCCACCATGAGCTATCCGAGCTCGGCAGCGACGTGATCATCGTCGCCCACGATTTGACCCCCTCCGAGGCTGTCCGTCTCGGGCGGCAGCATGTCGTCGCGTTCGCCATCGAAACCGGCGGGCCGACCTCCCACACCTCGATCATCGCGCGAGATCTGAATATCCCTCTGGTTACCGGTCTGGATGGAGTCACTGACCTGGTCACCGACGACGATCCGGCCATCGTCGACGGCACGGACGGGACAGTCATTCTACATCCGCTGAAGGGCCAACTGGCTGAGTATGCAGGGCGAAGGAAGAGGCAGGGCGAACAAGAGCAGCGGCTATTGGAGACCGGTCCACTCCCGTGTGTCTCCCGAGACGGAGTAGCAATCGAGCTGATGGCCAACATCGATCTGCCAGAGGAGCTCGAAGACGCCAGCCGTTTCGGCGCCGCGGGTCTCGGGCTGTATCGGAGCGAGTTTCTCTACATCGAACGCGCTCCTGAGCTACCGACCGAGGACGATCACGTGTCGACATACCGTCGACTCTTGGACAGCATGAGCCCACATCCGGTACTGATCCGCACTTTCGACCTGGGTGGCCGAAAGCTGGCCCGTGAAGTCATGGCCACGGACGAGGAGAACCCTGTCCTGGGCCTGCGAGGCATCCGCTTGACCCTGGCGCGACCGCACATCTTCAAGACTCAGCTTCGAGGCCTCTTCAGGGCCGGAGTTGGTAGGAATCTGTGGATCATGCTACCCATGGTCTCGGCCAGGGACGAGATTCTGGCGTTTCGCGCCTTCGCGGCCGAGGTGATGGCGGAGCTCGAAGGAGAGGGAATCGAATTCAGTCGGGATTTCAAACTGGGCATCATGATCGAGGTGCCAGCGGCTGCGATGATCTCGGATATTCTGGCCCAGGAAGTGGATTTCTTCTCCATTGGAACCAACGACCTGATTCAGTATTCCCTGGCTGTCGATCGCAACAACGAGCATGTGTCCTACCTCTACCGTCCTCTGCATCCGGCGATTCTACGGATGATCCGCTTCGTCCTCGACTGTGCGCGCGACAGCGGTGTCGAGGTGTCCATGTGCGGGGAAATGGCCGGTGATCAACGCTACACGGCCCTGCTGCTGGGAATGGGCCTACGACGCCTGTCGGTCAGCCCCCGTTCGATCCCGGAGATCAAGAATCAGATTCGTGGCCTGGAAGTCCGCGGGCTCACAGAAGCTACCGAGCGCTGTCTCACCATGGGTTCGGCGGCGGAAGTCGAGCGCTGCCTGGACAGCTACCTGGCTCGGCAGGAGACGCTGACCTAGAATGGACACCTCGGCGTCACTTTGCGAGATTTGTCAAAAGACGTCAGAGACGGAGGAACCCTAGATGGAATCTTCAGTTGAGACGATCGACAAACCCTGGGGCTACGAGCTGATCTTCGCCCATACCGACAAATATGCGGGGAAGATCCTGCATGTCAATGCTGGAGAGGCTCTGTCCCTGCAATACCACGAGCAAAAGGACGAAACACTGTATCTGCTCCAGGGCGAGTACGAGCTGGTGATCGAGGAAGGCGACGAGCTGGTCCATCATTCGGTGCGACCAGGAATGGTTTTTCGGGTTCGACCTGGAACCCGCCACAGGATGACGGCAGGACCCGAGGGCTGTGACATCATCGAGGTTTCTACTCCGGAGTTGGAAGATGTCGTTCGTTTGGAAGACCGATACGGGAGAAGCTGACCGCGTGACGGGGCCTAATTTCATATCGACCTCGACTGTGCTGCTTCTGCTGGTGGTGACAGCATGCTCGGGGCTGAAAGACGAGTCTGAGAGCTTGCCGCCGCAGAGCGTCAGTCAGGCAACCCTCGACGATTCCGAGTTCGAGGAGTTCGTCGTGACTCAGGAGGACGAGTCTGTAGTCGAGGCGCCAGCAGCAGACGAGGCGCCGGCAGCGGCCGTCGTGACAGAGGAGTTGGATCAACCGGTGACGGATGACGCTGTCGTGGCGGACGACTTGATCGTCGAGCAGGATGACACTCTGGTCGTGATCGAGGACGAGGCGGAGGACACTCCGGAGCACGAAATGACGCTGGTCGAGAGCGCCCGCGCTGAAAGGGAGCGACGGAACACGACACCGAAGACCGAGATCGTGATCACTGACAAAAACCTATCGGACTATTCGGGAGCAAAGCTGACGATCAGCGAAGGCCCGGCGAGAGTGCTCACGAATGAAAACCTGGGAAGCAGTGGTGTCGACGAAGACGAACTGGCGCTCGACGAGGCCTACTGGCGAGATAAGGGGCTCGAGATTCGGCTGGCCTGGAAGGAAGCCACCGAGAATGTGGATGAGCTGGAAGCCGACGTATTCAATTTGAGAATGCGTTTCTATGCCGAGGATGATCCGTTCTATCGCGATGCTCAGATCAAGCCTGCGTGGGACCACGCCATCGAGGAGTTGAACGCAACCCGGGAGGAAGTGGACCTTAGAAAGCAGGAGCTGCAGGACTTCATGGAAGAGGGGAGGGTGGCGGGAGCCTTGCCGGGTTGGCTGCGGGAGGGCATCGAGCTGGAACCCGTGGAGCCGGTGAAGGAGGAAATGGGTATCGCGGAGCCTGGAGAGCCCGACACCATGGACGGGACGATCGGAGATCCAATCATTGCTCCGGATCCAGGCGAGGGCGGCCAGTGAGACCCTCTGCCGCAAAGAAATTCTGGATCGAGACGTGGGGGTGCCAGATGAACGAGCTGGACACCCAGCGCATGGCAGGCCAGCTCATGCAGTCCGGAATGCTACCGACTCGCGATGTGGAGGATGCGGACGTCATCCTGCTGAACTCCTGCAGTGTGAGGGAAAAAGCTGAAAACAAGGTCTTTTCTCAACTCGGTCGATACCGCCGATTCAAGAGTGACAACCCCGATTTGGTCATCGGTCTCTGTGGCTGTGTCGCACAGCAGGTCGGCGAAACAGCCTTGGACCGCAACCCCGATCTGGACTTCGTGCTTGGCCCCGCCAGGGTAGGAGAGCTGGCACAGATTCTCGATCGAAGACGGTCTGGGGAGCGAGTTGTGGCGACCGGCTTCCCCGAAGAGCGACACTTCGACATCGACACCATATCCCGCGCCGGAACCTACAAGGGGATGGTGACCGTGATCGAGGGCTGTGACAAGAACTGCACCTTCTGCATAGTGCCCCTTACTCGGGGCCCCGAGCGGTGCCGCCCACTGGAGGAGATCGTGATCGAGGTCGAGCACCTCGTCGACTACGGATTTCTCGAAATCGAGCTCTTGGGTCAAACCGTCAATCACTGGCGCCAGCCTGGCGGTCAGTGGGACTTCGCTGATCTTCTGGATCGTGTAGCCAGGATACACGGCGTCGAGCGGTTGCGATTCGTCACCTCCTACCCGAGAGATTTCACGCCCCGGATGGTGGAGCAATTCGCTCGACATGCCAATATCTGCCCCTACCTCCACCTACCGGTCCAGTCGGGCTCCGACCGCGTTCTGAAAAGAATGGGTCGAGGCTACACCGTCGGTGACTTCGCAGATCTGGTCGAACAGCTTCGCAAGGCTAGACCTGCTTTGGCTCTGTCGACCGATCTCATTGTGGGGTTTCCGGGCGAGACCGAGGCGGACTTCCAAGATACCGTCGCCCTGGTGGAGGATGTCGGCTTTGCCTCGATCTATGCCTTCAAGTACTCGCCGCGGCCAGGCACTGCCGCAGTGCATCTTCCGGACCCGATCGATGATGGGACTGCCAGCCGGAGACTCCAGGAGTTGCTCCAGCTGCAAGTGCGGATTCAGCGAAATCTCAATGAGCAGCTTGTCGGGTCCGAAATGGAAGTACTGGTCACCGGCTGGGCGGAGGCACCCCAACTGCAGAGCGGGCGCACCACCTGCCACCGAATCGTGCATTTCCCCGCCGACCCGACCGCCCAACCACTGGGTAGCATCGCACCGGTTGTCATCGAGAAGGCCAATCCCCATAGCCTTCTAGCCCGCATTGCTTCTGACCCCGCGAGCAGATTGTGGAAAGCGTCTGTCAGATCTGGCCACCCGCAGGGAGGAGCACCGGAGGCAACCTTGCAGGTTGTTGAGGAGTAATGAGCGAGGACGGCCTGAGATGGCGGGCGATCTCCGCTAGATGCCGTGGGGCTCATGAATGATGCGGGCTAAGCCGCCGACCCGACCTGCAGTAGCCGTTCGAGGCCTCAGTTCCTCGCGAGCAGCTTGACGCGATGCAGAGCTGGCGGCACAATAGCGTCTGAGCTCATGACCATCGAGAACGACATCGCAGCAAGGAGGATGGAAGTCCAGGGCCTGATGATGGACCCTTCGTCCAAGTCTCCGATCGTGATTCTGCGCGAAGCCGGCGGAGAGGCTCTGCTGCCGATCTGGATCGGTGTCTTCGAGGCCAATGCCATCGCAATGTGCATCGAAGGCGTCGAGGCCCCACGCCCTATGACGCACGACCTCCTCAGCGCATCGCTGGAGGTTGCGGGTGCGCGAGTCGAGAAGGTAGTCATCCGTGACCTGTCGGATAGCACTTTCTTCGCCTCGATCCACCTCGAACTCGGTACCGGTGGAGAAGTGGTGACACTGGATTCGCGCCCGAGCGACGCCATTGCCCTCGCTCTGCGAGCCGCGGCGCCCATATTCGTGCTCGATTCGGTTCTGGAGACAGCCCGGCTCTCCGACCAGGAAATGGAAGACTCCGCCAAAGACCGCTTGAAGAGGTGGTTGGAGGAGGCTGCGCCTGATGATCTCGGTGACTACGAAATGTAGGTGTCCGACCTGCCAGTCTTCAGCGAAAAGTCTCCTGCCTTCAATGGGTTAACGGCAATGTCGGCGCGCCGACATGCTTCCGGATGCAGGCCGCCTGAGACAGGTCTTCCTCCCACTACAACCTCTTGCTTGACCGCCTGGGGCCCTTCACATAGACTGCCGTCGATTTCATGATCATCGCGATCACCAATCAGAAGGGTGGAGTCGGCAAGACCACAACAGCCATCAATCTGGCCGCTGCAATGGCGTTGAAGGGCCTGAGGACACTTCTGATCGATCTCGACCCTCAAGCGAACAGCTCCCTGTCTTTCGTCGAGATTCACCAGCTCGAGCGGACGATCTACGATGTCCTGACGGACCCCTCGGTCGATATGGCTGACGTCGTCCTGGAGGCAGAGCAGGTCCCGAACTTGCACGTCGCGCCATCGTCAATCGCTGTGGCGAAGATCGAGGCAACACTGCTGGGCGAGTTGGACAGCTACTACCGATTGAAGGACAAGCTAAGCAAGGTGCGACGTCGTTACGACTACGTCATCATCGATACACCCCCAGCGCTCGGGATCATCACGGTCAACGCGATGGTGGCAGCCACTCACGTGCTGATTCCGATTCAGTCCAGCTACTTTGCTCTCGAAGGGACCGATGACCTTCTGGAGACCATCGACAAGATCAAGCAGCGCGCGAATCGACGTCTACAGATCCTCGGGGCCGTGTTGACGCTTTTCGACGGGAGGACGATTCTCTCGCGGGATATCCGGAAACAGGTCGAGGAGGTCTTTGGCGACAAGCTCTTCGACACCGTTATCTCGAAGAGCGTCCGTCTCGAAGAAAGCCCAGCATACCGAGAGCCCATCTTCTCGTTCGCCCCGCGCTCGAGCGGTGCATTCCAGTACTACAAGTTGTCGGAGGAGATCTTGAGTCGTGTCTGAGCCGGAGGGCAGGAAGAGAGGACTACCAGAGCGGGTCAAGATGCGCCACGATTCGCATTTCGTCGATGACCTCACTTCGCGAGAGGTCGAGCCCATCGGTCGGATGATGCCGCTGTCGTTGATCGAACCCGATCCGGGGCAGCCAAGATCCGAGATGGGAGATCTCGAGGAACTGACTGCATCAGTCCTGGAGAAGGGAGTTCTCGAGCCGATTCTCGTGCGACCGCATGGTGCCAACAGTGGCCCTGACGA
>Ga0316187_10004537_pt1 | contig 12024 bp, 10 predicted proteins | sample CroRivburrow1_MG_FD_204927 | JGI IMG/M metagenome (GOLD analysis project Ga0316187, IMG submission 204927) | Coastal sediment microbial communities from Maine, United States - Cross River worm burrow 1 | ecosystem: Environmental > Aquatic > Marine > Coastal > Sediment | place: USA: Maine...
ATCATCGGCACGGTGATTTCGGCCGCGTTGCCGTACAGACGACCGACGACACGGAGTTCGAGGTCAACGGCGAGTCTTTCTTCGGCGCCGCCGGTCTGCAGGCCCTCGCGGCAGCCGGCCGCGGCACACCCACGGTGGCCGGAGGCCTGCTCAGCGTCGCTGAACGGGAGTTCACGGCCGCATTCGTGCTCGCAGGCTCCAGCGTACCCGGCGCGGGACGCGATGCCGTCGTCGGCAACGTCATCGCTCGCGACGGTGACGTTCTCACCGTGCGCGGCGCCACGATCATCCCGCACGACCGCCGCGCCCATTTTCATGACGACGTGCTCGTGCAGATCGGCCCCGACACCAGGGTGTTCAGGGACGGCGACCGGCAAACCGGCCTGGGCATCGACGCCGTCTCGATCGGCCAGCGAGTGACGATCCGCGGCAGCGGCCCGGACGTGATGCGCACCGCCAGCGATGCGGACTCACCGCAGATCCTGTTCGACGCAACCGCGGGTGCCGTGCGTATGCACGTCACGCACCTGAGCGGCATCGTCAACGCGGTCCTGCCTGGCCAGGTGGACATCGCGTTGCAGGCGATCGATCGCCGCCGTGCGGACGTCTTCGATTTCAGCGGCACCGGCGCCTCACCCGACCTGGATGCGGACCCCGGCAATTACGAGATCGCGACGGGCAGCCTGACGCTCGCCGACTTCGCGGCCGGCAAGCCGGTCGCGGTACGCGGCTTCCCAGAGGCCTTCGGCGCGGCCCCGCCGGACTTCAATGGACGCACGGTCATCGATTTCACGGACGTACGCAGCGCGCTGGGCGTGGGCTGGGGTTCGGACGGCACGACTGCTCCGTTCCTGAGCATGGGCGCTGACGGCCTCGTCCTGGACAACCAGAACCCCGCCATCGACGAACGCCACTACATCAGGCAGGGCACGGTGCTGATCGACCTGACGGCGCTCGATTCCGGCACCACGATCGTGCCGCCGGGCTCCGGGCGCACGCTGTACGTGATCAAGACCGCTGACAGCCTGCGGCAGTACACGGAGTTCGCGGAATTTGCCGACGACCTCGCGGCGAGCCTCGGCGGCGCGACGAGCGCGCGCTCGATGTTCGCGAGAGGCCAATACGACGCGGACAGCAATGTCTTCACGGCATTCAAGCTTGGCGTCTACCTGTTGGAGCCGCAGCTTTGATGTAAGGACCGATAGTTCCCCCGCTATGCCTTACCAGACTGGCTCTCCCCCGCTACCGGCCCGGTAGCGGGGGTTCTTTTTGCCTTGCCGGCACGTTGAGCGCATCGCATACTGCGGCGTTCATCATGGATATCGAATCAGCACTCGGCCTGCGCCGCAGCCTCGGCCACTTTGCTACCGGCGTGACGGTCGTGACCTGCTGTGCGCCTGACGGCCGCCCCTGCGGTATCACCGCCAACAGCTTCAGTTCGGTGTCGCTCGATCCGCCGCTGGTGCTGTGGAACATCGCCAGGGTGTCCAATTCGCTGCGGGCCTACCTCGAGACCGAGTATTTCGCCATCCACGTGCTGAAGGCCGAACAGCAGTACATGGCCGAGCATTTCGCGAGCACGGACCACACGCGCTACAACGGTATCGAGCACACGATATCCGTACAAAACGTCCCGATCCTGCCCGGGGTGCTGGCACGTTTCGACTGCAGAACGCGCGACATCCACGAGGGCGGCGATCATCACATCATCATCGGCGAAGTCGAGGCGCATACTGCGGTCGAAGGCTCGCCACTGCTGTTTTTCGACGGCCAATATCGCAGTTCTTGACGCACAGCAACGTCTGGCCGGATAAACATTGCTAATGTGCGGCAACGCACAAAAATGCGCCCCGGTTATGTAAAAAACCGGCAACCGGTGCAGGCAGATGACCGTTATGAATAGTAGACGTTTACCAATTGCGGACCACGGCTCGGGCGAGACGCCATCGTGAAATGGCTCGGCTCTGACAAGAACCGCTTTACCGAGCTGATGCGGCCGCATTTCGACGCACTTTTTATCGCGGCGCAGCGCATGACACGCACTGCGGCGGACGCGGAAGACCTGGTGCAGGACGTGTGTCTGAAGGCGCACATGCACATCGACGAACTTGAGAAGATCGAGTTCCAGCGTGCATGGCTCCTGAAGACCCTGTACCACCGGTTCATCGACATCCAGCGGTCGCGCGAGCGCTCGCCGGTTGACATGGCGGAGACCGGCGCCGATTCGAACGATCCCGACTTCATGGAGCGGGTCGGGTCGAGGCCGGAAGATATCGTCGAGCGGGACAAGCGCCTGGAGACGATATTCCGCGCCATGGAGATTCTGGGCCACGAGGCATCGAGCCTCCTGGCATTGCACGACATAGAGGGATTTTCCCTGGAGGAACTGCGGCAGGTAACCGGATTGCCCGAAGGAACACTGAAGTCCCGTTTGCACAGGACCCGATCCCGGCTCGGACGGCTCTTGTCGAACCAGGATATCCACAAACCGGTATTGACCGTAGTCGGTGGCAAAAAATGAAATGTGAATCAGTAACCGAACAGATCATGGCACTCGCGGACGGGTCGCTGCAGGGCGACGAGCGGGCCGCGTGCATGAAACACGTGTCAGCCTGCCAGGATTGTGCCGACGCCCTGCGCGGCGTTCGCGCCATGCTGGTTGTGCGTGACCAGGCGACGATGCCGGGCTCGGAACGCGTGTTCAATCGCGTCATGAGCAAGGCTGGCTACGACCCGCACGCGCAGGCGTCCCGCAGGGGCTTCTGGCTCGGGGCAGGCTTCAGTGGCGCAATCGCCGCGTCCCTGCTTGCCGTGACGATCGCGATCAGGCTGTTAATGGGTGGTCCGGATATCGAGGCGCCTGCGGCCGCCGAGTTCTATGTCTCGGCGCAAGAGGTGCGGCCGATGAATATCGCGATCGAGGCCGACAGAACGCTGCAAGGCGCGCAGATCAGCATCCTGTTATCGGGCGACGTGGAAGTCGATGGCTATATCGATCAACACGAACTCAGCTGGGTCGAGGACCTGGAGCCCGGCGTCAACCAGCTCACGCTGCCCATACGGGCAATCGGCGAGCGCGGCGGTCAGATGGTCGTGAGGCTGAGCCACCCGGACAGCGAGCAGATTTTTGTCGTGCAGCTGAAACTCGAAAGCTGATTATGTAGTGAACGGGAAACCGCAGCACCGGATCGAGCGTTAATTAATCGAGCGTTAAGTATTTTGGGCAGAGCGACAGCAAGAATTCTGGGATGAGTCAGATGAAAACCAAGGCTTCAATTGCGGCGTTAGTGGTACTGATGGGAGTCAGTACCGGCGCCTGGGCAACCGGCGACGACGGCGCGGAAGCCACCATACGCCTCATGGGCACGGCCGAGGCCGAACGACCGGAGGCCGTGACCAAGACGATCTCGCTGCCGCCTCACCTGACCGTCGACGGCGACGACCAGGTCGCGACCGTCGAGAACGCGAAAAACGGCCACGACAAGGCCAACGAGCGGCACGACAAGCGCGAATCGGGCCAGACGAAGGCCGATGATGCTCGCGAACGCGGCGCGGAAATGTCCGAGAAAGCCAAGGATGCGCGCGAAAATCGCGGCCGTTCCAAGGACCGGCCCGATCCACCGGGCCGCCCGGAAGACCCCGGCCGCCCGGACAATCCCGGCCAGACCTGAGCGCCACTGTGCGCCAGGTTCCTGCTCCGCGCAGGAACCGTGATATCAGTCACAATGTGAGCCCCTCGCACTACCCGGCGAGGGGCTCTTTTGTTATTTACATAACTGATATTTTTAAGAAAACGGGGTCTCCCGGTCCAGCATGGTCCTCCGCCGATTTACCGCTCTCGCAGCGCTGTTGCTGTGCCATGCTTTCGCGCCGCCCGCCGTCGCGGATGTCGCCGCGGACTGGGCAGCGGGCCAGCAGGCTTTCGCGGCCGGGGACTTTGAATCCGCCCTGCTCTACTTCGAGATGGCCCGCGACGCCGGGCAGGACGGGGTCGCCGTTCACTACAACATCGGTGTTTGCCAGTTCAAACTATCGCGGTTCGACGAAGCCCGGGCGACGTTCCGCTACATCGCCGGGAATTACCCGAAAATGCGCGGCCTCGCCGAGTACAACCTCGGCCTGGCTGCCCGCCGGCTGGGGGATACCGACGCCGCCAGGGAGCATTTCGTCGCCGCCTGGGAGATGAGCGAGGGCGACGAGACACTGCAGTCACTGGCCGCCGCAATGCTCCAGGAAGTAGCGCCGGAACCGCAGGAGACGTCGGCCTGGTACGGTGCCCTGGCATTGCGGGCCGGCTACGACGACAACGTCGCGCTCCGCGACGATCTCGGGCTGCCAGCCGGCGTCACGTCGGAGAGTCCGATGGCCGATGTCTTTGCCTCGGCGAGCGTAGCGCCGCCGGGATTCGGCGGACTCTGGCTCGACGGCAGCGTGTATGCCGTCGCCTATACGGATGCGGACGATTTCGACCAGACAGAATTCCGGCTCGGCGGGCTCTATGCCTGGGCGCCGCGGGACTGGTGGCTCGAGACCGGTGTCCACTACGTCTACGGCACGCTGGGCGGCTCGGGATTCGAGCGCGAGGTCGCGTTGAGCGCCCGTGCCGTGCACTACCTCAGCGACGAAAGCCTGATCGACCTGCGCTACGGCTACGACGACATCGTCGAAGACGACCCGGATTTCGCGGGGATCGCCGGCTCCCGACAGCGGGCCGACCTGCGCTACCGATGGGCCCGTGCGAGTCACTCCGTCATCCTGCGCATCGGTGTCGAGAGCAATGACCGGCTCGACCCCGGCGTATCGCCGTCCCGCAAACGGCTGCAAGCAGACTACCGTTTCCAGCCGGCCGATGGCTGGGGCGTGGAAGCCGGGATTTCCTTCCGAACCAGCGATTACGACGACCTCGCGGCGCCGCGGACGGAAGACCTTTCCATGATTACCGCGGCGCTGACCCGCAACGTGGCGGCGCGCTGGCTGTTCGCGCTGCAGTTCCAGTATTCCGAGAACGACTCCAGTGACCCGGAGTTCTCCTACGAGCGCAACCTCATCACGCTGGGCGTGCTGCGTACGTTCTGATTACTCGTCCTCGACCCGGATCGTGTGCGTTGCGCGAACGATCTCGACGATCGGCGCCTCGGGCACCTCCTCCACGTCGTAGACTCTCTCCAGGAATTCCGGGTTCGCCTTGCGAAACAGCAGCCGCGCCGTCACGTTCAGTTCCGTCAGCCCGGCATTGTTGATGGCGAATACGATGTCCGACTTTCGCTCTCCGGGCGTATCCTGGCTCGCCGACTGCGACAGGCGCGGGCGGGCGATCCCGGGGCAACGGAACGGCACGTCGACCACGTCGCTGCCGCCGCTCCGGATGGTGCGCTTGTAGCTTGCGCCGACCACGTCCCACAGGTTGTGGCGTTCCACGGGAAGGCCCTGGCTGTCGTACCAGTCCGCTTTGTAGACGACCGGCGCGTCGATCGACGGGCTGATCGAGCGATCGGCGCCCAGCTCCATGAGCGTGTTGCCGAGATTGTCCTCGACGGTCAGCTCGATCCAGCTCTCCAGCACGTCGAGCGGGCCGGCCGGGAAATCATGGCCGGTCTTGTTGTTGTGCAGGTGCAGCTTGATGTTGACGAGATCGCCGGCCGCGATGCGCTCCGGCGCATCGATGTTTATCTCCACCGTCGGCCCGGTGGTCCACTTGTCGGCGATCTCCGGCACCTCGATCTCGCCGCGCAGCCACTGGATCGTCAGTTCGGCCTGCTCTTCGCCGCCGGGTATATCCATCGTTGCGGGAATGTACATGTTGCTTGCGAGCACGCGGTGGCTGCGATGCTTGCCATCGCCCGGGCTGCGGTAGCTGTCCACGTCGTCGCCGCGCGCCGGATCGTCACTGTCGACGAGCGGCATGTGGCATTCGCGGCATTCGATCGTGTCGGGGTGATCTTCGCCGTGGTAGTAACGCCCGCTCTTCCAGCTGTCGTACTCGTTCTGCTCCTGCGCGAGTCCCGCCGAGGTCGCCTCGCCCGGCGCAGGCACCTGCTTGTGACAGGCGGCGCAGAACTCGCTGGACTTGTACAGCGGCCGTTTGTACTCGGCAACGTGTTTTTCCGGGTAGGCGCGGATCAGGAACTTTGCGGCCAGCCCCGAAAAACCCGACTCGCGGTCCTCGAACAGGTAGCGCTCCGGCGCCTCGATCACGTAGCCGCCGTTGCCGTTGGTATCGGTCTCCACCGTGCTGTGGCAGGTGATACAGGAATTGGCTTCGAAGATCGGAAGCTCGCTGCCCTCCGGCCACGGATCATGGCGCGTGCCGCCGAGCAACGCTGCCGGATCGTGACAGCCGGCACACGCGCGCGATTCGGCAAGCCCCTTTTCCTCGATCAGGAGCTCCTGGACCTGCAGGAACAACACGTCCTCCGCAGCGAAGCCGTGCGCACTCGCCCGCCACTCGTTATAGATCGACTCGTGACAACCACTGTTGCCGCAGGTTGCGGAACCGGCCAGTGCCGAGGGCTTGAGCGAGCCACGCTCCTTCTGCTCGACGACGGCGCGCTCGACGAGTGCGTCGATGGCGCTGGAGGCTTCTGCGTCCAGTTCGAGAGCGCCGACCAGTGCGGCGGTCTGCGCGCGCAGGCCGGCATCCTGCGGCCCTCTCAGCGTCTCTTCGAACGCCTTCGCTCGCTCGGCGCCGACAACCTGCTCGACGTCGCCGAGGAAACGATTCAGCCAGGGCGAATTCGCGATCGCGATGCGGCTCGGCCAGAAAGCGCGATCGTCGCCGTAGGGCCAGTTGTAGTCCTCGTCGAACGCCTGGAACTGCGACGGTTCGGTTTGCGCCTGCGACAGAAACCCGGTAACGGCAAACAGCACCAGGATGATTGCGGCGCCGGTCGCCACGAAGCGCTTCCGCGGCGCGCGCCGCGGTGAAGCCTCGGTATTGCCGTAACGTTTAACGATGGGCGCCAGGTGCACCGCGATCAACACGCCGAGTACGAGAGCGGAGACCAGGTGTACGGTATCCACCCAGCCCGGAACCCAGGTGCCGAAAATGGCCATCCCGGTAATGAGGAGCCCGGTAAACAGGGACACGCCGAGTGCCGCTATCGCGATCATCGCTGCACGGGCAACGGGGGCCGGTGCATCCGACCTTCGGCGCTGCCAGTGCAGATAGACCGCCGCCACGAGTGGCAGTAGCGATACCACGCCGACAACGGTATGAACAATGATGGAGTACTGGGTGTAAACACCGAACGGTAGCAGGGTAATCACCAGCCCTGACAACAGCGAGTACGCGACCAGTGAGGTGGCTATCCAGGTGAGGAACGACCGGTAGTCGATGACCACATCGCCGGTCGTCGCTTTGGAGTCCTGCTTATTGTCCATGTATTCCTCTCATTCGCATCCTGTCGCTCTCGTTAGTAGCCGATACCGATCAGCCGCATCGCACGTTCGCATTGTGCCACCGCCTGCTGCATTTCCGACAAGGCCGTATCCCAGTCCGATGCCTCTGCGTGACCCTCGGCGGCGCTTGCCAGGTCCGCAGCAGAGGCCAGGAGGTCGTCGTACATTTTCTTTGCGCTGTGCGGCGGCTCGCGGCTGCCGGCGAAGCGGTCAAGCACCATCTGGTAGCCCTGGTATTGTTGTGCGACGTACTCGAATTCGTCTTCGGGTCCGTCGAAGGACTTCTCGTAATACACGGTTTTCTGATCGTAGATCGCGACGAGCCTGCGCTCGAGACGATCGACCACGGGCTTCAGCAGCCCGGTGGCCGCCGCGTAATCCCCGCCGACCGCAAGTTCCTCGGCCCGCTCCATTTGCCGCCGCATGCCGGTGACGTCGGCCGCACCGATACCCCGCACCTCCTCCGGCTGAGCCTCGAGCGACTGCAGGTAACTCGTCGTACGCGCGTGAACATCCTTGAACTCTCGGCTGCTGTCCGGACCGCTGTTCTTCGCCAGTGCGAAAGCCCGGGAAGCGAGGCCCAGTCCCGCCGTCGCAAGCGCCACGGCCTCGTTACCGCAGCCCTCGTCCAGCACCAGGCTTGCGCGCTCCGCGTCGCTCCGCGCCTGCTCGAGGGCCGTTTTTGCCTCGGCGTTGTCGCCGTCGTCGACACGTTGCGCAGGGCCGGTGGTGCCCACCATTCTCTGCAGCAGCACCAGCTTCTGTTCCGCCTGCCGTATCACGGCGGGATCCGTGCCCGGCGTACAGTCGATCGCCTGCGCGATGGCCCACTCGCCGAGAAGCAGCGGCAAGACGACAGGCAACACGTTGCGCACTATTTTTCTCAAGGTGTCTCCCCCCGGGTTTTCGCCTGCAGCTCCCAGAGCATCTCCTTGGCACGCGGCAGGTGCCGCTCGTCGGCGGCGGCGAGATGTGTATAGGCCTGCATCGCAGCGAGCGCGGCCTTGTCGTTGCCAATGTCTCGCTCAGCCAGCGCAAGCCCGTAGTAGGCATTATGCAACGACGGGCGCAGGTCGGTCGCGCTGTTAAAGAAGTCTGCGGCCGCTGCCGGCTCGCCGGCGCCGAGCAACGCGAAACCCATGTTCACGTGGGCCTCCGGCAGCGCCGGATAGATCTCGAGGACCGCGTGCAGGGCTGTAACGGCATGGTCGAAATGCCCCGCCTGCAGCATGGCGACGCCCTGCTGGAAGCTCTGGTGCGCGCGGCGCGCCTCTTCGTCGTCGAGAACCTCGTGCGCGTCCGCAACAACCGACTCACCTGCATCGTGCGACACGTAGACGCTCAGCAATGCGCCCCCGATCGCGGTCAGGACAAGCGCCAGCGGAATCACGCTGCGCCGTTTGTCGATGCGGCGGCTCACATGACCCCCTTGTGCGGCGCGACGCTCAGAAACGGCACACCGAGAAACGTCAGGATCGCGAGGCCGAAGACAACCAGTACGGCCGACCAGCCGTAAGCGACCGGCATGCGCCTGAACGTCACGCGCGCGTGCAGCAGAAGCGCTATACACAGCCACGTGATGAAGGTCCAGGTCTCCAGCGAGTCCCAGGCCCAGTAGCGGCCCCACGCGCTGTGCGCCCAGATCGCCCCTGCGATCAGCATGAAGCTGTGGCAGACGAACGCGAGCGACAGCGTGAGCCAGACGGCTGCATCCAGGTCACCGTCTTCCACGGGCAGGCGCCGGGTGCGCACGAGCAGCCACAACGCGGATGCGGCCGCAGGCAGGCACAGGCCGAGAAACAGTTTGCCGGCCGTGACGTGCAGCCACAGCCAGGGATTGTCGAACGTGGCCGGCAGCGGCACCGCCTGCGCCGATACGGTCAGCGACCAGACACCGAGCAGGCCGAGGAAACCCACGACGATCGCGGAAGAACGGCGCAACGCGGGCACGAGCCACGCCGCAACGAGGTAGACGAGCGTCAGGCTGAACAGGTTGCTCAGCAGGACGTCGTAGAGCGTCAGGAAGGGACCTTGCGCCTCCCTGAGCCAACGTCCCGCAACCGCGGCTGTCAGCAGTCCGAGGACGACGAACAGCAGGCCGCTGACTGCCGGCCAGGCCGGCCGCCCCTGCCGGCGAAACAGGACGTCGAGCAGCAGCACGACCCCGAAGCCCGCAACGGCGGTGACCAGCAGGGTTTTCTCGACGTCCATGCTCATGCGGTTTGCTCTCCGCCATGGGCCGGCACGGCGCCGTCGACGCGCGGCACGCGGAACTTCTGCGCCATGTGCACACCGAGCGCGCCGAGCGACAGGAAAGCGGCGCTCAGCAGCCAGGGCAGCAACGGGTTGTAATCGATTCGGTAACCCATCCACAGGCGCAGGTCGACGACGGTGATCTCGCCGCCTTTCACGGCGACCGGCTCGCCGGGAGCCACGGTGGTTTCGGCCAGTGCACCGCCGGAAATTCCGACTTCGTAGCCGACATCCCGGCTGCTGAGGGTCCAGGGCGATTCCTCCGGCACGCGCTCCGCCAGTTTCAGCTCCAGGGTGAGCAACTCGCCCGCCGGCGTGGTCCAGTCGTTGGCCTGCTTCCACTCGAACTCGGGAAACGACGGGAGGTTGACCGCGCCGATTGCTTCCGTGCCCGCAGCATCGCGCCACAGGACGAGCACCGCGTAACCCTTGTTGAACGTGGTCATGAAGCGGTAACCGTTCGACGTGAATCCCTCGCGGTCGCCGACATCGCGCCGGATCCCGGGGCCATCGGCCCGTCCCAGCGCGACCTGGCTGTGCGTCGTATCGCGGCGCAAGCCGGAGAGGTAGTTGACCTCGACAGGTCCCTGGGTGAATTGCACCCGGTCCAGGCGATCCGGATGCAGCCAGCCCCGGCCCCGGTCGGTGACGCTCACCGCGTTGTATGCGCTGCCTTCGACCACTTCCACGCTGCCGTCGAAGCGCATCAGGACCCCTGCGGCAACCAGCAGCAGCACACCGAGCAGGCCGACGTGGAACAGCAACAGGGCCGCCTGCTGCCGGAACGCGTGCCTGACGAGCAATGCGGCCAGCAGGTTTAGCGCCAGTACGGCAAGCGGCAACACGAGCCACGGTATCGCCGCGTCCGGCCACTGGCTCACCGCGAACGAATTGACGATGAGCACGGCGAGTCCTGCCAGCGTCAGCCTCAGCGATGCGAGTTTTTGCAGCACAGGCTTCATGGCGGATTCTCGCAGACGTTGCGCATCCAGTCGCGGCCGGTGCCGCCCTGGCCGCTGGCGGACCCGCAGTCGTTCTCCGACCAGGTGCCGCTCTGCGCGAAATTCAGTATTTTCAGCTTGGCGTTCAGGTAATACGGCCCCTGGGTATAGGTCGCGGCGCTGCCCGGAATGGAGATTTCGGTGCCGGGCGCGGCACCGGCCTCCGGCCCCACGTCGTTGAGGTTCACGAGCAGGGCCTTGTTCTTCCAGCCGTGCGGCACCGCGACGTGGCACCAGGTGCACTGCAGGTTCTGCCCGAGCTTATCCGCATGGAACGCATGCAGGTTGGTGTCGCGGTCGTTGTTGCCGAAACCACTTTCGAACCCGGGCTCATCGCCGCGATTCACATCCGTCGCGTACCCGGCATGATTGTGACAGCGGAAGCAGATGCCGTTCTGGTTGCCGCCGGTGTTCTGGTCCCAGGTGCCCTTTAGAATGAAGTTGTTTTCCGAGCCATGCGGTCCCCAGGGCGTGCCCGCAGGCGGCTCCGCGGTGCCGTTGGCCGAATTACGCCCGTGGCAGTCGGAGCAATACATCGTCTGGCTGCCGATGTCCGCGCCGTTCCACGGCGGCAGGAACATGTTCGCCGATGCACTCATGTTGCGCGCACCCGCGCTGCGCCCGGTGCTGTCGATCACCGGGTGCCAGGAGCGGTGGTTGCCGCCGGGCTCACCGCGATCCCCGAGCGGTGCCTGGAACTCCATGGCCTGGTTCGTGTACTGGTCGAGATCGTTCGTGCCCGAGGCGGTACCGCCGCCGGAGAGTCCGAGACTCGGTCGCGTTCCTGCCGGGTAGATGCCGTCGTCGTTGAAGCCGTAGTCTGAATGGCACTTGAGACAGACCTGGTATTCGCGGGTGACGTGTTGCGCGTTCACCGAGTCGCTCGCGCCGACACCGCCGTCGCCGCGCCTGACTTCGTACGCGCTCGGCAGCGACAGGAATGCGTCGTTGCCGTAGACGGGTTCGACGCCCCACGAGCCTCGCAGCACGCCCGAGGCGATGTTCGTATGGCCCGGCGAATGTTCGTGGGTCGCCTGTGCCGTCGTGCCCACGCCGTCGAAGCGCGAATTGCGCATGACGCGGTGCGGGTTGTGGCAATCCGTGCACTCGGCGTGCCGGTTGTTGTGATCGCCGCGCCCGAGCTGCGCACGGGGCTCCGTAAGGTCGCCGTCCACGATGTCGTGAACCTCGTTTGCCGCACGCTGGTCTGCCGTGGTAATCGGCATGTGGATGGCCAGGTTGAACTCGGTCTGTATGTCTTTTACGTCGCCGTTCGGGTTGTTCACGATCGGCGCCGCCGAATGGCACTGGTAACAGGTCTCTTCGATGGCGGATGCGCCGCCCGATTTCGGCGTGCCCGGTGCGTCCGTGC
>Ga0316187_10004540_pt1 | contig 12023 bp, 9 predicted proteins | sample CroRivburrow1_MG_FD_204927 | JGI IMG/M metagenome (GOLD analysis project Ga0316187, IMG submission 204927) | Coastal sediment microbial communities from Maine, United States - Cross River worm burrow 1 | ecosystem: Environmental > Aquatic > Marine > Coastal > Sediment | place: USA: Maine...
GCATGTTACGTAGGTTTCCCAGCGCATAGGCACGTTTAATATCACAGTTTGCAATGTTGTTTACGACCTTACTTGCATCCCCCGTGGGCTTCCCGTTTGTTCCAGTCGGGTGAGTGGCATATGAATCGCGACATGATTTATTTAACTGCATAACGATTTTGATATCTTCGCGATTTTCTAGACATGTTGTCTTTTCGCTTGTACCATCACCGAATTCTAAATCGAGCGTCGTCTCCGGTTAGCCCGGAGATCCTGGAAGTACGCCAATGGGGCAAACATCGGCCTGTGCAGGCCCCGCCATAACAAACCCAAGCAAAGCAATAGAACCAATTAATTTACATGCAACATGGCTATTCATCTTTGTACCACCTCTTTGTTGTGTGAATTGAATTAGAATATAAACCGTTCAACAATCTTTTTTTTTGGTACGTTCGCCTTTACAGCCCCGAACCAACTTGTTCCTGCTGAAGGCTTATCAGCGAGATTGGCAAAATACAGTGCCGTTGTATATAGGGAAGTTCCTTAATTTTGGATGAAAATTTTTCTTGCATCTGGTGATGCAGAATCGATAGCTGCACCAAAAACCACAATGTAGCCGTGTGGAATTTCCACTCGCGGGGCGATATAAAAATATTCAGAAGATAAAAGAGCAAAAAGAAACAAAGGGTCTATAACAGCCGATAGCTGCTTGCATCTAAATGTCCGAGAACAGTACTATCCGGAAGTAGTCACTGAGATGTTCAAGGTCCTCTATGGCGCCCTTTCGAGACCTTTAGTCGTTGATAATCTTAGCAATGACTGTACGACCGGAACACCCCTGGCTATCGCAATTCAATGATCGCTAATATCAGGATCGACCAAATGTCTGGGATGTCTTACTTCAACGATATCTTTCTTGATGAGATCTCAAATTGTAATTTATCTCGCTGGGTTGAATATGAACGCCAGCGTGGAATCAAGGACATCACAATCCGCCTTTGGTCCAGGCAGTTCAACTAAGATATGCCGGAATGCAAAGCGCTTCGGATATTACACCCCTGAATATGAATGGTGTGAATGGACCATAAAGGATAAGCCAATCCGGTATCTAACTGATAATGAAGAACAGAGAATCCTGAAAGAGCTTGATCCTTCATCAGTCAAAGACCCCTACCACAAGAAATCACGTCAGGCAGAGAGATATCTTTATCCTGATGGTCGATGGTGGATTCAGGATCAATGAAGCGAGCACCCTGCAATGGTCCGAAAGGTACTGTCAACTTTACGTCAAATCGGCCAGACTACACGCATGAAAGATGCCAAGCAGCTGTACCATGGATACCGATTCCCACCAGAAATCATCAGTCACGCCGTTTGGCTGTATTTTCATTTCTATCTGAGCCTGCGGAATGTGGAGGATCTCCTAGCAGAACGCGGAGTTTCCGCCTCGTATGAATCTATTCGGCAATGGTGCAACCGGTTCGGACCGAACCATGCTCGGAAGCTGAAAAAGCGACAAGGCCTTATTGGTGATACTTGGTGTCTCGACGAGGTGTTCATCAAGATCCGTGGTGAGCTAAATTAGCTTTTGCGGGCCGTGGACCAGTACGGCGACACTATTGATCTTGGTGCAGAAACGCCGTAACAAGCTGGCGGCCAAGCGACATTTTCGCAAGCTATTGAAAGGACAGCAGCAGGCACCATGGCGAATGATTACTGATAAATTGAAGATTCATTCGGCTGCGCATCGGGAAGTGATGCCTTCGGTTACACACAGTACCGAACAGTACGAGAACAACCGCACTGAAGTATCACATGAACCCACTCGCCAACGCGAACGACAGATGCGGCGATTCAAATCAGCTGGACAGGCTCGGCGCTTTCTTGCGGTTTATGGTGTAGTCTGCAATCTGCCCAGGCTGGGTCGGCACTTAACACGAGCGATTCACTATCGCGAATTTCGCTAGAGGTCATTTTGTGAATGGCAGGAGGTGACCTGCGCCCAAATCATGGCCTGATGGCAAAGGGATGAAACCGTCGAACAGTTGTGTGGTTCGGATAACGTTAAGTTAACAATACCATCGGGAAGCTGCATGAATATTTTGACCCCAAGGGGTTTTATTTAAGTGAGTGACATCTTCATCAGTTATGCTAGCGAGGACCGAAAGCGAGTAGCACCGCTTGCAGAGACGCTCATCGGACAGGGATGGAGCGTCTGGTGGGACCGTTCCATCAGCGCCGGGCGGAACTTCGACGAGGTCATTGAGACTGAACTGGGGGCAGCGAGGGTCGTGATCGTGGCCTGGTCACGAGAGTCCGTTCAATCACGGTGGGTACGGGCGGAGGCACAGGAAGGGCTTGATCACAACAAGCTGATTCCGGTATTCCTTGATGAAGTCTCGCCCCCGCTCATCTTCCGCTTCATCCAGGCGATCAGTCTGGTTGCCTGGGACGGTAAAGAAACGGCCCAGAACTTCAGAAAGCTGGTGGCAGATATTGGCAACATACTTGGCCCGGCAATCCCGGACAGTGATTTCGGCAATCATGCTGAATCGGTTACATCGGCACAACCACCCAGGACCCGCAGGGCCGGACCGCTGAAGTGGATCGGTGCGATCGGGCTCCCGCTCGTGGTCGGGATTGCCGGCTATCTGTACTTGCAACAGGGAGAAGACACGGCGGCGAGTGTCACATCCTCACCGGTTAAAGAGAATATACAACAACAGGAAAAGAAAGCTATCAACGACAAAACAAATATGAATAATTCGAATAATCAAAAAAACACGCAAGACGATCCCTGCAAAATTCCAGATCCACCCATTGAATGCTTGTTTCGACAAACACAGGAGTCAGACTGATGAAATCACTGTTAATCATCCTGCTGGTACTGCTGCCAACGGCAGTCGTACACGCAGATTGTGGAAGACTGGAAGCCGGTGATAGCTACCAGAAGATTAACCAGATCCTGGAATGTATTGAGTCACAAATCAGCGAGTTGCGGAACACGAAAGCGGCTGCCCCCTCCTCCTCATCGGGAGACCCTGTCTCTGCAGAACAAGATACGGGTGGTAAAGAACAGGAGGCCAACAACCACATTACCGAGGCAAATCTCATCAGAATGGGACAGCGGGTACAAGGCAGGCTCGTAGATGGCAAGGACCGTGATTTTTATAAATTCAAGACGCCCGTCCAGTCGGCGAACGCCGGCCAACAAAAATTCAGGGTTATCTTGCGTAAGTTAGAGGAATTCTACGGAACTGTTGATATTTATGATGACGTTGAGAATAGAATTAAGTCTAAGTCGGAGTCAGGCGATGAGACTGTAAGCATGCTGGTAGAAAGTAAACCGGATTCTTACTATTATGCTTTGGTAAAACCTTACTCCGGCTATGGTGATTATGAATTGGTAATTCGTGAAGAAGAGTAAATGGCCTGCGGTGTCTTGTCGCTCATCCCGATGTGGTTAGTGAGCTGGAACAGGTAGTCCCGATCACTGTAAGCCGCCTTCTTGTTAAATTGCACTCAATATTGAACCACTATTGCATCGAATCTTGATCCGACCATAGAACTTCGTATTTCTTTGAAAATTTGAATAAATACATGGCCTGAGATGGTTCACGCAAAAATGCAAATCTGGGACATACGGGCATTCAAATCAACAGTATGGCGTTTGTCATTGCGCGAACAGAATATCCGCAATATTTATTGATAACAATATCATACGGCTCGTTCGAATATTTGCACCATACGGGCAAACAGAAGCAGGATTCCGGCGCTGTAACCGTGCGGCGATTCGAAGTAGCCAAATGCTACCACTCCCGACAGCGAGTACACGAAGGGCAGTGCTTGATATAATCAACCGGGCATCCATTTTTTGTGTGGACTCAGCACGGTGGAATCTCTGGATATATCTCCATGAAAATAATGTCGACAAAGGCTTTGCAGGATTTAGGACGCTCATCCATATCCCCATTACAGCGCGATAGTATTATAGAGATTGCTATACTGCTTTTGTGACCTGATGTTTCATAACACTCATTCCAGCCGCAGTCACTTGTTACTGTTTATATAGTAGTATCTATTTGTACACCATAAGGATTTACGGTAGCTGCATTCAAGTTGGTTGATAAACCAGGTTGATGGTACAAGTGCACACATACCCGACAGATATGATCATTTATGGTAATCACTCAGTAAATCTATTATTAATTATTACCAGCCTACATTACCTGGTGAGTCATTGTCTCTTCGATCCGTACAAGTATGTCCTCCATGCAAGAATCATCCTTTTTTGAAATATAGTAGTCCGCTCCTTTAATAAAGGCTTCCTGACGATACTCCGGCTGGTTGTTACTGGTTAGAATCACGACCACTATCTCGCCGCACATCCGCTTTATTTCTTTGGTTAGCTCCAGTCCGTTTCCTCCGTACATGCAACCTTCTATGAATACCATGTTTGGGCGCAGGCATTCCATTTTACTAAGAGCTTCCGCCTCATCGCACGCTTCATCAACATAAATCATCGGAAAATACACAAGCAATATGTCTGAGAGTGCTTGACGGAAACCGGCATCATTATCTACAAGCAGAACGTAGTGCATTGAAATACCCTCAACGAAGTAATACATCACCGCCGGCTAATAAGCATGAAGTTTCGCCAGTTTTGAAATCATACGATCGGCTATGGCGCAGCGGGCTGCAGGACTATTGTGTTGCTGGGCGACTCGTCTGGATGCCGAACTGATACGATGACAATAATCAGTCCCCCTTTACGCAGCTCTCGTGTCTCAAATAAAAACGGCGGTCAACGGTTGCCCGATGACCACCGCTCGGCGACCTTATGGCCACCGCTAGCGTAGTTTTTGCATTGACGCCAGAGCGAAGGAGTATACAAGCAGTGGTCAGCTGTACCGTTACCACTAGACGACAAACCATTGATCGAATACGACAGGCGGCAAGATACCAACGTGACCGAGAAAAAGGTATACAGATATAAATTTGGGTCAGCGGAAATACTTAATCTTATGAATCAAGCAGCATCGCGGAACTCCTGGGGTGTGACACCCGTCCAGCGTTTGAATGCGCGGGAAAAAGCCGCCTGAGATGAAAAACCGAGCAGATAGCTGATTTCCGTCAGACTAAAGTTGCCATCAGTAACGTATGACTCAGCCAGCTCCTGGCGCACGGCATCGAAGAGCTTGCGATACGTGGTCCCCTCTGCTGCCAGCTTGCGTTGCAGGCTGCGTGTACTTATGTTTAGCGTACCGGCGACCACCTCGCTGGCAACATTCCCCGAAGGCAGATACTCGCTAATTGCGGATTTGGTGCGCGAAACGATATCGTCACGTTGCTGCTTTTCAACATAATCGATGAGCGTCCGGTCGAGAGAAAGAGCAAGTTCACGGTTGGACCCAGGCAGTGGCCTGTCGAGGACCTCTGAGGGAAAGGTCATACTGGCGACCGGTTCGCCAAACCGCAGGGGGCAGCGAAAATACGCGAGGAATTCATCCATCCCGGACTCCGGCTCGTCGTGCCAAAGGGTAACTTCAAGCGGATCGAGGTCTGCGCCGTAGACTCGCCTGCACATATCCAGGACAACGGCCCATCGGGTGTCTTCGAGAATAGCCGGCTCGTCGAGTTCGCCAGACACCGGGTTGTATGAAAGTATCGCCCGGCCGTCGCGCTCTACAAGCGAGTAGCTGATCACGTCGTACACCACTGGGTTGTAACGCACCAGACGATTCATCGCGTCACGCAGCGTGGTGCTGGCCATAAGGGCACATCCGAGCGCATGAAAATCGCTCGGATGCCACACCTTTGCAATGGTCAGTCCAAAGGCAGGGTCATCCAGCATCTCTGATGCCCGTGTCCAGACAAGAGTAGCCTCTTTCACCGGGTATCGAACCAGTGGATTATCGAGGCTACTTGAGTCGAGGCCCGCTTCCTTAAACAGCGGTTCCGGGTCGATGCCCTGGTTCTCCAACATCCGCCAAAGGATGCGACCAGCAGTAGCAATTGCCGTTCCGATCATTTACTTGCTCCTGCAGTCCATCATAAACACAAAGCGTTTTTCCGCCAGAGGCAACCGCACATTACCATCAATTAGTCTCGACCTTGGCAGGATGCGGCATCGTCCACTCACCACTCATGATCTCCGGCTCAGGGAGGTAATAGCGTGCAGCTACGTCAAACGGACCGGCCGGAACCTCCAGGCAATTTTGATCCACCTCGTCGCACGACAACTTGAAATGGAACGTGAACGCGCCACTTTCGTCCCTGATGGCGGTCGTATTGTTGATGTGGTATTCGGTTCAGCTTCATAACTCCTCCTTCTTGGTTGGTTTTTTTATACAGCTAACGCTCCGGTTCAGCGGCGGCGCACCAGCGCCGACCGCTGGAACCGATTGTTAGCCGATTCTCGGGCAATCAGCCATTACACTGAAAATTCCCAATGCCCTCTACTCAATATAGCTGATGTGAATTTTCTCGATCTTTCCATTGAACTTGAACGGAGCGCGATCATAGTAATCCAGTGCCACCGGAGAACCCAGATCCACACCCACATCAAAGGTTTCAGATGCCGTGTGGCCACTCGGCACGGAGCGTTCGATTCGTCCCTGACCCACCTGTTTGCCGTTGACGCGCAGGGTCACGGTCGCCGGGGCCATGCGCTCCGTTGAGTCATACCTGGTTTCCACTTCGATCTTCATCTTACCGGCTGGAATGGTCGATTCGGAGGCGATCTTGTAGCGATCCAGCGTCATAGCGTTGTACTCCGCTTTAAGGAAACCCTCATCCATGTAAACGGTGAATCCTGAGGAAATACCGCCTAACGCAAACAGCACACCTTCGGCGCTGTCGCCGATTTCCGCATCGATGACCGCCAACGTTGAACGCCCGCTTAAGAATTTGGGCGCCATCGCTTCTGGAGTCCGGTCCTGACCTTCGTAAAACGACCACTCCGTCAGCGGCGAAGAAGGCAATGCGCTGGAATTGAAAAACACCGTATACAGGGATCCGCCAATTGGATACACGAGGTTTTCCGTGGCCTCTTCATCAAACAATGCTTTGAGCTCAGCCAGTTTCCCCGGGTTTTCATTGGCCAGGTTTTTCGATTGAGAATAGTCGTTGTTCAGGTTGTAGAGTTCCCATTCGTCTTTTTCGGGCTCCCAGTTGACCACGCCGGACATATCGGTCGACCATGGCGCCCTGGGGCCAAAGGTTCCGGCAAACCAACCCTCATGATAGATTCCACGGCTGCCAAGAATTTCAAAATATTGCGTCTTTTTAGTCGTTTGGGCTTCAGGTTGCTCGAAGGTATAGACCATGGATACCCCATCAAGCGGTTGCTGCTCCACACCGTTTACCACCTCTGGCGGGGTGATCTCCAGAATGTCATAGATCGTAGCTGCAATATCATTGACATGGTGGAACTGGGAGCGGACTTTGCCGTCGTGTTTGATTCCATCCGGCCAGGAGATCACCAGCGGCGTCCGGGTCCCGCCAAACGTTGCGGCTACCAGTTTCGTACCCTGGAACGGTGCCGATCCCGAATAGGCCCAGCCATGATGATACATAATGTCGAGCTTCGGCCCACCCAGTGCGTCCATTCCTCCATAAACCTCGTCGAGTACTTCAAGCTGCCGTTCAATTTTTGAAGGCATCGAATTCTGAGCCAGCAATTCACTGATGCTCCCGTCCATGCCTTCAGCCGAAGGTCCGTTGTCGGAAAGGATGTAGATGACCAGGGTGTTGTCCAGCAGGCCCTGCTGTGCGAGTTCATCGACAACCTTTCCGTACTGCACGTCGGTATGTTCCAGGAACCCGGCGTAGATTTCCATCAAACGAATCTGGAACTCCCGCTGCGACTTTGGCACGTCCTCCCATTTCATCATGCCTTTTGCCAGAGGATTGAGAGCGGCATCTTCGGGAATCCATCCCATCTCTTTTTGCTGTTCAAAGGTCACTTCGCGCAGGGCTTCCCAACCTTCGTCAAATTTCCCATCGTATTTATCTGCCCATTCCTTGAAGATATGGTGAGGGCCATGCACCGCGCCGGGTGTGAAATACATGAAAAACGGTGTGCCGGGTTCGAGGGTATTGCTGGTTCGCAACCACTCGATGGCTTTCTCCGCCATATCCTCGGTCAGGTGATAAGTGGGATCGTCGTGGGGAGCGCTAATTGGATTGGTGTTTTCAAACAGCATGGGCTCGTACTGGGAGGTTTCACCTGCCAGGAAGCCATAAAAGTAGTCAAATCCCAGTCCTGTTGGATAACGGTCGAACGGTCCCAGCCGGGTGATGTCGGTGACCGGTGTGTTATGCCACTTGCCAAACGCGGCGGTGTTATACCCGTAATAGGAAAGCACCTGGGCAAAGGTGGCCGTTGATTTGGGGATTTTGCCCACATAGCCGTCCCAGTCTGAAGCCAGCTCGGCAATTTGGCCGGCACCGACCCGGTGGTGGTTTCGCCCAGTCAACAGTGCCGCCCGGGTGGGGGAACACATCGCCGTGGTATGGAACGCGTTGTAGCTGATACCGGACGCGGCCAGACGATCCAGGGTCGGCGTGTGGATGGGACCGCCAAAAGTGCTAGGGTTCGAAAAACCCGCATCATCTGTCATAAAAATAACAATATTGGGGGCATCTTCCGGCAGGCGGTTCTCAGCTTGCCGCCACTGGTGTTTTGAGTCTTTCAGCGTTTTACCGGCGGTGCTTGCCGAGCCCGGTTCAGGAAAGGGCAAAACCTCCTGCGCCGACAGTTGTGTCGTTACGAAGAACAAACTCGCGAGAAAAACTGCAAAGGAATTGACGAGAGGTTTCATTATGTATTCTCCATTAAAATGCCGGTTGGAATTTCTTATTCCCGGCTATATCCCTTCACCGATCGGGATCAACAGAATCGTCGGCCCGTCGCCAAGGTAAGCATCGTCGGTTGACATGAGCCTATTGGTCTTCATTAAAGCGTGCAGTGAGTCGACCTATTCCTGGCCACGCTCCGAGTATTTGGTCAGTGTTTTCGCCAACCATCGCCTTGTGATTATCGATTGCATATTCTTAACAACCTTACCCACTTCATATCAATTACCTGTTTGCACCTTCAGGCGCCTGTTAACTTTCAGGCGTATACCAGATTGACGAAGTGTAGGCACGGTCCTGAATGGCGGTAGGCACACCTTCCGGCAATTCTATCTTGAAGAACTTTGCGTCATAGGTCGTCCATCGGGGCGTGGGGATCTCGATCACGCGCACGTAGTAGAATGCCTTTTGCTTCGCATCGAAGTCCGGATCCTGCCAGTAGGCCAGCAGCAGTGGAGCGCCGATGGTATTGGTATAACTGGCGTCCGCCACGTCCACGGTGTTGCCGACGGGCGGAAGCTTTCCGTCAGCACCCATCTGCCGATCACCTGACCAAACCACGTCATAGACTTTTTCGTGCAGTTTGCCTTTTTTATCCATCCAGCCTTTGACAACTTGCACCCGGTCCAGATTGGCGCCATCGACATCACGCAGTGCGCGGATCAGGAAAGAGGGAGCTTTGCCAGCAGGCGCCTGGGAGAGGTCGCCACCCATCGGCACGCCTTTCTGGTAGCCGTATTTGGCGAAGTCATGTCGGTGAATGTCGTCGGCCGCAAAGTCGAAGCCGGCAAAGACCCTTACCAGCAACCGGGTACCGGTGGTGGCATAGACCTCCTTGCGTGACATGGCATCCCACAGCGCTTCACGGGTGTTGTCTACTGCCCATACGGCGGCAAGACCGGAGGCACTACTATTCATAGCCAGGTTCTGTTGCGCTGGATCGTCAACAAACCGCCCGGTGATGACCTCATCGAAGCGGTCGGGATCTGCCGATGGCTCGAGTGGTGAAATCTTGCCGAAGAAGTTGTCCTCGGTCGTCGTGGCCAGCCCAGTATGAGAGTCCGTCGATCCGATTACTCCAAACTTGAACGGGTTCACCCCAAGTTTCTCTTCATATGCCAGACCACGCTTGAGCGCCTCACGAGCATATTCGCGTGGTAGCATGTTTGCAGTATGCTTTGTGGCACCAAAAGAACCCTTGTCCCAGGTATCGAAATCCGCAAACTCGTCGTTGGGCGATAGCGCTGGATGGGCCTCTCCGTCGCCTTTTATTTGCGTGATTTCGTAAAGCGGTTCCCAGCGCATCCTGCGCTCGGCATAGTCCCGGTCGATGCGCTTCTTGGTGGTGAGTGTGACGTCGTCGAACATCAGGCCGCTGGAAAGGTTGCCGTTGTGCGGGATAGCCAGCAGCCGACTGCCGGTCTGCTTTTCAGCGTCGCTCATCCACTGCCACAGGTCTTCCGGGTCGGACGAGTCGTAATTCGAGAATGGAATGACCTGATCGGCATCGTCCTTGTCGCCCCTGAATATGACATTGCGGTGCAGGTTGTCGCCATCAGGGCTTGAAGTCCATTCGAAGCCGATGAAAGCAGTGAAATTACCCGGCTTATTGTATTTTTCGGCAGCAGCCGTAAGACGTTCCCACATTGTCCTGGTGAGGGCATCATTGCCCGCCAGTGGGTCTTGCCGGGTTTCCATACCTTTGCCCCACGCCCCGTAGGCACCCGCCGAATCACCGCTCTTTACCATGTCGTGTACCATGCGGCCCCATTCTGTTGTGAGCAGATCCGGGTTTGATTCCTCGATCATCGGTGCCAGGCCGAGGTTCTCTGCGTGATCAGCGACAACCAGAAAATCGAGCGGGCGCTGCAGGCGCACACGCAATCCCGTATTGGAGATAACCTCTTCGCCGCGCGCGAACTGATAGGCTTCATCCGGCCCCAGTCGAGTACCAAACATCCCCGCATCCGTTGAATACGAGGTATGCAGGTGGGTATCGCCGAAATAGACCCGGTTCGGCCAGCCCTGATCAAGATAGGGGGAGTACTCGGCCGTGCCGATGCTTACCTCGGAGACGTCGACCTGGAAGTCCTGAGCGCAGACCGGCAGCACCAGTCCGGTCATAGCCAATGCCAGGATAGTTTTGTAAATTTGTTTCATTTGTTCTTCTCCTTACGCAATTTAAAGGCGACCCGGGTGCCGTGTCTGCATCTGACTCACCAGGGCAGTTTGACCACAGGTGAGACGGTGAAACGAACCTGGAAATCGGGTCCGAAATTGTCTGGTGATTCGATGTAGTGCCAGTACTGCAGCCCGAACTTCCACGGCCGGCCACCTATGAATGTGGTCTTGGAGACGCCAACAGCCAACGGGAATGCCCACTCGTTGCCACTGCTTGCCTTGTGATTATAGGAAAATGTGGGCGAGGCGTTGATCTGCCAGCCATCCTTGAGGTTGAAAGCATAAAAATACTGGCCACCGGTTATGCTGGTGTCGTAGTCATCCTCGCCGGCCACGTCCCATTGATGCGAGACGAGCGCACCCACAACGCCCCAGGGCCGCACCATGGCGACAGCGGCCTCCGGGCCTAACAGCCACTGGTCCAGCCCCAGCGAATCATTCGTCGCCGTTGGCAGCGTGCCGGCCACTCCGCCCAATAACACAATGCCGCCGGGCAGGGTTTTGCCCAGCGAGGCGTCGAAGGAAATATCGCCGAAATCAATGCCCTCAGAGCTGAACCCCCCACCCTGTTGCGGCACATCCTGGCTGAAAATAACCGGGATGGCAGGCCGTATAAACAGGTTGGTGGTGTCCGTCAACTTGTAAGGCAAGGAAGGCTGGAACAGCATTCGCTTCGCATTGGTGCTGCTGGCGCCGGGTATGTTGCCATCATAGCCAATGTAGTCGAACTGGAAATTCATGGAGCCCATGTTGGTGTTGGGATCAGACAGCGCGGCAGCAACTTCGGCTGCGGAGGGTGAACCAAAGCCACCTTCGTTGTCCGGAGGAGTTTCCCTGGTAAAGGTGCCGGCTTCGGCGTCCGTGACGCGGAACATGAACACTTCACCAGTTGCCACGTTGCGGGCCCTGAACTCTGCCGAATCGTCGAGGTTCTGCTCGAAGCTGAAACAGTTGGTTTCCACATCCGAGTAGCACACCTGGTCTTCACCTTTGACGGACCAGGT